>Ga0214543_1002779_pt1 | contig 34464 bp, 34 predicted proteins | sample CNSS2metaG_FD_160094 | JGI IMG/M metagenome (GOLD analysis project Ga0214543, IMG submission 160094) | Root nodule microbial communities from cowpea collected in UCLA plant growth center, Los Angeles, California, USA - CNSS2 | ecosystem: Host-associated > Plants > Roots > Nodule | place: USA... | reverse complement strand
ATTAACCTACAAAGCAAATAAACATAGATTAGCATGTTGGCTTAAGTCAAGTCAACTATAGTCGACATGTCAAACCTAGTCAAAGGTCAACAAGTCAACTAAAGTTAAGTAAACTAAGTCAACTGAGGGAATCAAAAATAACAAACACAAATGAAAGGGATGAATGATTAGTGAACTTCCTTTCTAAACATGCTTAGTCTTCTTAAGCATGTGCCTCCATCCTTGGTTGGGGTCAATCCTTCATCAAATTTGGGGGGAATGTAGGTAGGCATTTTGAGGAGGAGAGTACTAGTCCGGTGGCTGTGGTGGGGAGGATCCCGATGGAGACAGTGACCGAGGTAAGGGAAGATCCTCCCAAAGAAATAGCAGAGAGTAATTGGCCGGCTAAGGCCGATTATGACTGGGTAGCAGCTGATGTTCGTAACCAGTCGTCATTGTTCCGGTGGTCTCGTCTGCTGAATTCGTGGTTGAACTGTACCCCTGTTATCGCGAAAGGCGTGGATCATCGTATCGTGTCGTTGGAACGGGTGAGCACTATTGAGCGCGTCTGTCACGGCCAAGAAGGAGTTGCCGAAAAATTCTTTTACATGTATATGTGCCATTTCTCTCAATTACATGTGAGGTTGCCGCTAGATGACTTTACCATGGGGGTACTTCGTCTTTAGCAGACTGAACGCGTTTTCACAGTCATTCAAGCACTTCAAAGATGGCTATTTCAAGGTTGTGGTGAAGGAGGGGGGCAAGTCGCATTTTCTTAATCAGATGGGAGTACAAAATTCCCTTTTAGTTGGACGGGTATCCCTTCTCGGTATAAGGATATGAAAACCGATGAGTTGTCAGTGGCGGATAGGGAGGTGGTGGAGGTGCTGATGAAGTTTACTGATAATTTCCCCACTAAGGGCTTAGTTAGGGTTTATAATTCGGTTCATCTGATAATTGATATTGAAGGTATCTGTTTATGACTTAAACTGTCTTGATGTTTCTAAGTTAAACTAGCCAGAATTTGGTGTATCCGTGTAGGACATATGGCTCAAGCTGGAAACAAGAACTTGACCCTTTTTCAAGCACTGAGGAAGGAAAAGGCCGTGAAGGCGAAAGCAGCTGGGAATACTGAGGTCCCAAATTTACAAGAGTCGTTGGTTGAGGTGCACGTTCATGGCGACAGCAAGAGGAAGGTCGAGTTACTGGCTAGGCCTAGTAAGGGTAAGGATGTGAAGAAGGTAAGGGTAGCCTTGCTGGGGCAAGGGTCGTCTAGTGGTGCTAAAGGACCAGAAGCTGGTCTGATAGAGTTGCTAGAGACGGCCGTTAGGAAGGACATCGTGATTAATCTACCGGAGATAGTGATTCATTCTATCGACAACATGGAGCCGGACCACTTGGTGAGGATGATTGTGGAGTTTGGGAGCGAGGCGCTAATTTTGAGTCACCAGGTTGGTTCGTTATATCGCCGGGAGTTAAAACCGGGAAAAGGTGAGGAGTTGTAGGAAAAAGTTGACAAGTTCGCGGAGGAAAGGGCTGCGTAGAAAAAAGGAGAGGGAAGGGTGGGAGGAAGAAAATAAGAGGTTGGGAACCTGGAAGGTTCACTGTCTGGATTCGAAGACTAAACTTAACGGTAGGATAGCGGACCTTGAGGCAGATTATGATGAATTGAAGGAAAAATATGAAGGCGTTGAGGTGGAGCTCGAAGACTTGAAAGGCTGTATTATTCAAGAGCACATCAATGGGTTCCAAAAAGGGGTGAGGTAAGCGGCCTTCTTTTGCCAAGATATTGATGCGATCGATCCAAGATTTGACGTGAACAAGGATGTGGTGGATGGCCAGCTTGTTAATGAGGTCGAGAGCAGCCCCGAGGAGGAGGCAGAGAAGGGAGTAGCGGAGGAGGACGGGAATGCGGGAGATGCCGTGGAGGGTGATGACAACAAGGTGGCTTAGGACATTTATTGTTTATGATGTTAAATTGACAATGAATTCTAAGTTTGTAATAATTCGTATAATATTTTACTTTGCTTTTAATATGATGAATGCTTTGTGTATGCTATGATGTTTGTTTGTTGCCGATAACTTGTGTGATAGTGGTGCGTCAATGGTATGGTATAATTATTAGTGGATGTTTGATGTATGTGATTTTTGGCGAATGCGATTTTTCATTGAGGGTATTCGACCTTGGCCACTTACTTGTGGTAAGGGTGGGGAACTTAAATGAATTAACATTAAGTTAAGGGTGTTCGACTCAGGCCGCTTACTTATGGTAAGGGTGGGGAACTTAAACGAATTAACATTAAGTTAAGGGTGTCCGACCCAGGCCGCTTACTTGTGGTAAAGGTGGGGAACTTAAACGAATTAACTTTAAGTTAAGGGTGTTCGACCCAGGCCGCTTACTTGTGGTAAGGGTGGGGAACTTAAACGAATTAACATTAAGTTAAGGGTGTCCGACCCAGGCCGCTTACTTGTGGTAAAGGTGGGGAACTTAAATGAGTTAACATTAAGTTAAGGGTGTTCGACCCAGGCCGCTTACTTGTGGTAAGGGTGGGGAACTTAAAAGCGTGTGAGAAGCAAAGTGGATACATTTAATGTATTGGGTATGTCTTCCCCTGATAATTGTTCAAGCCTATACGTTCCTCCTCCAACGTCTTCACATATTCGGTAAGTACCGTCCCAATTGGCAGAGAACTTGCCATCCTTCTTTCTTGCACTGCTGGCCATTCTCCAAACTATGTCTCCCTTTGCGAACGATCTCGGGTGTAGGTTCGTATTGTACTTTGTAGCCGCTCGCTGTTTGGCGGCTAAGTTACGTATTTGGGCTTTTTCTCTTAACTCAAGCAGGAGGTTGAGGTGGGTGCTCATGTTTTGATGATTTTGGTGGGGGTCGTATAGTTCTCAGTGCAGAGATGGTTCTCCAATTTCAACGGGTATCATGGCGTTTGTGCCGTACACTAGGGTGAATGGAGATTCGTTTGTTGCTTATTGAGGGGTACACCTATAGGCCCATAGCACTTCCACTAATTCTTCTGGCCATTGGCCCTTGGCACTGTCCAACCACTTACGTAGTTCTACTACTATAACTTTGTTTGTTGTCTCAGCCTGTCCATTGGTCTGTGGGTGTTCGACGGAGCTGGTTAAATGTTTAATGCCTAGACCGGTATAAAATTTAGCGAGTTCTTTGTCTATAAACTGTCGGCCATTGTCAGTTATGATTATATGTGGGACGCCATATCGGCATATAATATCCTTTGAAACAAATTGTTGTACTTGTTAGGCTGTAATGGTGGCTAGTGGTTTGGCCTCTATCCATTTGGTGAAGTAGTCGACGGCTACTATCAAAAACTTTACTTGGCCTTTGCTGGGGGAGAAGGGGCCAAGGATGTTCATTCCCCACTTTGCAAAGTGCCACGAGGATTGTATAGAGTGAAGCTGCTCTTGTTTCTGGTGGATAAGGTTGCCATGCTTCTGGCATGGTATGCATTTTTTGACGAAGTCTTGGCAGTCGGCCTCCATGGTTGGCCAGAAGTAACCAGCGCGAAAGATTTGGGTAGTCATGGTGCGTGCGTCGGAATGATCGCTGCATATGCCCTCATGTAATTCTTGAATTATGTACTGAGCTTGTTCTGCCGTAACGCATTTGAGAAGTGGCTGGCCGTATCCGCGTTTGTAAAGTTCATCGCCTATCATCGTGTACCTAGCGGCTTTAGTTATCCAAATTTTGTCGGCGTTAGGTGGAGGGTTACCGGTTTGGAGGTACTGGATGTAAGGAGTTGTCCAATTGTCGGCTTGGTGTTGGGTTAGGTTATAGCAAGTACTTGTGATGGAAAGGGCGGACAATGTTTGCTGCAATAGGGATCGGTGGCGGCTTTTTAACTTGGTGCTGACTAGTTTGGATAATATGTCGGCTCTAACGTTTTCGGATCTGGGAATGTGTTGAATGTAGACTTGTTCGAAGGCGAACTGGACGACTTTCCGGACCAAATGGTGATATTGTAGGAGGTAGAGTCTTTGATCTGGAACTCGTCATTTAAATGGCCTACAGTAAGCTTGGAATCGGTTTTGCATGTTAGCGACTTAACACCAACCTCGCGGGTCAGGGATAAGCCGGCGAGGATGGCTTCGTATTCGGCTTGGTTGTTACATGTTTTGAAGGTGAAGTGTAGGGATTTTTCGATGAGGATGTCGTTGGGGCCTTCTAGCACGATGCCAGCACCTGCTCCCTTCGGGTTTGACGAACCATGAACATAAAGTGTCCATTGGTCCTCTTTAGGAGTTTGTTGGAGATCAGTGACAAAGTTTAGAAGGCATTTAACTTTGATGGGGCCGTGAGGTTCGTAGCGGATGTTGAATTCGTATAACTCAACGGCCCAAGACGACATCTGCCCCACAAGGTCTAGTTTCTGCAATATCTTCTGAGTTGGGTAGTCGGTTTTGACAATGATGTTATGATTTTGGAAGTATAGACGTAGGTGGCGGGCTGTGTGTACTAGGGATAGGGCCAACTTTTCCACCATCTGGTATCTGGTTTCGGGGTCTTGCAGGGTTATGCTGACGAAGTAAACAGGATGTTGGGTGTCACCGACATCTTGGACCAGTGCGGCACTGACGGTGTGATCTGTGGCGGTGATATAGACCAATAAGGGTTTATGAGTATCCGATTTACGGAGGATAGGTGGTGAGGTGAGGGTGGTTTTAAGCTTTTGGAATGTTTGTTCACAATCATCATTCCACGTGTACCTCTTTGACGCTGGTGGGGCTTCGCATTTCAATAATCGCATTGCATTTTTCAAGATTAGCCTCTATACCGCGCTAGGTGAGCATGAATCCAAGGAATTTATCGCAGTCGACGCCTAATACGCACTTGTCGGGGTTGAGGTGGAGGTTGTACTGTCGTAATGTGGAAAAGACTGCTACTTGGTCCTAAGCGTGTTGGTGATGGCTTGGGGATTTGACAACCATGTCGTCAACGTATACTTCGACACAGTTGCCCATTAAATACTGAAGACTTTGTCTATCAATTGTTGGTATGTTGCTCCAGCGTTTTTAAGGCTAAATGGCATGACCTTGTAGAAGTAATTGGCATCGTCTGTGATGAAGGCAATTTTGTTCATGTCAGATGCGGTCATAGGGATTTGGTTATAATCGGAGTATGCATGAAGAAAACTGAGGACCTTGTTACCGACTGCGCCGTCAACAAGTCGGTCAATATTGGGTAAGGGGTAGGCATCTCTGGGACATGCTTTGTTAAGATCCGTGTAATCAACACACATTCGCCACTTGCCGTTGGCCTTCTTAACCAGGACCACGTTAGAGAGCCAAGTGGTATAGTGAGCTTCTTCGATGAACCCCACGCTCAGTAACTTATCGGCCTCGGCCTTGGCCGCTAGGCGTTGTTCCTCACCAAGTTTGCATTTTTTCTAGGAGACATATCGGGCCTCCTTGTAAATGGATAATTTGTGGGATACCACTTGAGGGTCAACTGTAGGTAAGTCAGCAGCAGACCAAGCAAAAAGGTATGTATTGCCGACTAGGGTGGGTGTTATGATGTCACGCTGTTCAGATTCTAGCCCAGTACCAACTTTGATGATGCGGCCATTTGGGAGCTCCAAGGGGGTGGTTTCTTCAATAGGTTCAAGGCGGATATCCCGGCCCACTCTCGGGTCTAGATCGTCACTAGACAAAGCGATCTCAGAGCCAAGTGGCCGCTCAATGTGATTGGTTTGCAGGATGGGGAGCTGTGGGCGTAGGCTGGCCATATAGCATTTGCGTGCAAGGCGTTGGTCGCCATGAATGGTAAGGATGTCCCCAAATGGGGAGGGGAACTTCATGGCCAGATGAGGTGTGGAGACAACAGCGCCAAGGGTGTTGAGTGAAGGGCGGCCGAGGAGGACATTATAAGATGTAGGTGCGTCGACGATGAGAAAGCGGTTAGGAATTGTCTTTGTTTGGGCGCCATCGCGGAAGACCGTATGGAGGTCAATGTAGCCGCGGGAGGAAACTTGTTCCCTAGAAAAGCCATAAATCGGTTCATCATATGGGACCATGGCGGGGTCTAGGAGTTGAAGTTTCTGGTACGTAACCTAATAGAGGATGTCGTCGGAGCTGCCTTGGTCGACGAGGACTTTCTTGACCACGTAATTTTCTATTTCAACGGTGATGATCATAGGGTCATCTTCCTGGTGATCGAGGCCTTGAAAATCGTCGCCTGTGAAGGTTATGGGGGGCATGCGACGTCTGTGATGAGAATGGGTGATGTGTTTGATGGATTGGATATGCCAGAGGTGTTTCTTTCTGGCGAATGAGGTAGATCCTCCACTAGCAAAACCACCAGAGATGGTGTTGATAGTGCCGCGTACGGGAGGGTCGGCAGGGGTGACGTCGGTGCGAGCCGGTTGGGGGTCATGGTTTGCGGGTTGGTTGGGGCATTTATCGTGGCGAGAGTCGCGGGGAGGGCATCGGTGGTCAGGACGAGGAGGATGATGGGATCGGGAGGAGTGGTCTTCTCTGCGGACAAAGTGGCGGAAATGGCCAGCACAGACCAGTTCTTTAATTTAATCCTCGAGTGCTTTACAGTCCTTTGTGGTATGGCCGTGGTTTCGGTGATAGCGGCAGTATTTAGTCATGTCCGCATTGAAGGAGTGGTCGTCTTGCGTGGTGGTGGGATGAGGTCAACCTGTAAAGCCTCATCAAGGAGGCGGGATTTGGGAACATTTAGATGGGCGTATCTGGTGAAGTGGGGCTGTCGGGGTTCTCGAGGTCTCGAATCAGGGCGGGGAGGTTGCGGGGTGAGGTTGGCGGTAGAAGGTGCTTAATCATTGCAAAATTTTGTATGGAGAGTTTGCATTTCCTCCATACGGGACGTAATCGGCAGCTCGTAGCTTCAACTCATGCATGGATGCAGGTGGGTATAGGTAGACGTTGTTGGCGAAGGGGCCGGGTTGAAGAGTAAGGGCCGTGCACTGGAGTATCATTTCTTGGTTGAGGTGTGGGGTGCGGAGGGTAGCCTTACTGAATCGATCAATAAATTCTCGGAGCGTCTCGCCTTGTTCTTGTCTGACGTCGATGAGTGATATTGTAGTAGTTTGATGCGAGCAGCTGCTAGCGAAGTGAGTGGTAAACATGTGGGAAAGGGTGTCGAAGCTGTCGATAGAGTATGGAGGGAGGGTGGTAAACCATTCAAGGAAAGTGCCTTTGTGGGTTGTAGGAAAGGCTTTGCAAAAAATGGCATCATGGGAAGTGTAGAGGGCGACGTGCGTGATGTAGACCTTGAGGTGTTCATCGGGGTCGATTTCACCAGTGTAACGCTCCAGCTTGAAGGGTTCCCACTGGTGGAGAGGGGGGTGTTGGCGATAAAGTCGGTGAAAGGGTTACGACACCTGAGTTGGTGAGATGGGAGCGGGTGAGGAGGGATGGGATGATGGACGAGGGTAGGAAAGGTGGAGGTGAAGTTGTGAGGATGAATATGGGTAGTAGGGAGGTTGTGAGGGTTGTAGGGTGGGATATGAGTGGTGTGTAGGGTGGTGGGCATGTTGAAGGGTGGGACATGAGTGGTGGGGAGGGTGGCGACGGGGGTGGGAGTCGTAGTGTTTCTTGGGAGGGTGGAGTGGAAATGAGTAGGATGGGCTGAGAGGATGGGATTTTGTTGGGTAGTGGTGAAGGTGTGCAGGGTAGGATTGTACTCGCTCTCCTCTTCAGTAGGTTGGAAAGCTGGGGACCCTGCGGCATCAGATGTTTCCTTGGCCTTTCCCTTTTGAGTGGGATCGGCTTCGATCTTTCTCCTTAAGCGAGAATTTTCCTGTCGTAGTGCTTCTATCTCATCAGCACTGCACTTCTTCAAGTCAGGCAGCTCCTGTTGCATCTTGGCTTGACCATCTAGGATGGCGGCCAAATCTGGGGTGATGTTAGCAGGTCCTGAGGGGCCAGTTTCAACTTGCTTGTTAACTCCTGCTCTGTTGCGGGTAGAAACCATTTTCGGAGAAAGCGGGTGGTAAAGTACTATCTCGTGCCCCACGGTGGGCGCCAATTGTTCCTGCAAAGAACAGACAAAATCTGTTAGACACAAGTATTACCTTACCTTGGTCTGCCATCTCCTCAGTGGGCCTCTTCCCGGTTGATATGTATCAATTAGGGGTATCTCGGAGTGGTCGGTTTGGACCCGGGAGGGGTTACCAGCAGAAGAGACTCCGAAGCTTAAGCTAGCGAAATCTCTCAAAAGGTCAAATATGGTGATTAGGGAAGTAATGAATGCGTACCTTTAATTCGTGGGGTCCATGCGTATTTATAGATTATTAATTATATTTGGCCACATCATGGGTTGGGCCCTTGCTTGGGCCGTATGTGGGCCTGGGCTGCCCTAGCCCAGGCCCTTTGTTCGATTATTGTGGGCTGCTGAATCTTGTTGAAACATTCTGTTTTTTGCCAAGTCCTTGGTTATTTTCGTGGAGTTGTCGGCCTAGGCTGGTTACCCTTTAACGGCTTAGGCCGCTATTGTTGTTTTTGGCTTTTTTTATCAATGTCGCTTCTTAGTGGTTTAGGCCGAGTACCTTAGCATGTATATGGTGTAACGCCCCATTTAATTTAATGCGTAAAATTAAAGGAAACGTCACACAGAGATAACAATGTAGCGTAGTCTTAGGGTTCTCAACACTTCCCCTACCAAAGCTAGGCACACCACGATGCCAACAAAAGCAGGATAACGGTTTAACTAAAAGTTTACAATCCAATAACAACGAAATACAGGGGCCATAGCCCTAAAGAAAAGTTCAAAGGAAGCTATAGTCCAATCCACGCGGACTGGCAGCAGAGTCTCCATTCCCTTGCTGACCACGAGAACCTCGCCCATCTGCTCCCATCAATTACATTGATGATCATCGCAAGAAAGAAGAGCCACATACAAGACAACCATACAATAAGCAGGGTAAGCTAGAGCCAACAACATTTTCATCATACAGTTAAACATGATTTCACCATCCAATGTCCATACAACAACCAAGCATGTTATGACTCTTCAATCAATACACTACGACTCGAATCGACTCATCCGAATACGTATAACTTAGTCGGATTCAGCGGATGCTTGCACTTGTGGTGGATACCTCTGCTCGACCCTGAGCTGCTCATCTCCGAGCTATGTGTTACAAGTGTTGCGATAGATCAATTTTCCCTCACGACAAGGTTAGCCCTTAATGAATTTCAGGCCTCCTACTACTCTCACTACAGGAATCGGTCTGCTCTAAGTGAGACTAACTGGCTCCTTAGAGCGTCAGGATGCAACCTTAACTTGAATCCTTACCTAGTTATACAGATGGGGCACCACCATGGACACCCACTAACAGGGGCCATGGAATTACGTCCCGACCACTAAAGCGCGACCTCGGAAAGCCTCACCTAGAGACTCCAAGGAATTACGCACTGACACGAACTACATCATAACCCACATCAAAGGAATGCTCATCATACATATAACCTCAAATCAGCCTTTATAAATCATACTCGTTCATATACCACGGCGAAATCAATACCAGCTCACTCCTGCTGGAGCACGAATACAAGTTTGTATCATAATACCACAACCACGTCCCTTTAGTACCAACCATCTTGTATAGTTTCATACCCACCTCATACCAAATCATACATACAGTTTAATAACTACAGATTTCCATGCTTTTTATCGAGTATCATACTTAAATCAGGATGGAATCACGCCACAAGCAGTTCACAAATACCAACCACGAAAAACAACAGTGCGGCCTATAGTGGGTCTCGCTCAAGCTAGAGACCCTCGCTCAGGCGAGGGGAGTGCCCTCGCTTAAGCAGCAGGCTCTCACTCAGGCGAGACTGCGTCAAGGGGCCTGAGAGTTTTCGCGAGGGCTCGCTCAGGCGAGGCCATCTCGCCTGAGCGAGATGGTTTTTCGCCCAAAACACAATCCACTCGCCTAGGCGAGTATTCGAGGAAAACTCCTGGGCGAGGACCTGTAATTCTCGCTTAGGCGAGATGAGCTCGCCTGGGCGAAAATGACAGGTTCCTCCCACTGTTCAACACCTGCAAACCTAGAAACAGTGCACTCCCACGCCAACATTCAAACATATTCCAGACACATACAATATTGTCACATGCACGCAACAGATGAACAAACCACACAGTTTATCAACCAGAGATGAATAGTCTAGCTTCCCGTACCTGGGAGATGTTAGCTAGAGTTCCGATACTCGAGCGGTGAAGGACAATAGCTTCAGGAACGGCTTCGCGAACTGAAACCAGTAGAACAAGTTTAAAACGAGCTCACTATAAAGCTCTAACTGAGAACGTAAAGAAGGGACAAAATGAACGTAGGGCTCGGGTTGGGAGAGACTTACGCGTAACGGAAGAATGAGGCTGAGCTTGCTAGACTGTGACTTCTCCAAACCCTAGCAGAGGATGATGGCAGCTGCTCTAAGAGGTGAGTGGAAATTTGTTTTCACGAAGAGTGGTTACAAGTTAGGGTTTTGGGGTAACTTAGGTCAGGAATCGAATTCGGCCAACCCCAGTTAGGCCCAAAAGATTGGGCAACCTTTAAAATTAAGATGGCAGAAATAATTGGGCCTTACATATGGTAATTGCTAATATTCGGCTTAGGCCGACTAGGTGTGGTACAATCCCCTTAAAGTGAACAAGATAAGCTTCACACTCTAATCCACTTGAATTCATCATATCTCTTTCCCTCCCATCAACGATGAGGGAGAGAAGGGAATGAAGAGGGAAATTACTCTATTTATCAATCATGTCTGTTATGCAATGGTTTGACGGTGATATCAAGATTACAATTATTTTTTAGCATAATTATGAAAACGATGTAAAAATAACGAAAATTTAAAAATCGTTATAAAATAAGGTTTAAAAAGTAATTTTTAATTCTAAAATTTTTTATTACATTATCTTTTAAATAATTTTTTATTAAAATATGTTACATTCATTTATACCTTTTCAGATTTTTTCTACGATAAATCAAACTTATATAATGATAATTTTTAATTATTTTTAAAATAAAGTACAATTTGGTAATCTTGTTTTTCTTTTATTTAAATATAACTTTTAATCTATCACATCCCTCAAATCACTTACAAACTTTAACAAACTTTACTCTTAATCCATCCACTTTAACCCTTAATCCATTTAAAGTGAACAACACAAACTTCATACTGTAATCCACTTGATGTCATCCTCTCCCTCCCCATCCGATCAACCTTGAAGGAGAGAGGGGAAGGAAGAGGGAAATTCTTCTATTTGTAAATTATCTATGTTATGCCTTGGTTTGAGGGTCATATCAAGATTACAATTATGTTCGTAATTTATTTTTCAGCTTAATTATGAAAATGATGCAAAAATATGACTTTTTATATTATTTTTCAAAAATAATTAATAACGAAAATTTGAAAATTATTATAAAATAAGGTTTAAAAGGTAATTTTTAATTATCAAATTTTTTATTACTTTATCATTTAAATATTTTTTTATTAAAATGTGTTACTTTCATTTATACATTTTCATATCTTTTTCTACGATAAATAAAACTTATATAATGATAATTTTTAATTATTTTTAAAATAAAGTATTATTTGGTAATCTTGTTTTTTTTATTTAAATATAATTTTTAATCTATCACATCCATCAAATCACTCACAATCTTCAAGAAACTTTACTCTAAATCCACACACTTTCACCTTTAATCCCGTTAAAGTGAACATGACAAACTTCACAGTCTAATCCACTTGCATTCATCCTATCCCTCTCCCTCCAATCAACCATGAGGGAGAGAGAGGGAAGGAAGAGGGAAATTCCTCTATTTTCACCTTTAATCCCATTAAAGTGAACATGACAAGCTTGACACTCTAATCCACTTGAATTCATCCTATCCCTCTCCCTTCGACCAACGATGAGGGAGAGAGAGGGAAACAAGTGGGAATTTTCTTTACTTTGCAATCATGTATGTTATGCAATGGTTTGAGGGTGATATCAAGATTACAATTATGTCCGTAATTTATTTTTTAGCATAATTATGAAAACGTTGTAAAAATAACGAAAATTTGAAAATTGTTATAGAATAATGTTTAAAAAGTAATTTTTAATTATAAATTCTTTTATTACATTATCTTTTAAATATTTTGTTATTAAAATATGTTACTTTCATTTATACGTTTTCATATTTTTTTCGACGATAAGTCAAACTTATATAATGACAATTTTTAAATATAACTTTTAATCTATCACATCCCTCAAATCACTTACAAACTTTAACAAACTTTACTCTTAATCCATCCACTTTAACCCTTAATCCATTTAAAGTGAACAACACAAACTTCATACTGTAATCCACTTGATGTCATCCTCTCCCTCCCCATCCGATCAACCTTGAAGGAGAGAGGGGAAGGAAGAGGGAAATTCTTCTATTTGTAAATTATCTATGTTATGCCTTGGTTTGAGGGTCATATCAAGATTACAATTATGTTCGTAATTTATTTTTCAGCTTAATTATGAAAATGATGCAAAAATATGACTTTTTAAATTATTTATCAAAAATAATTAATAACGAAAATTTGAAAATTGTTATAAAATAAGGTTTAAAAAGTAATTTTTAATTACATTATCTTTTAAAATTTTTTTTATTAAAATATGTTACTATAATTTGTACATTTTCATATTTTTTCTACGATAAATCAAACTTATATAAGGATAATATTTAATTATTTTTAAAATAAAGTACAATTTGGTAATCTTGTTTTCTTATAATTTAAATATAATTTTTAATCTATCACATCCATGAAATCCCTCACAAACATCAACAAACTTTACTCTAAATCCACTCACATTCACCTTTAATCCCCTTAAAGTGAAAACCACAAACTTGACACTGTAATCGACTTGATGTCATCCTCTCCCTCTCCATCCGATCAACCTTGAGGGAGAGAGGGAAAGGAAGAGGGAATTTCTTCTATTTTTATATCATCTCTTTTATGTCTTTCTTTGAGGGTGATATCAAGATTACAATTATGTCCGCAATTTATTTTTCAACTTTATTATGAAAATGATGTAAAAATATAACTTTTCAAATTATTTTTACAAAAATAATTAATAACAAAAATTTGAAAATTGTTATAAAATAAGGTTTAAAAAGTTATTTTTAATTATAAAATATTTCATTACATTATCTTTTAAATATTTTTTTATTAAAATATGTTACTTTAATTTATGCATTTTCATATTTTTTGTACAAATAAATTAAACTTATATAATGATAATTTTTAATTATTTTTAAAATAAAGTACAATTTGGTAATTTTGTTTTTTTATGATTTAAATATAATTTGTAATCTATCACATCCATCAAATCACTCACAAACTTCAACAAACTTTACTCTAAATTCACTTTCTTTAACCTTTAATCCCTTTAAAGTGAACAAGACAAGTTTCACACTCTACTGCACTTGAATTCATCATATCCCTCTCCCTCCAATCAAGGATGAGGGAGAGAGAGGGGAAGGAAGACGGAAATTCCTCTATTTGACAATCATGTCTATTATGCAATGGATCGAGGGTGATATGAAGATTACAATTATGTTCACAATTTATTTTTTAGCATAATTATAAATTTTTTTTGTTACATTATCTTTCAAATAATTTTTTATTAAAATATGTTACTTTCATTTATACATTTTCATATGTTTCTACGATAAATCAAACCTATATAATGATAATTTTTAATTATTTTTAAAATAAAATACATTTTGGTAATCTTGTTTTCTTTGATTTAAATATAATTTTTAATCTCTCACATCCATCAAATCACTCACAAACTTTAACAAACTGTACTTTTAATCCACCCACTTTCACCTTTAATCTACTTAAAGTGAACAACACAAACTTCACACTATAATCCACTTGATGTCATCCTCTCCCTCTCCATCCGATCAGCCTTGAGGGAGAACGAGGAGAAGGAAGAGGGAAATTCTTATCTTTTTAAAACACCTCTATTATGTCTTTGTTCGAGGGTGATATCAGGATTACATATATGTCCGCAATTTATTTTTAGCTTAATTATGAAAATGATGTAAAAATATGACTTTTCAAATTATTTTTACAGAAATAATTAATAACGAAAATTTGAAAATTGTTATGGATTAAGGTTTAAAAAGTAATATTTAATTATAAAATTTTTAATTACATTATCTTTTAAATATTTTTTTATTAAAATATGTTACTTTAATTTATACATTTACATATTTTTTCTACGATAAATCAAACTTATATAATGATAAATTTTAATTATTTTTAAAATAAAGTATAATTTGGTAATCTTGTTTTTTTATGATTTAAATATAATTTTTAATCTATCAACAAACTTCAATAAACTTTACTCTAAATCCACCCACTTTCATGTTTAATGCACTTAAACTGATCAACACAAACTTCACACTGTAGTCCACTTGAAGTCATCCTCTCCCTCTCCATCCGATCAACCTTGAGGGAGAGAGGAGAAGGAAAAGGGAAATTCTTCTATTTTTAAATCATCTCTGTTATGTCATGGTTTGAGGGTGATATCAAGATTACAATTATATCCGCAATTTATTTTTTAGCTTAATTATGAAATGATGTAAAAATATGATTTTTGAAATTATTTTTACAAAAATAATTAATATCGAAAATTTTAAAATTGTTATCAAATAAGGTTTAAAAAGTAATTTTTAATTAAAATTTTTTTTATTACATTATCTTTTAAATATTTTTTCATTAAAATATGTTACTTTCATTTATACATTTTCATATTTTTTCTACGATAAATCAAACTTATATAATGATAATTTTTAATTATTTTTAAAATAAAGTATAATTTGGTAATCTTATTTTTTTATGATTTAAATATAATTTTTAATTCTGTCATTTCCATCAAATCACTCACAAACTTCAACAAATTTTACTCTAAATCCACCCATTTTCACCTTTAATCCAGTTAAAGTGAACAACACAAACTTCACACTCTAATTCATCTTATCCCTCTCCCTCCAATCAACGATGAGGGAGAGAGGGAAGGAAGAGCGAAATTCCTCTATTTTTTAATAATGCCTGGTATGTAATGGTTTGTGGGAGATATCAAGATTACAATTATGTACGCAATTTATTTTTTAGCATAATTATGAAAACCATCTAAAAATAAGGAAAATATAAAAATTATTATAAAATAACGTTTAAAAAGTAATTTTTAATTATAAATTTTTTATTACATTACTTTTAATTATTTTTTTATTAAAATATGCTACTTTCATTTATACGTTTTCTTATTTTTTCTACGATAAATCAAACTTATATAATGATAATTTTTAATTATTTTTAAAATAAAGTACAATTTGGTAATCTTGTTTTTTTATGATTTAAATAAAAATTTTAATCTATCACATCCATCAAATCACTCACAAACTTTAACAAACTTTACTCTTAATCCACCCATTTTCACCTTTAATCCACTTAAAGTGAACAACACAAACTTCACACTGTAATCCACTTGATGCCATCCTCTCCCTCTCCATCCAATCAACCTTGGGGGAGAGAGGGGAAGGAAGGGAGAAATTCTTCTATTTTTAAATCATCTCTATTATGCCTTGGTTTGAGGGTGACATCAAGATTACAATTATGGCCGCAATTTATTTTTCAGCTTAATAATGAATATGATGTAAAAATATGACGTTTCAAATTATTTGTACAAAAATAATTAATAACGAAAATTTGAAAATTGTTATAAAATGAGGTTTTAAAAGTAATTTTTAATTATAAATTTTTTATAACATTATCTTTTAATTATTTTTTATTAAAATATGTTACTTTCATTTATACATCTTCATATTTTTTCTACGATAAATCAAACTTATACAATGATAATTTTTAATTATTTTTAAAATAAAGTACAATTTGGTAATCTTGTTTTTTTACGATTTAAATATAATTTTTAATCTATCACATCGATCAAATCACTCACAAATTTTAACAAACTTTACTCTAAATCCACCCACTTTCATATTTAATCCACTTAAAGTGAGCAACACAAACTTCACACCTGTAATCCATTTGATGTCATCCTCTCTCTCTATCCAATCAACCTTGAGGGAAATTCTTTTACTTTTAAATCATCTCTGTTATGTCTTGGTTTGAGGGTGATATCAAGATTACAATTATGTACGCAATTTATTTTTTAGCAATAATTATGAAAACGATGTAAAAATAACGAAAATTTGAAAATTGTTATAAAATAATGTTTAAAAAATAATTTTTAATTATAAATTTTTTATTACATTATCTTTTAAATATTTTTTTACTAAAATTACAATCATTTATACATTTTCATATTTTAAATACGATAAATCAAACTTATATAATAATAATTTTTAATTATTTTGAAAATAAAGTACAATTTCGTAATCTTATTTTTTTTATTTAAATATAATTTTTAATCTATCACATCCATCAAATCACTCACAAATTTTAACAAACTTTACTTTTAATCCACCCACTTTCACCTTTAATCCACTTAAAGTGAACAACAGAAACTTCATACAGTAATCCACTTGTTTTCATCCTCTCCCTCTCAATCTAATCAACCTTGAGGGAGAGAGGGGCGGGAAGAGGGATATTCTTCTATTTTTAAATCATCTATGTTATTTTTTGGTTTAAGGATGATATCAAGATTACAATTATGTCCGCTGTAAGCCTCTTTTTCTGTCCCAAAAAGGGTTGGTCCTGGCCTTTTCGTAGGCCCAAGGCCAGCCCAACTGTAGGACCCCAATACCCCTTTCAGCTCACTCAGTATGCTCTTATCTCCTTTTTCAGAAAACAGTTTCCTCTCCTCTCTTATCTTCCGCTAGGAGTTTGCTAGGGCACGATCTTCATGCACCTTCGAGCTAACGAAACCCATCTAATACCTTCTGGTAAGTTGAACTTCAGAGTTCTTTGGTCTATTCCATCCCCATTTCGCTGTTTGAGCATGTTGGTTGGGTAGGGTTCCAAGTATTTACCTCGTTTTATCCTGGTTTTCACTTTTCAGCTCACTACTCGAGTTCCTGGAGCTGTAGTAGCCCTTAGTTAAGATCTGTTTGCTTTTGGTGCTCAAAACAGAGGTAAGGGAAGTTAGGTTTTGAGTCATTAAGAGCAATTTCTGCATGTCTTTGGTCTGTACCATGATTTTATGCTTGATTGATGTTTTTGATAGTATGAGCTGGCCTATTTGTGTTCTGGTATGTTGCTATTGAGTTTGAGTTCCTGATGCATGGGCGTAACAGTGGCGAGTACTGTTATTCTCGCCCAAGCGAGCTCGTCTCGCCTAGGCGAGAATGGTTGAGACTCGCCCAGGTTTTGTTCGAGCAGCTCGCCCAAGCGGAGGGCTCTTGTTTTGAGCGACACACTGTCTCGCTCAAGCGAGACTGACTAGCCCAAGCGAGATCTCGAAGAAAACTTGGTATCCTCTGCTCGCGTTCTCGTCCAGGCAAGGGATTTCGATTTTAGGCGAAGAGTGATCTCGCTCAGGCGAGGGAGTGTCGCCCAAGCGAGAGCTCGCAGAGTGCCCTTGTTGAAGATCTCGCCTAGGCGACTTCGCCTAGCTTAAGCGAGACAGTTGTGTAGCTTAAGCGAAGGCATTTAGCCTAGGCGAGAAAGGGTTGGCTGTATGACTTGAAAATGCATGAATTCCTGAAATATATATGCCCTGGAATGGGTATGTTTGGTATAAGTGATGGTATGGAATTGTATATGATGGTTGGGTGAAATGAGAATTGAATGTATAAGATGAAAGTGGTGGTTGTGGTATGAGAGACATGAAAATTGTATGTGATAGGCGTAATTCCATGAGTCTCGTGGGGAAACTTCATGGTGGCGTGTAGTGTATATATTAAGGTATGGATTCAAGTAAGGATCGCATCCCGAAACTCTAAAGGGTCAGTGAGTCTCATGTAGAGCAAACTGACCCAAGTGGTGAGAGTGGCAGGAGGCTTTAGTCTTTGGCAGGATAATGGCCTTAGATGCTTGAAGGTTAACCTTGTGCGTGGTAGGGTGAAACCCATTGGCAATGGCTCTGCAGAGCAGTAGAGGCCACCACGAGTGCAAGCGTCCATTGAATCTGATCTTAGTATATGTATCCGGATAATTGAGTCATGGTGTCTTATGTGTTTGCTATAATTTGATTCTCTGTGCCTACTATGCTGCATGATTGAACTGTTTAAACTTGTCTATTATACCCTGATAAAATTTATATTGCACTAGCTTACCCTTGCATTTCTATTTATGTTCTCGTTATGTTTTCTCTTTTGCGATGATCACCCTTGGTTGGAGCAGATGGAGGAAATTCTGGGAGTAGGCCTGGTGGGAGCAGTAGCGTAGCTTAGGGGATCTGTTTGTGTGCCTCTCAGGAGCGTTCTATGGCCCTAGTGCCTTTGTAACTTCTAGCTCTAGGAGCCTTTCTTTTGCATAACTGTGAACCTTGTTGTTTCTGTTTTGGCTATGGCATGGTTGTATGCCTAGAACCCCTTTCAAGTACTCTTATGGATGACTGTAAAAGTGAATTCCTTGTCTATGGTTTTTCATCAGTTTGCTTTGCTCTTTATTATTATGATCATGTGATATATTATTAAGTAGATTATTCTATTTAAATGGGATGTCACATTTTTATGGTATCAGAGCCTTTGTTCCTTAGTGTCTGTGGGCTATGTGTTTGCTTAGCTTTCGTTGTGCCCTTTCTTGTCGTGTTTAGATGAGTTTCCAGTCTAACCTAGTTTTTTATGGTTCTTTCTGTGTGTCCAGTGTTATGGCACCCCCTCATATAGCTCCTCCTCAACCCTCTCAAGGTGACGGACAAGACCTGGCAAGGGCGATCGAGTCTATGGCTGTAGCGTTGACGCAACAGTGCAATGCCATGTTGCAACAGCATAAGGTGGCAATGCAGCACCAAGAGGCCTCCTTGGAGCAACAACACCTGGTGATGCAGTAAATGGAGGCTGCTAGGCAGGCTGCTGATGATGCTCAGAGGCAGCATATGGATGCTCTCCGCCAGTTAGGGGAGAATGTTGCTGGTGCCCAGATGTATGGTCCTTATCCCCAACCTCCACCCCCTGAATGGAGTTTGGAAGACTTCTTGAAGCACCACCCTGCCAAGTTTGATGACAAGACGAGTCCCGACCAGGCGGACCAATGGATGAAGGATATGGAGTGCATCTTTGATGCCAAGAGGTGCCCCGATGAGAGGAGGCTTGCTTTCACGGTCTACATGCTCACTAGAGAGGCTGAGCATTGGTGGGCCAGTATGGGGTTGGTAATGGAAGAGAAGCATGAGGATATCACGTGGGAAGCCTTCAAGAGGAGGTTTCTTTCAGAATACTTCCCAGACAGCGTGAGATACGCAAAGGAGGTGGAGTTCTTCCAGTTGACACATGGGAACAAGTCAGTGGCTGAGTACGCCGAGAGGTTCAAACATATGGGGCATTTCTACACCATGCCGCTCGATGAGGAGTGCCCCTGCTGTCCATCAAGGACTTTGCGGCCTTGGTGGAAAATGACAGGGTCATGGAGCATATGAAGGTAGAGGTGCAAGCCCAGCAACAGGCATAACAAAGAGTTAGCGGACCATTTGGGTCCAGGCCGAGAGTTGAAGAGAAGAAGAAGCCTTATGCTAGGCCTCATCCACAGCCACAGGGGTCTAGAGGCTTTTCTTCCCCACCCAGCAGGATCCAGTGCCATCATTGCGGAGGACCGCAAGTGAAAAGTGTTTGCCCGCAACTATCGAGTTTCCGCAGGTGCAACCATTGTGGCAGGGAGGGCCACTTTGGCAAAGATTGTCCCACTCTAAGGAGGACAGTGTCACGACCTTCACCACAGACTCCGAGTCAGACTTCGGGCCAGACTCAGCAGAGGAGGGGAGGCAGCAGGCCTCAGGCTACAAGCAGGGTCTATGCGATGACTAGGTCAGAGGCAGCATGTTCAGGTAACCTTGTGATTGGTTGTTGTGTGATATCTGGCAAGTCTTGTTACGTGCTTTTTGATTCTAGAGCGACACACTCGTTTGTGTCAAAGTCTTGTGTGCGGGACTTGGGTCTGTCGGTGTGTGAGCTACCGTTTGACCTCGTGGTATCTACCCCGGTATCTGGGTTGGTTAGGACTTCTTCGGTGTGTTCTAGATGTCCAGTTGAGGTAGAGGGACACGTATATAAAGTCAATCTCATATGCCTCCCTCTGCAAGGGCTAGATGTGATCTTGGGAATGGATTGGCTCTCTGCCAATCATGTTCTCATAGACTGTCAGGAGAAGAAGCTATTGTTCTCCAACTCAGAGGAGCCTGAGTTGTTGTCTTCTCATGGGGTTATGAAGGAAATCCGGGACGGCGCACAATGCTATATAGTCTTTGCCAGGATGGATGTTGAGAAGGAGGAAAGGATATTGATGATACCAGTGGTTAGGGAATTTGAGGATGTGTTCCCCGAAGAGGTACCAGGTTTGCCACCAAGGAGAGAAGTTGAGTTCTCCATAGACTTGGTACCGGGAGCTGGCCCTATGTCGATCGCTCCTTACCGCATGGCCCCAGTGGAGTTGGTGGAGTTAAAGAAGCAGATAGAGGGATTGCTTGAGAAATAGTTTATACGGCCGAGTGCTTCGCCGTGGGGAGCGCCTTTCTTGTTGGTAAAGAAGAAAGATGGCGGCTCGAGGTTGTGTGTGGATTATAGGCAGCTGAACAAGCTGACTATCAAAAACAAGTACCCCTTGCCAAGAATAGATGATTTGATGGATCAGCTAAATGGGGCGTCAATGTTCTCCAAGATTGATCTCCGGTCAAGTTATCATCAGATTTTGGTGAAGGCAGAAGATGTAGAGAAGACTGCTTTTTGATATAGATATGGGCACTACGAGTATGTTGTCATGCCATTCGGTGTGAGTAATGCCCCGACTTTGTTCATGGAATACATGAACCGGATCTTCCGCCCGTTTCTAGATAAGTTTGTCGTGGTCTTTGTAGACGACATACTCATCTACTCCAGGACGCATGAGGAACATGCCGAGCATTTGAGGATAGTGCTTGGTATCTTGAAGGAGAAACAACTTTTTCCCAAGTTGTCAAAGTGTGACTTTTGGATGAGAGGGGTGCAGTTCTTGGGGCACGTGATATCATCTTAGGGTATAGTTGTGGATCCAGCTAAGGTGGAGGTCGTGATACAGTGGTAGTGTCCCAAGTCAGTGACGGAGATTCAGAGTTTCGTGGGTTTAGCTGGCTATTACAGGAGGTTTATAAGGGGTTCTCCAACATAGTGGCACCCCTAACACAGTTGACCAAGAAGGACCAACCGTTTGCATGGACAGATAGGTGTGAGGAGAGCTTCAGGGAGCTTAAGCAGAGACTGACGAGTGCTCCAGTGTTGGTAATCCCGGATGTGAGTAAACCCTTTGATGTTTACTGTGATGCCTCTCATCAGGGTCTTGGATGTGTCTTGATGCAAGAGAGAAAGGTGGTGGCCTATGCTTCGAGGCAGTTGAAGGTTCATGAGAAGAACTACCCCACTCATGACCTAGAATTAGCAGCGATGGTTTTTTCTTTGAAAATCTGGAGGCACTACTTGTATGGTGAATAGTTTCATGTGTTTAGTGACCACAAGAGTTTGAAGTACCTCTTTGATCAAAAATAGTTGAATATGAGGCAGAGGCAGTGGATAGAGTTCCTAAAGGACTACGACTTTGAGCTTCTCTATCACCCAGGGAAGGTGAATGTGGTGGCAGACGCACTGAGTAGGAAGACCATGCATGTGGCACACTTGATGATAAAGATATGGAGTTGCTTGAGAGCTTCAGAGACATGAAGCTATAGTTTGAGTTGGAGTCAGAATCCATTAGATGTAGCACTTTGACTATATCTAATGACTTCCTGAGTTTGATCAAGGAGAAGCAAGCACAAGATGCTAGTTTGCAGAGGGTAAAAGAGCTACTTGGATCGGAAGAGACCAAGGAGTTTGCCTTGGGTAGTGACTGTGTGTTGAGGTTAAGAGGCAGAGTCTGTGTGCCAGATAATGTTGAGCTGAGGAGATTGGTTCTTGAGGAGGGCTACAAGAGTCGTCTTAGTCTGCATCCTGGCATGACTAAGATGTACCAAGACCTCAAGGAGAAATTTTGGTGGCAAGGCATGAAAAAGGAAGTTGCACAGTTCATATCGGCCTGTTTGACTTGTCAAAAGGCTAAGGTGGAGCATCAAAAACCTGGTGGGACGCTCCAGCCCTTAGGTATTTCGGTGCGAAAGTGGGATAGCATAGCTATGGATTTTGTTACCCACTTGCCTCACACCATGAGAGGGCATGATGCTATATGGGTGGTGGTGGATCGGCTAACGAAGAGTGCTCACTTTTTGGTGGTGAATCTCAGAATGTCTATGGCCAAGTTGGCCCACCTCTACATCCGAGAGATAGTGAGACTCCATGGAGTACCCAGTAGCATAATGTCTGACAGATACCCCCAGTTCACTTCAAGGTTTTGGCAGACATTGTAGGAGGCTATGGGTAGTAGGCTGAGGATGAGTTCTGCTTATCATCCTCAAACGGATGGCCAGTCAGAGAGGGTGATTCAGTCCTTAGAGGACTTGTTGAGAACATGTATCTTGGACCACCTTGGCAGTTGGGATGAGGTGTCACCGCTGGTGGAGTTCACCTACAACAATAGTTACCAGCCGAGTATAGGGATGGCGCCTTATGAGTCTTTGTATGGGAGGAGGTGTAGGACTCCCTTATGTTGGTACCAGAATGGCGAGTCGATTTTGGTAGGACCTAAGTTGTTGCAACAAACACAGAAAAGGTGCAGTTAGTGAGGGATAGGTTGCAAGCATCTCAGAGTCGGCAGAAAGCATATGTAGACCGGAGGAGGAGGCCCCTCGAGTTTGAGGCTGGGGAGCATGTGTTCTTGAGGGTGACCCGAACCACTAGTGTGGGGAGGGTTATCCGCTCAAGGAAGCTATCTCCTAAGTTCTTGGGTCCGTATCAGATCTTGAGGAGGATAGAACCCGTGGCTTATGAGATTGCATTGCCACCCCAGTTGGCTAATCTACACCCAATCTTCCATGTCTCACAACAACGGAAGTATGTTTTTGACCCATCACATGTGTTTGAGGCGGAGGATGTGCAAGTTAGGGAGGATCTCTAGGTAGTGGTACAGCCCGTGGCCATAGAGGATCGCCAAGTGAGGGAGCGCAAGGGAAGAGCCACTAGTCTTGTGAAGGTCATCTGGGACCGGAGGACATGTGACTCTACCTGGGAGCTAGAGGAAGATATGAGGAGTTCCTATCCACATCTTTTCTGGTAAGTCTAATTTTTCGAGGACGAAAAATTTTTGTTGTTGGGGAGATATTGGAAACCCCTTTTTGTGTCCCAAAAAGGGTTGGGCCTGGCCTTTTCGTAGGCCCAAGGCCAGCCTAACTGTAGGACCCCAATACCCTTTTCAGCTCACTCAGTATGCCCTTGTCTCCTTTTTCAGAAAATAGTTTCCTCTCCTCTCTTGTCTTCTGTTAGGAGCTCTGCTAGGGCACGATCTTTATCCACCTTCGAGCTAACGAAACCCATCTAGTACCTTCTGGTAAGATGAACTTCAGAGTTCTTTGGTCTATTCCCTGCTCATTTCGCTGTTTGAGCATGTTGGTTGGGTAGGGTTCCAAGTATTTACCTCGTTTTGTCCTGGTTTTCACTTTTCAGCTCACTACTCGAGTTCCTGGAGCTGTAGTAACCCTTAGTTAAGATCTGTTTGCTTTTGGTGCTCAAAACAGAGGTAAAGGAAGTTAGGTTTTGAGTCATTAAGAGCAATTTCTGCATGTCTTTTGTCTGTACCATGATTTTATGCTTAATTGATGTTTTGGATAGTATGAACTGGCTTGTTTGAGTTCTGGTATGTTGTTATTGAGTTTGTTCCTACTGCATGCGAGTAACAATGTCGAGTACTGTTATTCTCGCCCAAGCGAGCTTGTCTCGCCTAGGCGAGTATGGTTGAGACTCGCCCAGGTTTTGTTCGAGCAGCTCGCCCAGGCGGAGGGCTCTTGTTTTGAGTGACACGCTGTCTCGCTCAGGCGAGAATGACTCGCACAAGCGAGTTCTCGAAGAAAACTTGGTGTCCTCTGCTCGTGTTCTCGTCCAGGCGAGGGATTTTGATTTTGGGCAAAGAGTGATCTCGCTCAGGCGAGGGAGTGTCGCCCAGGCGAGAGCTCGCAAAGTGCCCCTATTGCAGATCTCGCCCAAGCGACTTCGCCTAGCTTAAGCGAGACAGTTGTGTAGCTTAAGCGAAGGCATTTAGCCTAAGCGAGAAAGGGGTCAGGTTTGGGTCTATTTCCTTTTGCTATCTGTGGGTTGGCTGTATGACTTGAAAATGCATGAATTCCTGAAATATATATGCCCTGGAATTGGTATGTTTGGTATGAGTGATGGTATGGAATTGTACATGATGGTTGGGTGAAATGAGAATTGAATGTATGAGATGAAAGTGGTGGTTATGGTATGGGAGACATGAAAATTGTATGTGATAGGCGTAATTCCATGAGTCTCGTGGAGAGACTTCATGGTGGCGTGTAGTGTATATATTAAGATATGGATTCAAGTAGGCAGTGAGTCTCATGTAGAGCAAACTGACCCAAGTGGTGAGAGTGGCAAGAGGCCTTAGTCTTTGGCAGGATAATGGCCTTAGATGCTTGAAGGTTAACCTTGTGCATGGTAGGGTGAAACCCATGGGCAATGGCTCTGCAGAGCAGTAGAGGCCACCACGAGTGCAAGCGTCCACTGAATCTGATCTTAGTATATGTATCCGGATAATTGAGTCATAGTGTCCTATGTGTTTGCTATAATTTGATTCTTTGTGCCTACTGTGCTGCATGATTGAACTATTTAAATACTTGTCTGCTATACCCTGATAAAATTTATATTGCACTAGCTTACCCTTGCATTTCTGTTTATGTTCTTGTTATGTTTTCTCTTTTGCGATGATCATCCTTGGTGGGAGCAGATGGAGGAAATTCTGGGAGTAGGCCTGGTGGGAGCAGTAGCGCAGCTTAGGGGATCTGTTTGTGTGCCTCTCAGGAGCGTTCTATGGCCCTAGTGCCTTTGTAACTCCTAGCTCTAGGAGCCTTTCTTTTGCATAACTGTGAACCTTATTGTTTCTGTTTTGGCTATGGCATGGTTGTATGCCTAGAACCCCTTTCAAGTACTCTTATGGATGACTGTAAAAGTGAAATCCCTGTCTATGGTTTTTCATCAGTTTGCTTTGCTCTTTATTATTATGATCATGTGATATATTATTAAGTAGATTATTCTATTTAAATGGGATGTCACATCCGCAATTTATTTTTCAGCTTAATTATGAAAATGATGTAAAAATGTCTTTTTAAATAATTTTTACAAAAATAATTAATAACAAAAATTTGAAAATTGTTATAGAATAAGGTTTAAAAAGTAATTTTTAATTATAAATTTTTTTATTACATTATCTTTTAAATATTTTTTTATTAAAATATGTTACTTTCCTTTATACATTTTCATATTTTTTCTACGATAAATCAAACTTATATAATGATAATTTTTAATTATTTTTAAAATAAACTGCAATTTCGTAATCTTGTTTTTTAATGATTTAAATATAATTTATAATATATCACATCCATGAAATCACTCACAATCGTCAACAAACTTTACTCTAAACATACTCACTTTCACCGTTAATCGCCTTAAAGTGAACAAGATAAGCTTCACACTCTAATCCACTTTCATTCATCCTATCTCTCTACCTCCAATCAACGATGAGGGAGAGAGAGGGTAGAAAGAGGGAAATTCCTCCATTTTTCAATCATGTTTGTTATGCAATGATTTGAGGGTGATATCAAAATTACAATTATGTACGCACTTTATTTTTTAGCATAATTATGAAAACGATGTAAAAATAACAAAAATTTGAAAATTGTTATAAAATAATGTTTAAAAAATAATTTTTAATTATAATTTTTTTATTATATTATCTTTTAAATATTTTTTTATTAAAATATGTTACTTTCATTTATACTTTTTCATATTTTTTTTTTACGATAAATCAAACTTATATAATAATAATTTTAAATTATTTTTAGAATAAAGTACAATTTGGTAATCTTGTTTTTCTTTGATTTAAATATAATTTTTAATTTATCACATCCATCAAATCACTCACAAACTTTAACAAACTATAATTTTAATCAACCCACTTTCACCTTTAATCCACTTAAAGTGAACAACACAAACTTCACACTGTAAACCACCTGATGTCATCCTCTCCCTCTCAATCTAATCAACCTTGAGGGAGAGAGGGAAAAGAAGAGGGATATTCTTCTATTTTTAAATCATCTATGTTATGTCTTGGTTTAAGGGTGATATCAAGATTACAATTAGGTCCGCAATTTATTTTTCAGCTTAATTATGAAAATGATGTAAAAATATGGCTTTTTAAATTATTTTTGCGTAAATAATTAATAACGAAAATTTGAAATTTTTTTTAAAATAAGGTTTAAAAATTTATTTTTAATTATAAATTTTTTATTACATTATCTTTTAAATATTTTTTTATTAAAATATGTTACTTTCATTTATACATTTTCAAATTTTTCCTACGATAAATCAAACTTATATAATGATGAAGGATTGACCCCAACCAAGGATGAAGGCACATGCTTAAGAAGACTAAGCATGTTTAGAAAGGAAGTTCACTAATCCTTCATCCCTTTCATTTGTGTTTGTTATTTTTTATTCCCTAAGTTGACTTAGTTAAATCAATTTTAGTTGACTTGTTGACCTTTGTCTAGGTTTGACTTGTTGACTATAGTTGACTTGACTTAAGCCAACATGCTAATCTATGTTTATTACCTTTGTAGGATAATTAGGAGTAAGAAAGCAATGCTAGGTGGCGCATGGTGATTGGGGAGCATAAATGATGAGGAGGAGAGAGTAAAGCAAAGGCATAAAGCATAAAGTAAAACGCATAAAACAAGTGTACCTATGTACCTTTGGTCTCCTTTGTTTTTAGCACACTTTGGCCACATTTTGGAGACATATGAGACACATTCTTTGTCTCCTTTTGTGGTAGAACGAAGTTAGCCTTGCACACACCATAGTTAGCTCTTTTGTCTCTCATTTTTTGTAACCTTATTTGACCTAGTTTCTAGAAGCTAGGGTTAGGTTTTTGTAGAGACATCCTTAGGTATCTTTTATTTGCTTAGAGGCCCCTAAACTCTTCTATGTAAGGGGTGCTCCTAGACATGTAAAAGGGTTGAAGTAAAAACACTTTTGTGTCTCAACCATTTGTGAGAGTTTCCTCCCTAGGGAGTGAATACTTTTAAGCCTTATCTTGCATAGCAAGTGGCGGCACACATCCACTTATCTTCAAGGTTGCCATGGCTTCTAGGCTAGCCTTGTAGTGGCGTGCTTCTCACATTTTTACCATTTCTTTCCTTTCCATTTTATGTTTTCTTATTCCTTTAATTGTTCTTGGTTTTCTATGGTTTATGTGCTTTCCATTTCCTTTTTCTTTTGAATCAATCCATCATCTTCTTCTCTTGAGCTTTGTGAAAGGAACCTTCACATCTAGATAGCCTGCTATCTTAATGTCTAGTGGGGATTTCACTTAGCTTTCTTAATCAACTCACACAATATTCAATAATCTTAAAAAGAAACAAAATAAACCTTCATCATATAATGATAATTTTTAATTATTTTTAAAATAACGTACAATTTGGAAATCTAGTTTTTTTATGATTTAAATATAATTTTTAATCTATCACATCCATCAAATCACTCACAAACATCAACAAACTTTACTCTAAATCCACTCACTTTCACCGTTAATTCCCTTAAAGTGAAGAAGATAAGCTTCACACTCTAATCTACTTGAATTCATCCTATCTCTCTCCCTCCAATCAACGATGAGGAAGACAGAGGGGGAAGGAAGAGGAAAATTCCTCTATTTTTCAATCATGTTTGTTATGCAATGTTTTGAGGATGATATCACGATTACAATTATGTCCATAATTTATTTCTTAGCTTAATTATGAAAATGATATACAAATAACGAAAATATAAATTTTTTTATAAAATAAGGTTTAAAAATTATTTTTTAATTATAAAATTTCTTATTACATTATCTTTTAAATATTTTTTTATTAAAATATGTTGCTTTCATTTATATATTTTCATTTTTTTTTCTACGATAAATCAAACTTATATAGTGATAATCTTTAATTATTTATAAAATAAAGTACAATTTGGTAACGTTGTTTTTCTTTTATTTAAATATAATTTTTAATCCATCACATCCATCAAATCACTCACAAACATTAACAAACTTACTCCTAATCCACCCAGTTTCACCTTTAATCCACTTAAAGTGAACAACACAAACTTCACACTGTAATCCACTTGATGCCATCCTCTCCCATTCCATTCGATCAACCTTGAGCGTGAGAGTGGGGTTAAGGAAAAGGGAAATTCTTCTATTTTTAAATCATCTCTGTTATGTCTTGATTTGAGGGTGATATCAAGATTATAATTATGTCCGCAATTTATTATTTAGTTTAATTATGAAAATGATGTAAAAATATGAATTTTCAAATTACTTTTACAAAAATAATTAATAACGAAAATTTGAAAATTGTTATGAGATAAGGATTAAAAAGTAATTTTCAATTATTAAACTTTTTATTACATTATCTTTTAAATCTTTTTTTATTAAAATATGTTACTTTCATTTATACATTTTCATATTTTTTCTACGATAAATCAAACTTATATAATGATAATTTTTAATTATTTTTGAAATAAAGTACAATTTGGTAATCTTGTTTTTTATGATTTAAATATAATTTTTAATCTATCACATCCATCAAATCACTCCCAAATTTTAACAAACATTACTCTAAATCCACCCACTTTCACCTTTAATCCACTTAAAGTGAACAACAAAAACTTCACACTCTAATCCGCTAGATGTCATCCTCTCCCTTTCCATCCGATCAACCTTGAGGGAGGGAGAGGGGAAGGAAGAGGGAAGTTCTTCTATTTTTAAATCACATCTGTTATGTCTTGGTGTGAGGGTGATATCAATATTACAATTATGGCTGCAATTTATTTTTTGTCAACTTAATAATGAAAATAATGTAAAAATATGACTTTTCAAATTACTTTAGCAAAAATAATTAATAATGAAAATTTGAAAATTGTTATAAAATAAGGTTTAAAAAGTAACTTTTAATTATAAATTTTTTTATTACATTATCTTTTAAATATTTTTTTTATTAAAATATGTTACTTTGATTTATACATTTTCATATATTTTCTACGATAAATCAAACTTATATAAATGATAATTTTTATTTATATATAAAATAAAGTACAATTTGGTAACCTTGTTTTTCTTTGATTTAAATATAATTTTTAATCTATCACATTCATCAAATCACTCACAAACTTTAACAAACTTACTCCTAATCCACCCAGTTTCACCTTTAATCCACTTAAAGTGAACAACACAAACTTCACACTCTAATCCACTTGATCTCATCCTCTCCCTTTCCATCCGATCAACCTTGAGGGAAAGAAAGGGGAAGGAAGAGAAAAATTCTTCTATTTTTAAATAATTTCTGTTATGTCTTGGTTTGAGGGTGATATCAATATTACAATTATGTCAGCAATTTATTTTTTGTCAACTTAATTATTAAAATGATCTAAAAATATGACTTTTCAAATTACTTTTACAAAAATAATTAAGAACGAAAATTTGAAAATTGTTATAAAATAAGGTTTAAAAATTAATTTTTAATTATAAAATTTTTTATTACATTATCTTTTAAATATTTTTTTATTAAAATATGTTACTTTCATTTATACATTTTCATATTTTTTCTACGATAAATCAAACTTATATAATGATAATTTTTGAATTATTTTTAAAATAAACTACAATTTGGTAATCTTGTTTTTTTATGATTTAAATATAATTTTTTATCTATCACATCCATCAAAATCACTCATTAACTTTAACAAACTTTAGTCTAAATCCACCCACTTTCACCTTTAATTCACTTAAAGTGAACAACACAAGCTTCACACTCTCATCCACTTGATGTCATCCTCTCCCTTTCCATCCGATCAACCTTGAGGGAGAGAAAGGGGAACGAAGAGAGATTTTCTTCTATTTTTAAATCATCTCTGTTATGTTTTCGTTTGACGGTGAAAGATTACAATTATGTCCGTAATTTATTTTTCAGCTTAATTATGAAATTGATGTAAAAATATGACTTTTTAAATTATTTTTACAAAAATAATTAATACCGAAAATTTGAAAATTGTTATAAAATAAGGTTTGAAAAGTATATTTTAATTAGAAATTTTTTTATTACATTATCTTTTAAATATTTTTTTATTCAAATATGTTACTTTCATTTATACATTTTCATATTTTTTCTACGATAAGTCAACCTTATATAATGATATTTTTTAATTACTTTTAAAATAAAGTACAATTTGGTATTCTTGTTTTTTTATGATTTAAATATAATTTTTAATTTATCATATCCTTCAAATCACTCACAAATTTTAACAAACTTTACTCTTAATCCACCCACTTTCACCTTTAATCTACTTAAAGTGAACAACACAAACTTCACACGGTTATCCACTTGTTGTCATCCTCTCCATCTCCATCCAATCAACCTTGAGGGAGAGAGTGGAAGGAAGAGAGAAATTCTTCTATTTTTAATTCACATCTGTTATGTCTTGGTGTGAGGGTGATATCAATATTACAATTATGTCCACAATTTTCTTTTTAGCATAATTATGAAAAGGGTGTAAAAATAACAAAAAATTGAAAAGTGTTATAGAATAATGTTTAAAAAGTAATTTTTAATTATAATTTTTATATTACATTATCTTTTAAATATTTTTTTGTTAAAATATGTTACTTTCATTTATACATTTTCATATTTTTTCTACGATAAATCTAACTTATATAATAATAATTTTTAAATTAAAGTACAATTTGGTAATCTTGTTTTTCTTTGATTTAAATATAATTTTTAATCTATCACATCGATCAAATCACTCACAAACTTTAACAAAGTATACTCTTAATCCCCCTATTTTCACCTTTAATCCACTTAAAGTAAACAACACAAACTTCACACTGGAATCCATTTGATCTCATCCTCTCCCTCTCCATTTAAACAACCTTGAGGGAGAGAGGGGAAGGAAGAGGGAAATTCTTTTATTTTTAAGTCATCTCTGTTATGTCTTGGTTTGAGGGTGATATCAAGATTACAATTATGTTCTCAATTTATTTTTCAGCTTAATTATTAAAATAATGTAAACATATGACTTTTTAAATTATTTTTAGAAAAATAATTAATAACGAAAATTTGAAAATTGTTATAAATCAAGGTTTAAAAAGTAATTTTTAACTATAAATTTTTTTATTACATTATCTTTTAAATATTGTTTTATTAAAATATGTTACTTTCATTTATACATTTTCATATTTTTTCTACGATTAATGAAACTTATATAATGATAATTTTTAATTATTTTTAAAATAGTATAATTTGGTAATTTTGTTTTTTTATGATTTAAATATAATTTTTAATCTATCACATCCATCAAATCACTCGCAAACTTCACCAAACTTTACTTTAAATCCACTAACATTCACCTTTAACCCCCTTAAAGTGAAGAAGACAAGCTTCACACTCTAATCCACTTGAATTCATCTTATCCCTCTCCCTCCAATAAATGATGAGGGAGAGAGAGGGAAGGAAGAGGGAAATTCCTCTATTTTTCAATCATGTATGTTATGCAATGGTTTGAGGGTGATATCAAGATGACAATTATGTACACAATTTATTGTTTAGCATAATTATGAAAACGATATAAAAAGAACAAAAATTAGAAAATTGTTATAGAATAATGTTTAAAAATTATATTTTAATTATAATTTTTTTTATTACATTATCCTTTAAATATTTTTTTATTAAAATATGTTCCTTTCATTTATACATTTTCATATTTTTTCTACGATAAATCAAACTTATATAATAATAATTTTTAAATTAATGTACAATTTGGTAATCTTGTTTTTTTATGATTTAAATATAATTTTTAATCTATGAGATCCATAAACTCACTCACAAATTTTAACAAACTTTACTCTTAATCCACCCACTTTCACCTTTAATTCACTCAAATTCAACAACACAAATTGTTCCTCTCCATTCAATCAACCTTGAGGGGGAGAGAGGGGAAGGAAGAGGGTAATTCTTTTATTTTTAAATCATCGCTGTTATGTGTTGGTTTGAGGGTGATATCAAGATTACAATTATGTCCTCAATTTATTTTTCAGCTTAATTATTAAAATGATGTAAAATTATGAGTTTTTAAATTATTTTTAGAAAAATAATTAATTACGAAAATTTTAAAATTGTTATAAAGTAAGGTTTAACAAGTAATTTTTAATTATAAAATTTTTATTTCATTATCTTTTAAATATTTTTTTATTAAAATATGTTACTTTCATTTATACATTTTCATATTTTTTTCTACGATAAATCAAACCTATATAATGATAATTTTTAATTATTTTTAAAATAAAGTATAATTTGGTAATTTTGTTTTTTATGATTTAAATATAATTTTTAATCTATCACATCCATCAAATCACTAACAAACTTCATCAAAATTTACTTTAAATCCACTCACCTTCGTATTTAATCCCCTTAAAGTGAACAATACAAGCTTCACACCCTGATCCACTTGAATTCATGATATCCCTCTCCCTCCAATAAATGATGAGGGAGAGAGGGAAGGAAAAGGGAAATTCCTCCATTTTTCAATCATCTCTGTTATGCAATGGTTTGAGCGTGATATCAAGATTACAATTATGCACGCAATTTATTTTTGAGCATATTTATGAAAACGATATAAAAATAACAAAAAATTGAAAAGTGTTATAAAATAATGTTTAAAAAGTAATTTTTAATTATAAATTTTTTTATTACATTATCTTTTAAATATTTTTTATTAAAATATGTTACTTTCATTTATACATATTTTCATATTTTTTCTACGATAAATCAAACTTATATAATAATTATTTTTAATTATTTTTAAAATAAAGTACAATTTGGTAATCTTGTTTTTCTTTGATTTAAATATAATTTGTAATCTATCACATCGATCAAATCACTCACAAACTTTAACAAAGTGTACTCTTAATCCACCCACTTTCACCTTTAATCCACTGAAAGTGAACAACACAAACTTCACACTGTAATCCACTTGATCTCATCCTGTTCCTCTCCATTCAATCAACCTTGAGGGGGAGAGAGGGGAAGGAAGAGGGTAATTCTTTTATTTTTAAATCATCTCTGTTATGTGTTGGTTTGAGGGTGATATCAAGATTACAATTATGTCCTCAATTTATTTTTCAGCTTAATTATTAAAATGATGTAAAATTATGACTTTTTAAATTATTGGCTTAAGTGAAGTCAACTATAATCAACAAGTCAAACCTAGTCAAAGGTCAACAAATCAACTAAAGTCGATTCAACTAAGTCAAGTTTGGGAATCAAAAATAACAAACACAAATGAAAGGGATGAAGGATTAGTGAACTTCCTTTCTAAACATGCTTAGTCTTCTTAAGCATGTGCCTCCATCCTTGGTTGGGTTACTTTAATGTCACAATTGAAAAGTTAATGAGGACTTGTTGAGTTACTTTAATGTCTTCTTCCTTAAGCTATTATAGCTTGTAGGGCTTGGCAAGAGGGATAGTTTTCAAGCCAAGCTTATCCACAACCCTTGTGCTAGCCACATTTACACAACTTCCATTATCTCTGAGGAGGGGACATAATTTGTCATTGATATGACACCTTGAATGAAAAATGTTTTGCCTTTGAGAAGAGTCAAGTTCCTTGGAAACTTGTCTTGGTGCCTTATCATTAACAATCCACCTTCAAGGGTTTTAATCCTTTCACTTTAAGAAGAAGTGTGGGAAGAAGTACTTTTGGGGGAAGGGGGAGAAGAATTTTCACTCTCTACTTCTCTTTTAAGGTTTAAGGCCATGGTTCTTTTGGTAGGAAAATTTGAAGTTATGTGCCCCTATCCCAAACACTTAATACATTTTATAGAACTTGTCCTTGTACCTTGAGAAGAATTAGGAGTTTCATTAGAAGGACTAGACGAATTAGTCCTAGGAGATGGGTCTTGGGAACTCTTGGGTGGTGATTTATCATGTTTTCTTTCTTTACCTTTCCAAGTACTAGAATAGTAGTCATTGTATAAACCACTCCTCTTGGCCTCTTTTTTCTTTTTCAATTGAGTTTCAACTTTGATGGCCAAATGTAAAACTTTGTCAAGAAAGGAGTACTCATATAACTCTACTAAATCTTGTATGTCCCTCCTTAACCC
>Ga0214543_1002777_pt1 | contig 34474 bp, 21 predicted proteins | sample CNSS2metaG_FD_160094 | JGI IMG/M metagenome (GOLD analysis project Ga0214543, IMG submission 160094) | Root nodule microbial communities from cowpea collected in UCLA plant growth center, Los Angeles, California, USA - CNSS2 | ecosystem: Host-associated > Plants > Roots > Nodule | place: USA... | reverse complement strand
GCAAACACATATTTATAGCCCACAATCCCAAACGACGAACCTCTTCCCGCCAAAACCATACCACAGACCAATCGACACCATCATTGCAAAAGATATGACACTTCAAAATGACGGCGCCAAAACTTTTCGATTTGACCAACTGACACCCTTTCACCTACCTTCTGACGGTTACAAATTCTAAGCCTTAACACTGTTCACCACACTTAAAGATTGGGGGACTGGTGTATCACACCTAACCAGTTTCGCTAACTTATCAACACATATCATCCTTGACCGATAACTCATATCGGACAAGACTGGGAGACTGGTGTACCGTACCTAGCCAAACCCGACCAAGTAAACAGTGTACATATCGAGACCGTCAAGTACCCAGGCTAGGCCAAGTTAGCCTAACTTGTACCGGTTTTAACCTAACCTGAATGTCTAAGAGGACATCCTGCACCTCATATCACCAACAAAAGCCATCTAGGCAAGTAGTCGGTCTAGACCGACTACTCGAGCATATCTGGTAAGGTTAAGGCCCAGGCCGACTACTCCAATAACTTAGCGAATGTCGAAGCCCCCGCGTTCAAAAGGTCTTACGAGCCTGGGTTAGGGCCCAGGCCCACTCGTGGCCCAAACTAGAGCCCAAGTCAAGGCCCAGCCTATGAAATGGTCAAACGCCATTAATGCTCTATAAATACACATGGACCCCATCATTTAAAGGTACGCATTCATTAATCACTGATTTTGACTCTCTAAGAGCTTTGACTGACTTGAACTTCGAAGACTTTTCTGCAGGTAACCCCCCCTGGGTTCAAGCCGACATGTATCGACTGGGGAGAGGCCAACTAAGGAGATAACGGACTACGTGGTAAGGTGACGCTTGTGCCTAACCTATCTTATTTGTTCTCTGCAAGAACAAAAACTGTTAGCGATGTTCATAATATTAAGAAAAACTCCCCACTTATTCCAGTATTACTCCCCACATACAGAATCCACAATGAAATGAAAGTCCACAAAGGAAAGATTCCAAACACAACACCCAATTACTCCTATTCAGAAAAATTAATACTACACAAATTATTAAAAAAAAAATTAAATTAAATTGACGTTTATATTTTCAAATTACACATAAAATAACTTACTACACAATATAAAATCTATTTTTAAATCAACAAATTTAAAAAGAAAAAAAACATTATTTATTATTTTTTTTCTTTCAAATAATACCTAAAATGATTAAAAATACAATACTATATCTATTTCTAAAAAATATATATTTAACCTTTAATCTAAATTTTTACAAAAGATAAAAGATAAAAAATAAATCTTATATCTATTTTATTACAAAAATTTTAAAAAATTAATTCTATTTCATTTTTAAAAAAAAGGTGGTCATCCGTACTTCTTTGGAAAAGAAAAGGCTTCTGTCCCACACCCATGCATTAAAATGAGCTGCGTACAAAGGGATTGGTTTTGAATTGGAAATACACAAACAAGGCATTTTTAGTAGACATTCATCGATATTAATTATTACACTATATGAGAATTTAGTTCTTAATTGTAAATGCTGCGCTCTAACAAGTCACATCTTTGTCTGAGTGTTCTAGCCACCATTAGATATAAGTCAATTCATACCGTACGTTTAATTTACTACCATCTCATCATATCTTCACTAATTTAATATGAATCCAATTTATTATTTCACTATATAAATAAGAAATGAATTATCTTGTGATTTATTCGAAGGGACTATTCGAATTTCGGACGTTAAAGCAATTTTATTTTTTTAAAAGTTTCTTTTAATTTTAAATAATTAAAATAAATATATTAAGTATTTTAAAAATTATATGTCTAATTTTACTAACTAATTTTATATTGAATTAAAATTTTAATAAGAAGGTTATCATACTAAAAATGAAATTTAAAATTTAAAATATATTTTTAAATTTATAAATATTCAAATTTTATGTTTAAATTGAATTTCATAGTGACAGACTGTAACACATTGTCTGAATCCAATTATTATGGTCCCTATTATCTAGCATTTGTCTCCCGGTCACTCCAGCCAGTCACCCTGAGATGCGTATCTTTTTACGGTGAGATAACTTTTATTGCTGGTGTCATAAGTGGGTACCACTAAATTTACTCAATTTCAGATTATTTATATCTGTTAATTAAAAATATTAATTTCGTAACCATTTTTAGTATATTATTTTTATTAATATAGATTATTTTATTATTTTATCTTTTAAATTTAATTACTTATTTATAATAAAATTAAAAAATAATTTTAAATATGTTATTAAATTAAAATATAAGATTATTTTGTTCTCTTAAATAGAAAATTAAATTTATTTAGGTAAAACTAATTTAGAATAAATAGAAAATATAATCTATTTAGTCAGAATAAAATTTTTGTAGGAGTAATATAAGACACTTCTTAATTTTATTAAAATTATTATAAAAATATTTCTAAAAATATTAGTTTGTCTTACTGATCTTATATAATTTGTCATCCTAATTTTATCTTTCCTAATTATTTATATTTTAAAAGGTTACTGAATTAAGTACTAAATAATTTTTAATTGCTTTTACACGGAGAGTCATTCAAAAATCCATTCTCAGACGTTCGCACAAATAATAATACTTCTCAAAACAAACAAAGCTTAGTTAATTAAGATATAAAATCTCCATAACAATCACACATAAAAAAGGCCAACTTCCAACGAGTTTCATTATCATAGAAAAAAAAAATTGCATGTTAGGAAGTACACATCTACCATTAACGTTTGATTTGAACTGACCGGGAAATATTAACAAATATGCTTACATGCATGGTTTTGTTTACCTTATAACAAATTTTTTTTTTCACAATTGATGATTTTTTTTAGTAGTTAACAATATCTCTTGCTACACAAAATTATTATTACATGTTTGAGTGTGGAAAACCCAATTTAAGGAGAGGAAGACAAAAACAATTTATAATCAACCAAACTCAACTATAATCATTTTACTAAATGGGTTAGATTGTTAAATTATACCGGGACTTTTTTCTTATGTATAATTTTATTTTTTAAATAATCATTTTTAAGATAAAAAATTACTAATTTTACTTTTTAAATGATATTTTTAAATTTAATTACTTTTTTTAACTAATTTTCCAAACTAAAATTACTTTCAATAATAAAATAAAAATATATGAAATAAAATAATATTGATAATAATTTTATTATTTTTTATTATCATAGTAAACATTATAAACATTTTCTTAAAATATCATTGTAGGACGTGACATTGATACCTTAAAAAACAAAAGAGTTTTGATAATTCAACAAAAACATGTTAAAGGAAATCTAATTTCAATTTTTATTCAAAGTTAAATAAAAAAAATATTTAATTATAATTATAATTTATGACTTTTGAACAGTAATATTTTGATAATTTTTCTTATAATATTTTTTAAATGGTTTTGTAAAATAAAAAATGAGAAAACAAAAAAATAAAAAAATGACATAAAAATATTACATCAAATTCTAAAAAATTGTCAAATTTAATTATTAAAATTCACTTTTCATGACTTATTATTACGGTGTAAACCACCATCTTCATTAATGACGGATCTGAAACCTTAAATTAGTTAAACAATTATAAATTATTTAAATCTCAATCTTCAACTTTTAATTGGTAATAGTTTGAACAAAATTAGAAGGTGCACTTGCACGTCTCATGTAGAGAGCATAGGTTCACCACGGGATAAAAAAAGTAAGATCTACAATTAATAGATGGTATTCTTTATTTAATTAGGGAATACAGAAATAACAATTTAAAGACAAATAAATAATAGTAATTGGTGCACCACAAATACGATTATATATATTAGAGACAACATGCAAACCCTAGTTAATTCTTAGATATAAAAGTTGCTTTAGAGATTAATTTATTATATCCTTATTTATGAAACTTTGAAATAAGATCACTCTTTATCTTGAGAAGCACATGTCTCGTTAAGAAGTGACTCTAACGTGGACCACGATGAACCACCCTCTTGCGTAGCCAATTTTGCCTTCTCCGCCAATTCCCTCACTTTCTCTCTTGCTTTTCTCCCCTTCTCCCCTTCCATCATCTCCATCATCGTCTTCTTCAGCCCTTCCCTTTTCACAAAACCTCTCACTGATCCATCACACGTTTCCACCCTGAGCCCCACCTTCACCTCCTCTTCCACCATTCTCGCATTCAAATACTGCTCTGCCATCATTGGCCACGCCAGAATAGGAACCCCAGCGCACACGCTCTCCAGCACCGAGTTCCACCCACAGTGGCTCACAAACAATTCCACACTCCCATGCATCAGAATCTCTCTCTGATCCACCCACTCTCTCACCACCATCCCTCTCCCCTTCACTCTCTCTTCAAACCCATCAGGAACACCCCACTCCTCCTTCCTCATCACCCACACGAAACTCACCTCCGATTCTTCCAACCCCAATGCTATCTCTTTCAGTTGCTCAACTGAAATCTCAGCTTGCGACCCAAACGCTACGTACACAACACGGCGCTTTTCTTCAAGCTTCTGGTCTAACCACGTTACCCACCTGGGTTTCAGACCTTCATCAGAGTAAACCTTCGGCGTCCATTCAGCCAAACACAGAGGGCCAACACACCAACCTTTAGGAGAGGCCCCCGCGTTCACGTAATCAACAAAGGTAGACTCAAGCTCGTAGAAGCTGTTGAACAACATGCCATGGCTCCGATGTGTGGATGATATTGAATTCATGTTGAACGTGTGTGCATCATTATTGGGGTTAGGGTCTCTGAAGGAAGGGTCAAAGTCTTCTTTGCAGACTCTGATCCACGGGAACTGAGTCAACGCGACTAACTCGTTGTCGGGTTGGGAGCCGTTAAGAATCCCCTTCCTCATTGCTTCAATGCAAATGCTTGAACTGTAGCAGTTCATGCCGTAGTAGACAAACCTGGGGATTCCGAACGCAGTGGCTGAGTCTAGGGTCCACCAAAGGAAGCCGTCGGTGACCATGAAGTTTACCCGTGGAAGGGTCTGGAGGAGTTGTTCAAACTGAGGTTGCATTGCTGAAGTGGCAGAGGCAAACTCGTAGAAGAGGGACATGGAGGGAAGCTTGTCCGTGCTCTCAACACCAACGGGGATATTTGTGACGGTGGGGAACAACAGCGTGACCACAGAGGCGGCGGTTCCCTTTAGGAACTCCGTGATGAAAGGGTGGTTGGCGGGGGTGGTGACGACGGTGACCGATATGGAACGGCGGAGTAGGAGTTTGGCGAAGTGTAGAAGGGGTATGGTGTGCCCTTTTGACATGAACGGGAAAAGAAGAACGTGGGAACGTGTGCCATCGGAAGGAATTAGACCCATTTCTTTTACTGCCTATCTTTCTCTGTTACTTGTCACGAGCTTATTGGGTGATGTGTTGGGGCAGAACTCACCAGACATGGGACGTGTTGTATTAGCTGCATTGTCATTTATAGGCTATTATATTCCTTTTTATTAATATCGTAAATTTACGAGGAACAAAATTGGAACTTTATTTTTCTTTTTCTTTTAATGTTATTTCAAAGTCTAAAATATCTTTTTTGTCGTTATACGTTAAAACTCTACTTTTCAAAGTATACTTTTTTTTTTCATTTTTTCTATTATGAGTCGTGTATGCCAAGAAATTCTATAATTGGAAACTTCATATATATTTTGTATCATTAACCAATTTTTCAATATGAAATTTAAAAGTATACATATTTTAATTTTCATTCATTTATATCGTCAAATTACTAACAATGAAGATGTAATGATAACGTCCAATACTATATTTATGAAATGTCTATAGTATTATATATATATATATATATATATATATATATATATATATATATAAAATGAAAACAATTATCCTTGGAAATTAGTTAAATAATCCAACTTCATTTTATAGGTTTTTTCACTAGTGCGGTAAAGGTATTTGGCCGCGGTTACTTTTGCTATTATGCCTCAGTTTTAGAATCGAGGCATATGTGAACGAGGCAAAAAAGGATTAGACTTTGGTTTCGGGTGTTACTCGAGGTAGAAAATCTATTTTATGCCTTGGTTCTACTGAGAACCGAAGCCATATCTCTCTATTATTGCCCCGGTTCTGATGCAACCGAGGCCTAAGACGTTTAAAATTAAAAAAAAATTCAGAAACGGGGTTCTGGAATGCGTCCTTCCATCACCGGTTATGGTTCCTAACAAACCTCACCATCCAATCGCAATCACCTGCACAAAATCACCAAAACAGAGACTATCAAACCATCACAATACAATACTGATTACTGGATTTTACCCCTGGAAACAAGATGAATGAAGGACAAGGAAGGGAGTGTGGAAATTGTCGAAGGTTGGGGGTTGGTGAATGTCGATTAGAGGGGAGAGGAGAGGGTCCACATTCCTGAGAAATCGGAGCGCGATCTCCACCTTGCCTTCGCACGAGAGTGAACGCGCCACCAAGCGCGGCACCACTGCCATGGCTCACGAAGGAGCAACGTGCTTGGTGCTCCGGCCACCGCTATTGCCCGGTTTAGAGGGTTCGGTTAGGGATTCAGATGTGGAAGGGTCCAGTCCAATCAATCTTCAACCACACTCAAATCTGCGAGTTTCTCTTTCTGTATGTGTTTTGTGTTGAGCAAGTGGTTCCCTCCCGCACGCGTCCTCGTCGTCCTCTCCGCGTTTGGCCAAACTCGTCATGCCCTCGCGGCCAATAAGCATTCCACACACGTTGTTATGAGTTGCAAGGTTGAAATGAGAAGAAGATGGAAGAAGCATGTTATGGAGAAGGGTGAATAGAAATGAAGGAGAAAGAGAAGTGTTGGGTTTGATGGAGTCTGCGGCATGAAGGATGATGAAGTAAGGGAGTCTGCGGCATGAAGGGTGAAGAAGCAGCTTGGTGGGTTTGCGGCTTTAGGGTTTCCAAAGGATTGAAAAAATAAATTTGGGCCTAAGGCTGGCGATTTTAACGGGTTGTATTGCCTCGGGTTCAAACAACCGAGGCATATAAGGCCTTACTACCTCGGGTCAATATCAACCGATGCATAAATTTTTTGTTTTAAATTTAAAGTGGGAAGCGGGAAATTTTAGAGAGGCTTTAGGCCTCGGGTCTCTTAGAACCGAGGCATAAAACTAGTTTCTGCTTCGGGTTAATTAGTAACAGGGGCATAAAATGTTGCATAAATTACAAAACTGCCACTGCGTGTTTATATGCCTCGTTTGCATTATGACCGAGGCATAAAGTCCGAGTTAGAAAGCGTAAAATGTACTAGTGTTTCGTTAATTTCCCATGTTTTTAAAATGATGCATGTGAGCTTAAATTTTAGTAATTTACTATTTTAACCATGTTGTCTAACCTTCTCTTCTTTTGGTTGCTTGGGAATAAAAGTAATTTTTGCTTTCTCGCTTTTGAGATTGGTTTATAGAGAGTGTATTGTCCATTGAGTTGATTGATGTTGCATGAAATAATAGATCTGACTTCAGTCTCTCCATTATTTAATAGCACTCAATTTAGCTGTATGCGATGTTCTTTCTTCACTGCATTGTTTCCTATTTAAATCATTAAATTTTATTGTGTATTTTTCAGGATTTTCCATATTTTGCAACTGACTTTTAGTGTAAAACTTTTAATATGTGTTAGTTGACTCTTTTGGATCTTCCTTATTTGGGGATGATTTAACTCATCAGCTGGTTGAGTTTCCTCAATTATTGTAGTTCCAAATAACAACATATTTTTAATTTTTGATGTAGGATTGATTAATTGCTATTTATTTTTGTAAGCTACTCAAAGATCTAGAATGCTTACTTAGTGGTTATGTTTTCTTCTGATCAATTTGAATGTAATTTTGTTTTATATTATAGGTTTGCAATATTATATATTTGGATTCTCCTACTGGTGTTAGGTTGTCATACTCAAAGAATGAAACTAATTACACAATTAGAGACATAAAGATTGTCTCTCAATGGAATTCACTTCTTCTTAAGGTAATTAAAGGAAACAGCTAGGAGATATTAAGTAGTTATTTGAAGCAACGATTTTGTGTTTGTCGCAATGCTCTAACATATAATCTTTCTATGTTTTTTAAAAAATCAGTGATTTTGAACTATATACCCTAAGTTCTTTCCTATCCCGTTCTTCATCACTAGAGAGTCCTATGTAAGAGTGTATGTGTCTACTCTTGTTGTTAAAGTTGTGAAAGGTAGTAGTAAGTTGTGTTCTTTTGTGCCATAATTTGCAAGAGTTGATTTGTAAATGTAATTAAAATGGATGTTAGTTATTGTAGTTACTTTGCAAATTAGAGACTCTAATAAGGTCATGCTTTTGGTAGTTGTAGTACAACTTTAGTGCATAGTTTTGGACCTTCGTATTCTAAGGATGACAGAGAATGTCAAGGAAGGATTTTGGATAAAGGCTTTACTTCTAGAATTAATATTCTTATAACTGCATAAGGTGTTTTAATAGGTTCTAAAATTTGAATGCATTTTAGTCTGTTTATCTAAAATTTTGTACGCATTTAAATTTTTTATGGGTTATAAACTTTGTACGCAGTTTAGTCTATTTATCTAAAATTTTATACGCATTTAAATTTGAGAGTTATTTTTCCAAGTTTTTCGTTTACAGTTGCATTGGGATCTGACTAAAGTTGGCAGGTAAGTTGGACCATTATAATCACTTACTCTATTCAATGTTGTCTTATTTTCTTCAAAGTGGAATGCACTGTAAGTGTTTTCTAAATATGGTTTGGTGTGATGTTTTTGTTCTCCAATATCATGGTTTTTAAATTTTTTACCATGCCTTATTATATTTTTTTCTTGCCTATAGAAGTGTCTTCTACTCAAAATTTTAAAGCAAACTAGCTTCTCTTTATTTCAATGATTATGTAATCTTTATTTCAAAAGTAGACAAAAAGTCATTTTTCATGAGTATCTCAATTTTTAAAGGTTGCATGCCTTTCTGTATGATCCGCGAAATTTAATTAATTAAATAAATAATTAATTAATAAATGCGGTTAGGTAGCTTATTTATGACATTAAATTCTAATGGGTATGACATGGAAAAGTACTAACTTAATTGGTTGAGAGTACTTTATACGTGTGAAAGGACTTGGGTTCGAGTCCTATGAGTGTTATTGGTGTGTTGGTTGACTTATTTTTATTTTAAAATTATACATGGTCGTGTTGGGTGATAACATCATGGTAAATGTGTATGAATTGACATGAAACATTAATTGGCTTGGTGGTTTAGCTGTGATTTGGCTTTAGTAAGGTCATGGGGTTTGAACCTTGGTGAGTCAGATTTAACTCTTTTTGCTTAAAAATTTGTTGTGGGTTGAATATGAAAGGGTGGAGGAAACCTAGCAAAAAGGGGGCAGCCAAGAGTGGCTGAAAAAGAAAACAACTAATAATGGACTTGAATGCAATTAACTCCATCACAAAACCCAATTTCGTTTTTTTGCTTTATCCTAGCATTAGGGCCTTTAAAAGGCAAAATTTGAGAGAGGAAAAGGGTTTTGAGAGGCTGTTTTCAGAGAGCTCTGTGAGGTGCACGAATCCAAGGTAAAATAGAGAATTTTGAGAGAATTAGATAGGGGTAATTGAAGTGGTGATAAGGCAAGCCCTTGGTGATCAAAGGAATTTCCCAATTTCAGGTTAGGGGAGCTGAACTCGAAATCCTGGTTTAATTGTATTGTTTTGCATGATTATGCTGTGTGTGTAGCCAAATTTTTGTGCTTCAATTGATGGGATGTTGTACTGGTTGTTCTTGTGGCATGGGATCAAACTTTTTATGCAATTGTATGGAAATAATGAGGGTTTGGGTACTGACAGTGCAACTTATGCTTTAAACATGCATTTTGGGATTCATGTTGGGTCTGAATTGTGTGTACATAGTTGGTGCATTATTCTCTCAAAATTGTATTGTTTTGCATGATTATGCTGTGTGTGTAGCCAAATTTTTGTGCTTCAATTGATGGGATGTTGTACTGGTTGTTCTTGTGGCATGGGATCAAACTTTTTATGCAATTGTATGGAAATAATGAGGGTTTGGGTACTGACAGTGCAACTTATGCTTTAAACATGCATTTTGGGATTCATGTTGGGTCTGAATTGTGTGTACATAGTTGGTGCATTATTCTGGATTGGTTGGCATGATTTGGGAGTGTGAATTTGGTATGTTGTTGTTGTATGCGTGAAACAGTGCCAGAGTCTGCATGTCTCGCTCAGGCGAGCCAGGCTCGCTTAAGCGAAATATGCAGGGACTCGAAAACCTTCCCTACTCGACCATCTCGCTCAGGCGGGGTGATTTGGTCTTGGGCGACAAGTCATCTCGCTTAGGTGAGTGTGCCTCGCCCAAGCGAGAATTCGTGCGTGTTTGTGTGGTTTAATTGAACATCTCGCGCAGGCGTGATTGATTGCTGTTTTGAGCGGAAGTACGTCTCGCTCAAGCGAGAGCCTCTCGCTTAAGCATGATCTCGAGGGAAGGTTCGTAGCTTTGTTGAACTCGTCTCCTAGACGAGGCATTTTAATCCTGGGCGAGTGAGGGTCTCGCCCAAGCGAGACTTCGTAGCTGCAGAGGGGTTTGAGGCTCGCCCAAGCTAGTGGGTCTAGCTTAAGCGAGATAGGCTGGACTGGTTAAACAAAGGCGTTTAGCCTAAGCAACCGAGGGTGCTATTGTGCATTCAAGGCATGTGTTATTGCTGTATTAATGGTATGAGATGGAATTTGTAAAGCATGGTCTATAAGGCTTCTAAGGATATCTCGATGGTGGGGTTGTTGGTGTTCCATGGGTTGTGGCCCAGAACGTATCCTTGAGTTGTGGCTCAGGATAGGGGTGAAGCACGTGGCATTCTATGGGTTGTGGCCCGGAATGACTTCCTTTGAGTTGTGGCTCGGGATAGCGGATGAACACTAGGAACCTTTGAGTTGTGGCTCAGGTTGGCGAGTGTTGCCGGTGTGAGTGTGTTAGTTGTGGCCAGTACGGATGGGTCCAAATGGATTGCCCTCCTCAGTGATATGCTGACGAGTTTGGTAGTCCTAGGACGTTACGAACTATGTTCGTAATTGGGAACTCCACTTGGCGTTAAGGTGTGTGATCCGTAGTATGGTTTCCGAACGTGCTCTATCGGTTGTGGCCGATAGGTGTGGCAGCAAAGCACCTTGAGCAAATCATTAGGAGATGTATAACATTGCTGGCATGGTTGTGGCCATGTGGAAGGAAGGTAACGAGGCTTCCTTAAGGTGTGTTAATGTTTCATGGTTGTGGCCATGATATCACGCATGGTGGTGGCCATGGGGATCAAAATATGAGATTTGTTTTTAATGTATATAATGTATATATGTTTGGTGAAAAATTATTTCTTATTATTTTAGCTCACCCTATCTGTTTGTGTTTGGGGATGATCGTGTACGCGGTACATGTTAGCAGGTGATGATGTAGTGGAGCTGGTGAGGCTTAGCCGCGGAGAGGGGATAGTCTGGGAGATTTACATGTTTTTGTCTTGAAATAATTTGTAACCTCAGATGAGAGGCTTTGTAATTATGTTCAGTTTTATGATTTACGAACTTTGAGTATATTTGGAATTAATAAGAATGTTTTAAATTTCCCGTGTTTTTGGGAAATGAGGTATTATTAAATGCATTGAAATTAATTACTTTATTTTATTTTATTAAATTCGTAATATCCTGACGGGATGTTACACTTTCTTCCTAATTTTTATTTTTTCATTTATGTTTTGAGAACTTCTTTCTCTTAAATGTTATACCTATTCCTCTTGAATCTTCCTTTTGAACATAAACTTTGCAGCATTTTTTAGTAAGTAATAGAATTTTAAAAGTGTTTCCTTGAATAATTATGCAATCTTTCAATGTCTTAATTTCATGCAATGTGGTGTCTAAAAAGCATGTGGTTGACTGAAACCATTCAAAGGGTTAAGACACATATTTCTAACCATTATTGTCAATTTTCATTAAACAAAGTCAAAACTCTAGCTCCACCGGTTAACTTCTTTTCATTCTATCCAACAAGAAATCCAATCTCTCTTGGTGTTCGTTTCTTCAGGGACTGTTTGAAATTCTTTCTTTATTTGGCTCATTCATGCCTAGTGAAAGTGGAGAAATACGAAGCAGATATGGTGGCATGGGTGTATCCTTGGCAAGCTCTGATGGACGTGTTGTAGGTGAAGGAGTAGCTGGTTTATTGGTAGCTGCAAGTCCTATGCAGGTACGTTTTCATTTTATAGTTTTATTCCCATTTCTTTAGTATGCATAGAATTTGTTAGGATGAAATGTAACAATAATTTAGTTTCAAGTTTCATGTACTAGATGATAATTGAGTATTCAATGGCAAGTTTTATATGATTCTAACCATTCTATTTTCTGATTAACTAATATATAACCAACGTGATGTTATATAGAGTGTGAAAACAACAATAGTTGTTCCCATTTCCATTCTTGATCTAATACCAATTATATGTTTTGATAGAAATCAAGCTTATGGTCGAGGAGAAAGTTCGTGGTTTTAGGCTTTTATGTTGTTGGATTATAGTTATGGTTTTTCCTAATTCATTTTAAATATTTGTTGTTTGTTTATGGCAGTCGAAGTGATGCCAACGAAGCTACTATAATTTTACTTCAAGCATTATAGTTTTTACCCTGGATTTCTCAAGATCGTGAATCTTTAGAGGAGAGCATGCCACTCTAGATTGGAATGAAGTAAGTGCTTCCTCATTAACTGTTTGAACTTTGGAACATGTCATATTTAATTGGATTATCATCATTGATATTCTTTTTATTGTTGCTTTGATGGGGATTTATTTTCTCCCCATCTTTTTGTTTCTGGGTTGTTTTAATTCATGACTAGGATAATTGGTTCAACTACATTTTTCATATTGAAATTGTGTTCTTGATATTTTCCTTTAGTTTTTTTGATTGAATGAATTAGAAGATACTAGCAACAACTTATATATGTCATGATCCTTGGTAAATGGGAAGTGCACAAAAGGAATGGTGTTATCTATCTTGATGTGCATAAATTACCAGAAAGATCCTAAAAGTGATTTAGATCGTAGGAGTGGTAGCCTCAACCTTTAAATTTCTTGATGCTTTGATACGTAAATATTTAATATAAAAAGTAGCAATCAATACAAAAAAAAGAGTTGATGTTAATAAGAGATGCAAGTTTGATTATGTTTGATTACATGCCTAATCATAGCTTGTTCACAAATTTACATGGTCCACTTGCTAAGGAAAGTTAGTTAGATTGGGCAAGAAAAATGAGCATAATTGGAGTTGTTGAAGGTTTACTATAAGTTTGCCTTCTCCATATTTTTCTTTCATGGTTTGAAATTGAAATCACTCTAAATTCACATATATTCTTAATATATGCAATTACAATTATACTCTAAAAAAGATCCTAAAAATCTTGACATTCAACCAACACAGTTGTTGTTGTTAGGGTTAATTATTTCCTCAAATATTTGTTAATTAATATTGAACATTAAAAATGTGGCTTAATTTGAAATATCAATATAGACTTTGATATCATTATAGATATTGTTAAAGATTCTTATAAGTTTTCTTTTCAAATGGGTTTCTGTAAGACTTTGACATCATCTTTTAAGACTGACTTTGAAGGGTTACTTGATCTATCTGTGGTTGCTTGACCAGGAAAAAGGTTAATACCCCTTTCAAGGCTCGACAACTACATTTTTATTTGGAGTATTACGATGGATTTGAGTGTAATCAGGAATCAAATCAAGGGAAGGAACATAAATGAAGGTGCACTATAACACCCCTAGAGATGCCAAGTGCAATTTTTTTTTCAAAACTTCAAACATATCGTTTGATACCATCCTACTACATAGGAACTTCACAATTATTTATTCTCAAAATGACAACTATCAGTTTAGTTATCTAAAACAACTTTATTCAATATAATAAAACATTTTTCACAAACCAACTTGTTTAGATCGTCAATCCGAAAGTGTCACTAATTCCTTCAAGTCAAATGTAACACAAAAACCACTAAACTATTACATTTTATTTAAAAGGAAATTTTCAAATGTTTTAAAACTCCCAAAAGCTTCCTTGCAACCTCCTCATCGCTAAGCTTCTCCAACAGTATCTGCATCAACATCTTCTCCAATTTAACATTAGTCATACGATCATCGTAGGTAGAAACCACAACCACAAACATGTAAGGGTGAGTTAACCATGTATCTCATCACATAACATGCATATCAACATACACTCACCTAGCATTATCATAATGTAACATGAAAGCATTCATAATATCGATTGTTACATGTTCTCAACACCACAACATGAACCCATCAACATATTACCACCAAGTAATACCAAACGGTATGATATTCTCTCATAGCCAACCATTATACCCTTCTTGCGCACCAATGCCTCTTAGAAATTATTTTCCCGTACTTTCCATAGACTTACTAACAACAACTCCACCTACTCGACAAAGACCTTGGTAGGAGCATTCTTGCTAAGCTCATGCTAAAGACTTATAGATGAACAAAATCCTTTTACCCTCACTCAACAAAGCCCTCCAAGTAAAATAACTATCCTGGCTTTAAAGCTATTAGAGAATTCAAACTGTCCCACCACCTATATATACTCATTCATACAACATCTCCTCACATCATGCCACATCATACCATTTTATATGTATGCACATATAATTCTCAGCATGACACATAAATCAATAATCACATGATTATACACATTCATGATGGATAACACTCATGCACATCAAGGCCTCATCATTACATGTATAAAAACACATTGACATTATACAATCCTCATCATTGTATTTAACATAAATCAATCATCAAGCCCAACATACAATATACTGTAGACAAAGCCTATCACAATTTATTACAACAAAATATTAACACAATGCAACTATGAAAAACCAACAATCATGTGTATAATATATCTCTAACTACAGAATTCCAAACTAAGATCACACTGTTCAAACTGAAGAACAACATGTTATGGACTAGCTGTCAAAATTTCAGTTAAATCGGATGGTTAACGAATTGGAAAACATAATTTTATGAAAACTGCACATACTAGAAAAATCAGTGACGTTCGACACCCAGAACATGGCGACCAGCGAAACAAAAACCCGAGACCTGGCGCCCAACGGTAGAAAACCACCGCTGGCGGAACTAAAACCCGAGACTTAAGGCCTGATGGAAGGAAGCTAGCGCCCGACGGTCCCTACTGCGTGAAAAAAATATGAGAAACAACGTAATTACACCTACTTTGGTCATTTTACAAGCACACAACCATCAAGGAAAATTAAAACTCATTCATCATACACCAAACTTCATAGATATCCATTCCTAGCTTCCTAATCTTCCACTTCATGAACGTAACTCACCATTGCAACACACCAATTCAACCAATTGCTAACCCAACCACTCATTGATACAACATCATGAACTTGTACTAAATTTTTACTGCACCCAAAAAAATTTATTATAACATTTGCACACCATGAGCCATCGAATTTATCTTCATAAAATTTTAACCCGATTTGAGCAATGTTCGCTCCAAAACAAATTCTGAGCTCACATTCAATTTAAAAAAACTTAACCATTTTTCTCTCAAACATCATTCCTCTAATTCTCAATATCATAAATTAAGAAAATTATCCCCCAATGCCATATGCCGAGTTCATAGCCATCCACTTACTATCATCAATCGTAAAAATCAACATGCCACATGTAGTGAATTTTTTCATCTCATTTGTACACAAATTCAACACAACCAATCTACAAGGGAATTCGTTCAACTTACCATCTAATGGCCTCCCTCTCCACCAAAATCAATTCCATAAAATGAACATAAACTGAAAAAGACGACAAATCATAAACCCATCGACACCATGAACACATACACATAATAGTGAAAATTCTTCCTATTAAAATTTCCATTCAATTCATCAAGGTTGACCATTCTCAAAGGAACGAAACATCACATTACGCCTCACTCCATCACAAAAAATGCAGAATATTTAGAATAAAGTATCTTCCCTTACAATCCCATGGAGAAAACCTAAACCCAAACACACATTCACACTAAAATCAAAGAGAACAAGGCTTAGCACCCCTTACCTAGAATTCTTGCAATAAGACCACCTTAGCTTTGCTCCACTTGTACCTTGCTCTTCAATCTTATGTTGCCTTCCTTTTTTCTTTTCTCTACCAACCTCAATTTTATTTTAACCTTAAAACCTCTCTATTTCCCCAACAATCATAGAAAAAAAACAATACTATAATTAATTGGCTGCACTTTTTTATATTAGCATTAATTGGATGAACTTTTATTTTTTAAAGAATAAACTACTAGGATTAATTGGCTGCACTTTTTTTCATTCCACTTTAACATTTCAATAGCATCCACACATTTCATGCATTCATGGAAAATAAAATCAAATAAATTCTCGTCATTCAAAATAAAATATACGTCCTCACCACATACAATACACGCCTTAAAGCACACTCACACATAAGCACCTCCAAACAGGTATAAAACAATCTTAAAAATATAATTGCTCCAAATACACACACTAGGAATTGAACCCTTGACCATCAACCGATAACTAAAACTTTAATCAACTGTGCTACTTTCCACTTCTATAAAATCATTCATTTCTTAATTTAAATACTCTCATCACCTCTAATTACCACCTTACATGCACAACAAAGTTTACAATGAAAAGATTGATAGAGGGACTATTCTGTTTGCTCAATATTACAAGTAATGGCTTAAAGTAGGTGCCAATGAACCACATCTTCCTAATGTCTCTTTGCCATCAAGGCCAAGTTACAGGTTATCATGAATGTCTTCATATTTTTTTGTTCCAAATTCCTTAATCAACCAAAACTTGTAACTAAAATGAACATTTTACATTCACCTCCACAACAATCTTTTTGAAGTGATTTTATGTTTATGGTTTTCTTTAATAGATTCAAGACACTATTCGACTCTAAACTAGAGTAATAAACTTCTGGTCTTGGCAACCAAAATGGAGTGTTGAGAATTACTACAAGCCTAGAGATTGATGAAAAGTTGTATGAAGATGAATGAAAAAATAGTTCAGTTCATGTTATCAGTAGTGCAAAATGGGCTTTTTACAGCGCCCTATCTGCCTCGGTTCACGCATAAACGAGGCATATGAAGATGTGATGACACTTTTGTAATTTTTTCGAACTTTTATGCCTCAATTGTACTTAGAACCGAAACATAAACCCCCTAAAACTTTTATTTTTCCCGCTGCTTTGATATTTTTAAACTGGTGGTAGACTTTTATGCCTGGAGTCATATCTAATCGAGGCAGATAGATGTTTGTGCCTTGGGTCTATTTTAACTAAGACATATTTGATTGCTTTTCGAGTGGATTATGCCTCGAGTCACATCTAACTGAGGAAAATAGATGTTTATGCCTCGGTTTAAATTCAAGCGAGGTAATAAGCTTTCTTAGCGTTTAAAAGAAATCACGCCACTATTTGTCTTCTTTGCGTGGAGCAGCGACCATTTTTTTCTTCCATTTTTGAACGCCATTATTACAGAACGTAGAGGTTCCTTCTTCCACACAATTGTAGTTTCGTCTCTCCATCATCGGTCTGTCGTCGCACAAGCCTCCTCCATTGTTGTTGTCACAGAGGTTGCAGAGTCCCCTTCATTGTCGTCGTTCAATCCCGCTTATAGGTATTTTCTTCTCCTTCTTCTATCATGAAACCCTTTTGTGGGTTTCGAACATCGATATGTGTGTGTTGAAGTCGCGATTTGGCTAATGGTGGTTCAGTCGTTGGTGGTTTCACGTTTTCTGTTCTGATATAGTGGTGAAGAAAAGTTGTTCTACGTCGCCGGCAAGATGAATGACGGCGTCATGAAGCCGTTCCGACGTGATGTGGTGGTCAAAGATGGTGGTGATGGCACACTGTGGTTGATGCAGGTGTGTGTACAAAGATCATGACTATGTGTGATGTTGTTATTGAGTCAGAAAGTACATGTTTTTTTTTAAATTTGTGATGCCCATTAGGCCTCGATTCCCTCCAGAACTGAGGTAGTAACCCTCGCATATGCCTCGGTTCATAAATGAGGCATAAGCAAATCTTTTTTACCTCGCCAACATATGCTTCGGGTCTAAAACCGAAGCCAAAAGGTCAAAATAACCGCGGCATAATCTCTTTCATAAACTAGTGTATCTTCTGTGCTTATAATTTGTAGATGAAAACTATCTAATTCAAATTATAGAATTTCAGTTTTGATGTAATGTCCTTACCTGATATAGAAAGGACATAGCGTATTTGTTGAAAGATCAAGTCACTTTGGCAAAAATAAAGCTCAATAATGGCCAGCATCTAGATATTGGACTATTTTTAGTGTCTTTCTTGTAGGTTCATATCAAAGGAAAGCTTTGAGAACAACAATCGTAAACCGAAGAATGCTTCAGCTGTTCTTTCAACCAAAAGTTTTCAGAGGGGTGGGTCAGCTGACTTTTACAACCAAAATCCATCTATAGACCAACTAATTCTATAAACTCCGTATTTTATTAGAATTGAAAGAAAATGATGATAACTTTACTTTGTGTTTGGATAGAGTATTTCAACAATACTCTGAAATTGAAATGCTTTGCATTTGAATTGCTTGCAATTAAATTTTTTCATTTTCTAAATAACTTGTTTGGATAAAAAAATTAAAATACCTTACATTTAAATTTCTTGTTTGGAAAAAATAATTGAGTTTTTTTTTGTGAGATAAAATTTAATTTTTACAATATTTATTTTAGGCTTAATTATGTTTTTGAGTTCATGATAAATTTGGAAACGAACTCGATGACCCAAATGGACCGAGCTGATCCACCCGACTACCCAACCGAATTGGTCTGACCCGACGACTTAGACGGGCCGGCCAGAAAACCCAGACAAGCTGGGTCGACCTGATGATCCAGACAAGCCTGACAACCCATACCTCCCGGTCATGCCTGTCAAGTTCATCAACCTGGCCCGACACGTTTCGACCTACTCGGCCCGTCTAGGTCATTGGCCCATCTAGGTCATTGACTCGGCTTGGCCCCACTAGGTCGTCAAATCGACTCAACCCATCTGGGTTGTCGAGCCCGTTTGTGTCATCGTGCACACCCGACAAGTTTATGTTGATGGGCCGACCCGACTTGGCAAGGTCGTTGAACTTGTTTAGGTCGTCGGGCCGGTTGGGCCTGACTAGGTCATCGGGTCGGTTAGGCTTGTCGGGTCAACGAGTCGATCAAGTCTTTGGGACTGCTTGACACGTTTAGGTAGTCAGACCCACTCGACACTTCTAGCTCGTATGGCCCGCCAAACTCGTGTGGGTCATTGGACTCACTGACTCGTCTTGGTTGTTAGGTCAGCTTGATCTGTCTATGTCTTTGAGCCCACCCGACTCATCTAGGTCGTCAGTCCCATTTGGGTCATCGGACCCGCCTGACCCGTCTAGGTTGTTGGGCCTGCTCGACCCGTTTGTGTCGTCAAGTCGGTCTAATCCGTCTGGATCGTGTGGTCAGTCCAGCCTGTCATGGTTGTGAGGTTGAGTGAGAAGAATTTCAAATTCCACCTTTTTTTAGGATATTTGAATTTCTTCTACTTTAGCTAATTAAAATACTTCAAAAAATGCATGCATTTTAAATGTTTTTTAATTTCTCTATCCAAACAAAGCATTTCATTACAAAAAAATTCAAATTCTTTAAATAAATGAATCACCCTCTTGAATTATTCCATCCAAACACACCCTAAAAGAAGTTTGTAAATTGATGAGTATTAGGGATCTGACTTGGACTTTAAAGATATGGTTATCAACCTCTGTATATGGTCTTGTATTAACTATATTGGTGTGAACTTTCTAATGGCATTTGAGTTCAGGTATTCTGACCTTTTTTTTTTGTGTGTACTTTTGCACGCAATTCATTATGTTGTGTGGCTATAATTACCTTTTTATATGTCTTTTCAAGTATCACTGTACATTTGGATTGAATTAATTTTAGAGATTATATGAATGATAAAAAAAGCATCGATGTCATTATATAAATAACAAAAATATGTTTACACTCAAAATTTCACTTTATAAATCATTTTAATTAAGTTTAAATACTACAGTGATTGTTGTCATATTAAAAAATTTCCAAATTTACTTATATTATTTTAAAATAACTTTAAATTTAAATTAAGAAATATACATTCATATAGTAATTACATTAAAATTTATTTGTCTATTATTATATATTTTTGTATAAAAAGAATTGATATCATATTACATTACAGTTTATATTATTAGAATAATTTAATTTTTTATTATCATTGTATTAATTACAATAAATTAATATGGTATAAATTAAGAATTTAAATAAACTTGTACATTATCTTAGACTTTAAAGAAGATGGTAATTGATACTGACAGTGAATTGATAGTGTTATATATATATATATATATATATATATATATATATATATATATATATATATATATATATATATATATATATATATATATATAAATCATAACTCAACCCTTGTTCAGGCTAAAAGATGTATTTGGGATATAATTATATTTTCTAATAATAAAAATTATTGTTATAATAATAATAACTATTATAATAATAATAATATTATTATTATTAGATCTTTGATTTTATATGTTATTACTTTTCGGTATATTTTTGTTTTAAGTTGTCCATATTCACACATGTTTTTCTTTAAAAATTTTAATATTAATGTCGTGTTGTTTTTATTTTGTTATCTCACAATATCCTGCATCCTAGGTCCTATACACACATTTGGGTTTTTTTGTCTATAATTTGTATATTTTTCACAACATTTTTATTGTTATTTAGGGAACATATTAAAAGTTGTTATTATAAATATAATGTGCCATACAATTTCATAAAGCATAAACAACTTAAATATTATTATGAAATATATTTGAAATATCAAATAAATTTAACAAAATTTTATTAGAATGACTAAACACACATTTTGTAAGTTGAGCAACTAAATTAGTCCAAAGTTTCGAAGAGAAACTAAATCAAATTTTCATTAGAGACTAAAAATATATTTAACCTTTAATATTACTATTTCAATTAATAATGATATTAGTATTAGTATTAACATATATTAGTAATAATAATAGTATTTTAAGTTGTCTATATCTACATGTGTTTCTATTTAAAACTTTTAACATCAACTTAATTTTGCTTTTATTTTGCATAGGATCATATTACAAAATATTACATACTTTATTATTACATGTCACAATATCTTGCATTTTATTCATATATATACATGTTACCTTTGATTCATTTTAGTTTAATTTCATTTTTTCTCTGATCCCAGATGACCAATTCCTTTTTGATATTTCTCTGTTGATTAGGTTGTTTATATCTACACGTGCTTCTATTAACAAATTTGAATATCAACTTCGTGTTGTATTTATTTTGTACGGGATCTGTAATGCACATTTCAATTTAACTACGATCTATGTATACACATTTCATTTTAATACGATATACAATCAAAAGTTTGATTATAAATTTTAATTATACAATATTGTTTTACTACACATCACTAATGAATTGATATGCAATAATAATTGTACATATGCATAATTCACTACACCATTTATTGCTTTTAGTAACATTTTGTTAGTTACGTTTGTTTAAAATGTTACAATAGATAAATTTCTTCCTGCTATTGTAACATTTTTCATATAAATGTTACTAAATGTTAACATTAACTTAACCTTTTTTCCTTTTTTTTTTGTTACTTGTTTACTTTGTTTTCCTTTTGTAGTATTGTTTCATTTATGAAAGAAAATTTTCTTTTCCTTCTCCTTGCCAAAAACACCTCCTACTCTATATTCTTTCATCTATCCTCGTTTCAAAAGGGTTTGATCTCTTAAACCAAAGTTAGATTCTAAAATACTCGATCGATAGGATGTTGTTCTTCCATAACTATGTTATTCATAAATCCTAATTTTAATTTCACACAACATTTCTTCCTCCCAGCGTCGCATTAAAGCAAGATTAAGACTACAACAAATATGAGTTTTTGTGACAAAAATATAGTGACAAATATAAATTTTATCACTATATATATTTTATTTGTGACTAACTTTTTTATTTGTCATAATTACTATTTATAACAGTGACAAAATTAAAAAAATGTCACAATCATTATATTACAAAAACTAAAAAAATGTTAAATATATTTTAAAAAAATGTTTCATTTTTCATAAAAATATTTAATTAACATAGCATATATTAAATATTTATAAAATAATGTTTATATATTACTAATAATAAATTATTGATTATTATAAAACTAAAATATTTGTGTTAATAATATTTTTTTAGTATTATATATTTATTTGTGATAAAATATATTAAATATATTATTATAGATTTAAGTTTAAATATATTAAATAATTCAATATTTATCTTTTTTTTAAATGTAATTAGTTGTGATAAATATAAATTTTGTCACTATTTGTATATCATTTACAACTATTTTTTAATTTATTTAAAAATTCATTAAAAATGACAAAATATATATAATGTCACAAATGATTGTTCATTAATATAAAATATTATGCGATAGAATTACTTTTCTTTTTTATAAGAGTATAATTAACAAAATAATTGTTTATAAATTAATAATAATATAATATTAATTTTTAATTGTGATTTATAATTGTTAAAAGGAATTAAATTATTTACTTTTGATATAACGTAATTAATGGTAATATATACACATTTTTCACTATTTATATATTATTTTTTAATTTGTCACAAAAAATTCCTTGTAAAATGATAAAATATACTTGTAACAAAGAGTTACTAGTTAACATAATGTGAGATAATAAAAAAAATCTTTTGAAAAGAATATAATTAATACAAAATTTGTTGCAATTTTATAAAATATTTATGATCATATAATATCATTTTATTATTATACTATTATTAGTAATTGTTAAAAAAAAAGTAATGAATTTGATTTATCTTAGATTTGAACTTAGGTCCTTCTGCTCAGTTACACCTATTTTGCCACTTTACGATCAAAGCTTTTCTGTTTGATAAGGTATTATGTATTTATAGTTTTATTATGATATTAATAAATAAGATATTTACTTTAAATTTAAATTCAACATTTAAAATTTAAAGTGCTAAAGATATTTTTTTAATACATTACATATCTCATTGGATTTTATCTAATTGATAAAGAAGATTCAATCTATTTTTTAAATCAATTTAAATTTAATTTAAAAAATGTAAATCTAATTAATCTAGTTAAATGGATTTGAATTATAAATCCGATGTATTTAATTGGATCGAATAATATTTTTTTTTCACTAGATAATTTAATTCAATAATTTGTAAAAAATGCCAAAATAATATATTTTGTATTGTATGAGGTCATAATACCCCTATGGGTACATGACCTGGCCGGATACATGTCAGCCCTCTAGGACGATATGTACACAATCCACACCAGCAGACTGAGATGAACCCATTGTCATTCAGAACAGCTAAACTAAAAGTTAATTGTACTAATCCAATTATGAGGTAATTAGTGACTTAGACCAAAGGCCAACCAAGCAAGACCCATGAACATGAACGGAGTCGTATAAAAAGGACGGTTTAGGAAGTATATTGATTACGTATTCATTAGCATTTACTCTCGGACACATCTGACTGACTTTGGCATCAAAGTATCTTTTGGACACATTCCCATCCTTTGTGACATTCGAGGAGTACTTTTAGAGTTTGAGGACATGGACCCTTTGAAATTTTGACACTTAAAGCATTTTAAGAGACTTTACAAGATAGACCTTAGTCTCGTAATAACATATTTTATATTACCTTCTAAATTATCAACCCGTGGTGGGTCGAGTCGGGTTACCTGTTTTGACAGCTCTAAAGACAAATAATAAAATAGATTTTTCAAACACAACAGATAACAAGTAGGTTCTACCATGTCCTATTCGTTGTCATCTATAACCTAAATAAAATATAAAGAAAAATATAGTTGAGTATTATAGTGAGTGAGAAAATTGAGTAAATATATGAAGTGTATTTATAGACCTAAGTGAAAATACCCAAAGTATCTTTGCAAGTTATTTGAATAATAGATAAGGATTTTTGTGATATATTTTTAGTTATAGATATATGTAAAAACATCTCAAAATTAAATAGTACCTTATATAAATATTTAATATACTAAATCAAATCTTAAATATAGTAAATTATGATTTTAAATTAAATATGCCAAATAATATTTTTAATAAATTAAAAAATAAATCTTAAATAAGTAATAATAAAATCTTACTACAATATTAATAAAAAATTTCTTTAGATATTTTTATCAAACCTTATCTTTAATTTTATATTTTTAAAAAATAACATTGATAAAATACATGTTATACAGTGAATTTGTTTTAAAAATTTGAGAAAATTTGTTTATTATTATTATTATTATTATATACAATTACACAATTATATTTATTAGTTTGTTATTAATGAAAAATATACAATTATACAGTTTGTTTGTTTAAATATTAAATTTGTTATTATATATAAAATCCAACCGTCTAGAAAATTCTAATAATAAAATTGTTTGCTTAATTTTTATTTTAATATATGAAAATAAAAATTTTTAACATTAGCATTTACCCATTTTTAGTTGTCATGTTTAAAATTCAGTTATTTTTATACAAAAAAAAAATAGGATAGTTTTTTTTTTAAGTGTAGTCTAATATTGGTTTTAACTTCCAGATTTTATTTTAGTTTTATAAAATATAGATCATGAGTAATAAGAACGGTTTCCAATTTTAGGGTTCCACTTCTATAGCATTCCATCTCCACCGCATCCCACTTCTATTTGTGTTCCTCTCCACCCCTACCAACATCCCACTTCTATTTGTGTTCCTTTCCACCTCTAGTGACATTCCACTCTCATTGTTTCACCTCCCGACAAGTTGGTCTTATATATCTTTCAAAATTTGGAACTCCATTAATTTCTTATTGTCATGTTGTTTCTTATTGTCATACATATTGTTAATTTCATCATGCTTTTTAATGACTATATGTTAATCAAATCTTGTCCATAAGTAGAAGGAACTAATCTCTCTGGTGTATTAATTTCTCTTTCTTTCTTAATTTGTTGTCTTTCAATAAGGCATTGTTCATCTCCTCTTTTGTTATGCCTAACTTATGAGAATATTGTTCTTTTCTGCCATTGATCTATGAAAATATGTAACTTTTTTTTATATGAAACTCCAATAGTAATAATAATCATGTGAGTATTAACTAGGAATTAAACCTAAAAATTTCCATCTACCTCTTTACTCTAGAGAAAAATGTTGTAAAAATTTAATTGTTTCATTTTTTAAATAATAACACATTGATTTTGGTAGTGAGAATTTATTTAACATTTTTCAAAATTTAATTTAATATCGATAAGAAAACATAATACTTCCTCTATATGTGAAATTTGATGAGTGCTTGAATAACTCCATGTAGTTTTCTCTACCCATTCAACTTTTAGTATAAAATGTTTTCTTCTTAGTTTCATTTTTCTCCCCTAGAATAACTCAAACCAATGATAGTATGCTTGAATCCACATAATTTAACATCGACACAAAGTTATACTCTTGTTTGAAGAAGAGTCTCGATTGAAAAACTAATTCCAATACAAGCCTTATGTGAATGTTGATTAAGCTCTACAAAGAGGAAGCACTAAAACATTAGGCCTCCATATAGGTATGGAAACACTTAGAAAAATACTTAAAACACTTCATAGGAAAAATAAACATGAAAAATAATCATAATCACCCTATAACAATTAATCATCTTGTTATACATCACTATTAATATTCATTTGTTACATATATTGACATATTGAATGTCATATTACCATTAAATTTATTTTATGTTTGGTATAATCATATTCATACAAATTTATTTTATTATCATGAATATTTTTGGTGTTAACTATTTTATATTAATATTGTACAGGACAATTTAAAAAATATGAATGGAGAGAAAAGAAATTCAAAAGCATGTACCGTTAGTTAAGCATATTGGATTTGTACCTTAAGAACAAGACCAACACACGGGTATAGGAATATTTTGTTTAATATCAATGATTATATTTTTAAATTTGTAATATATTGTCAGATTATTTTTTATTAAATACTAATGACTTACTTTTTTTTAGGTACCAAATACTTGAAGATTGTCATATGTCATTTTTTAAATACTTATTTAATGTAATTATATAAAATAAAATTAGGTATCATTTTATATGTACATTTTTGGATATATAATTACATATCTTAGTTTTTGTAATTTTAAATGTAATGGATATTTTTACATTTATAATATATTATCGATTATTTTTTATTAAATACTAATGATTTACTTTTTTATTTTTATTTTGCAGGATCAAAATCCTTGAAGATGTTATCATATGCCATTTTTTAAATAAATTATTTAATGTAATTGTATAAAATAAAATTAGGTATCATTTCATATGTACATTTTTGGATATATAATTACATATCTTAGTTTTTGTAATTTTGAATGTAATGGATATTTTTACATTTATAATATATTATCGATTATTTTTTATTAAATATTAATGATTTACTTTTTTCTTTTATTTTGCAGGATCAAAATCCTTGAAGATGTTGTCATATGTTATTTTTAAAATACTTATTTAATGTAATTGTATAAAGTAGAATTAGGTATCATTTTATATATAATTTTTGGATATATAGTTACATATTTTTGTTTTTGTAATTTTAAATGTAATGGATGTTATATATTTATATTTCATGTTTATTTATTTTAATTGATATTTATTTTCAAAATGTAAATGTGACTTATCTATTCATTACAACATGTTAGCTATTTGCAGCAATTACTATATCATTTATAATAATAATAACAATAATAATAATAATAATAATAATAATAATAATAATAATAATAATAATAATAAATATAATATTAATAATAATAATATTAATAATAATAATAATTAATTATCACATAAAATTTGGCAATAATATAATAATAATAATAATAATAATAATAATAATAATAATAATTAATAATAATAATAACTAATTAATTTTACTCTTTTATATATTTGTCATAATTTTTTATTATCACTATTAAAAAAATATAATAGTGATAATAAATTTGTCACTACTATCTCATATGTTTGTGATATTTCATTATTGTCACTATTACACAAAATTAATAGTGACAACTATTTTTGTCACAATAAAATTTAGTTTTAGTGACATTTAAAATTATTGTCATAAGTATAATAGTGACATAACTATTAGTGACAATTTTAATTTTGTCATAAAGTACTATTAGTGACATATTTATACCTTTTAGTGATGAATATTTATATCACTAAAATCAATTTTTCTTATACTCTTCGAGGGTTTCTTCTATCATCTCCAACCTCCACAATGCACACTAGGATCAAGAGAGGCGTCATGCCAAACATCACCGTCCGTGCTATTGTCAAAGATGTCACCGATAGCAACATAAGTTATCATCTTCTTCCCCCATCCTTCAAAATCTCATGCGAAGCTTCTCTTCTTCCTCCATTTCAAACCTGCATCTGTAATCTTGGACCAGCCATGAGAGACTAAACTTCAGCTTCAGTGGGAAGATTGAGTCTCGATCAAACATCTTCATTGTGAATCTGATTCTCGGTACATACTTTATTTCATTTTTCTTTTTGAAATTGTGTTTGTTCCCCTAATTTATAAACTTCTCACTGCTTCACATTCTTGTTATTGATGACAAACTCGTTGATACCAAGGTCATTAAATAGTTGCTCAAGATTTCTTCTACAAAGGTGACCTGGCGTCACGAATGTCGTCTTTGTGATTTTCCTTTGCCAAATTGAGTGTTTCTTTTAAAGTTTTTTTTTTGTTTGGAATGGGTGTTTTCAATGACGGTTGTGGAGAGTGGGATGCGTGCTCTTCAATATTTGGGCTTGGATGGAGAAATCAAATATCTTGGGTTGGATGTAAGTGAATTCTGCTATTTATGCTGCATAATTTCTACTTATGTTGCATAATTCTCTTCCTTTGATTTAGTTTTCTGTAAAATTTAACTTACTATAGTATATATGTTTATATGTTGTAGTTTCTATGATCATCCTTTGTTTATATATCAAAATCTCTAGCTTTTCTAGGATTATACAAGGATGAAAAACATGGAAAATACAACAATTCACATATCATTATCTTTATGAATTGGTTTCTCTCATAACCTTTTATCTCTATAATATAATTATTGGTTGCACACGTTTAGGAACAACACAAATCATTCATATCCTAAAACATCAAAATTCAAAAACTTATTTTCAAGAATTCCTTAAAACACTTAGTTGTAATAACTTTCTTCCATAGGGAAGTCTGATTATCAGTGATTCGTTGAACCACAACTCAATTGTTAATGGTGCATGAGGATCAAGAGCAACTATTCGTGTTTTTCAACACAATGGTGAGTACAATTCTTTGTTGTATACTAAAATAAGTTGAATTAGTCTTGGAGTCCCTAGCTTTTCAATTTCACACTGTTACAAAAGGAAAGAACTTTATTTTAAGTTGTGGTTTCAAATTCATCCTTAATATGTATAGGATAGTTAAATTTCAGTGGCCACCATTGATTGAGGATCTTCGTTGGATTTTTCTTCTATTATTTTTTGGCAGATAATCAAGTAGAGCCACCTTCAAGTTCAATTTTGTATTCTCTCTCATATTAGAGATATACCTTTGGCATTATTTATCCTTAGCCTTGAATGTGCATGCTATAAAAGCCTGTCATTATAATCTGAAAAGATAAATTACTCCGTACTAAACATGTTGAATACTTGCTATAAAAGCCATTGCAATCTTAATATTATAATCGTGAGATCCACTGTCATTATTAATGGAGCTTTTGGTATATATGGGAATCTGTGATAACTTTTCTGAATTTTAACTGTAGTCAACATAAATTTTAAATATTATCAGGAGATATTATTGGAGGCTAATGAGTCATTATTTTCCTCCATTCCACTAGCCTTTGTGTACCCATTTGATAGTTGTTCAATGCTTAATTATTTATCTTTAGTGTGTTTTCATCTGTTAGGCTTTATTAGGCCACTGTTCTGAATTTGGGTTAATTTCACATTATTTGGCCTAATTTTCGTTTTTAATTATTTTTAGGTATTTGGGTGAAGAAATTTTGGAGCTTGGACATTAATCTTCAGATGAAGAGAGTTGCCACGTCATTTCTATGTCATCTAAGTGAATGGGCCAACATTTGAGGCCCAATAGTGACATTTTTTAATTCTGCACCCAATAATGACCACGTAAAGGAGGGCTGGTTTTTCGTTTTTTAGCCACCATCATCTTCTTCACTCTCAATTTTTAGGTTTTTGAAGCTTTGAAGGTGACCCACGGAGGCACATGTAAATTTTTCACGCTTTGCACTCGTTTTTCACGTTTTATGAGTTATGGACAACACCCATTGTTGAGATTCTCATTTTTTGCCCCTTGGGTAACATTTATATTGAAGCATTTAACGTTTTTGTGCACTATTTTCATTATTTCCCCTTTCTCTCCTTGCACATTTTCGTTTCCTGCACCATTTTAGGTTTTGTGCACCACTTTGTACTCATTTGAATGGTTGAATCGCAATTTCTGTTGAACCCTAATTCGAATTCCATGAGGAACTAATTTTATGTGTTGATTCTTTGCAGAAAATGAATTAAAATCTTGAGATTAGTGTTTTGTTCGGTTAAGTTTTGTTAATCTCTCCATTCTGAATTTGCGTTTGGGTTTAATGAAGAAACCAGTCTGTTTATGCTTAATTTGTAGACTAGAATTCGTTGTGTGTTCATGCTTAGTGAACTATAGCAGATGCATGAATGTGTGCATTGCTTAATTGCATTTGAGTTTGAGTTAATTTGCGCTTAGTAATTAATTCGGGTTTCATGAGAGTTAATAGAACCATTTTGATTTGTAATCCGTGATTGGTGGATTTTCATTTGATGTAAGCAAGCAATGTTGTTTCTACACATCTGCATTTAAGTTTTCAATATTGTGTTACATCCGTAAATCTGCCCCCCTATGTTATAGGTGTTGTGTTTATCTAGAAAATGAAGCTTTGAAGAAGAACATTGGTCGTTGGGAGACGACTCTGGTTGGTTACCATATATTGCATTTATCTGTTTTAATTTGGTGGGGTATGATCCCTATCAAAGGCCAATGTTTAAGTTCTTTTTTATTCATTTTCATATCACTAGTGATAATCGATTATCCTTGTCAGTTTAAACGTGACTGTTCAGTTTTTGACCTAATTTTTGAAACCCCTATTTAAGGAACTGTAGAGCTACTTTGAAACTCACCTTTTTTAGAAGCTAGAGTGTTAGTGTTGTGACTGCAAAGAGAGTTCTCTGAGTGTTCTCAAAAGAGCTTTGAAAAACCTAGTGTGGGTAGAGTGATAACTTTTCCTAAGAGGGGTTCTAGGAGATTGAGTGTTGTTGCTATTGCTAGGAAAGCTAGGTCAAGTTCTCTTTGTGATTCAGAGAAAGGTTGTTCATCTCTTGGGGCTTCAAGAGAGGTGTTTTCTTTTCCCTATTATATTGTTATCTGATTGTAATATGATATTTGTTAGTAATTGAGTTAATCTATTTATTTGAAGAGATTAACAACTAGACATAGGATCTTTTGATCTGAATTAGTATAAATATTTGTGTGAATTCTTCTTCTCTATCTCTTTATTTTATCTACTATTGCATTTAAAGGAATTGATATTTAAATTAATTGGTAAAATTTTAGAAAATTTTTAAAGTATTAATTTTAATATTGAAAACCAATTCACCACTCTCTTGGTTTTTGTCCAAACGCTAAACATTCTGTTGCGCGATACCAATAGATGTGCCCTTTGTTTGTAGTCTTGCCCAGGCGAGGGCTAGTGGCTTGAGTGAGGGGTTCCTCTCGCCTGAGCGAGAGCCCTTTAGCCTGAGCAAGAACTGGGCAAGGACGTGCTCAAGTGCTATTTCTTCTCTGTTTTTGGTGATGATCACATGATTGATTGAATTACTCTAGTTAAAGCATGAATTGTGTGAATATGCATGTATTGAATGGTTTATGGGCTGGAATTGATGAGCTTGGTATGATTATGTGTATGAAGCATGATTGGATGGTTGGTTATATATTGCATGAGATTGGTATGCATGATAACTCCATGTGGTTGGTGAAGCATGGCTATGGTATGAGTTGGACGTAATTCCATGAATCTTTTGGTAAGATTCATAGTGGTGCCTTGTGTAATAGACATAATTCCATGACCCTCTTGGTGAGAGCTCATGGTGGTGCCTCATGTAATGGACATAATTACATGACCCTCTTGGTGAGAGCTCGTGGTGGTGCCTCAAGTAATGGACGTAATTCCACGAACCTCTTAGTAAGGTTTCGTGGTGGTGCCTCAGTATTTAATTAAGTAAGGATTCAAGTAAGGATTGCATTATGAAGCTCTAAAGAGTCAATTAGTCTCACGTAAAGCGTACTGATTCAAGTGGTGAGAGTAGTAGGAGGCCCTAGTCTTTGGCAGAATAATGACCTTAGATGTTTGAAGGCTAACCTTGTGCCTGGTAGGGTGAAACCCATTGGTGCAATGGCTTTATAGAGCAATAGAGGCCACCACAAGTGCAAGCATCCTGTGAATCTGACTGATTATATGTATCCAATAATTGAGTCTTAGAGTCTTGTTTGTTTGCTATCACATGCTTGGTTGTGTTCTTGACTTTTAAATTGTATGCTTAATTGTATGATAAAAAACTTTGTACTCTAGCTTACCCTTTCTGTTTGCTTGTGTGTTTTGCGTGTGGTTTTCTCCTTTTGCGATGATCATCAATTTATTGATGTGAGCAGATGTGGGAACCCCTTGTGGTCATCAGGGTGATGGAAACTCCGTAGCATAGCTAATCTTGGGTTGGATCCCCCTTGCTCCGAGTACCCTTTAAGGCACTTTGGCCTATGTACTGTCTTTGTTCTATGAGCATGTATTTTGGATAATTGTCAACCGTTTATTCTTGTTCTTCTGTTTTGTTAATGACATCGTGGTGTGTCTTAGTTTTCTCTCCGAATATTTTGGATCATTGTAAGGAGTGACACTTAAACTCCATGACATTGCTTTTTATATTATATCCTATGTGACTTTTCATTTAATTAAGCGTATTTATTAAATGGGATGTTACAATCGTGCATAACCATAGGTCAAATTATTATTTTTTAATAATAATATTATTATTAATATAATTTATTATTACTATTATAATAACAATAATTTTATTAATTATATAATAATAAAATATAGTTTATTTAAATAAAACAATGATTATATTAATTTTTTAAATCTAAATTAACAAAAAAAAAAGAATTAAATGCATTGATATAAAAAGGAGATTCTATATTATTGATTTTCTAGAAAATGTTATAAGAGGTCTGTTATATAATACACATAGAACTAATCCTAAAAGCCATAAGTAAATGGGCCTAAAACTTAGACCTATGCAACATCCCTTCACACTTACAATGCTACGATTAAATGCATTGATAGTTTATCAAATAAAAAATGAAAGTGTAAAACAAAGTGCGGCTTGGTATACATATATGCAATCTGAAGAGTCGAAGGAACAAATAGTAGAGATATAGTGTTAAGTTAAAGATGATAATGAGTAAAATGACAATATGTTTCAATATGCTTGGTTTGCTCATGAACAACAGAGTTGTGAGCAATATGAATAACACTTATTCTCACAATGTAGAGGGATATGATATTTCAAATAGACACCCCTATTTGCAAGTAACCAACACAGCCAAATAATGGATTTTCGATCATTTGGATCACCATTCCAATTCGCATTACAATGCAAGTCTAAAGATGGTGTAGAAGAAAACAAAAGAGATTGAAACTGAGTGCCCCAAAGATACCTAAGAATACGAAGAACAACACCCTAATGAACTGACTAACAACATGTCCAATGTCTGGACAAGTCATATTAAGATAAACCAAACTCCCAACAATAGTTCGATATAAAGTAGAATCAGTCAAAGGAACATTATCAATGGTAAATATCGTATACTTTTCTCAAAAGGAGTATCAAATATCTTGTTGTCAATAAGCCGAGCATGTTCAAATAGGTCAATAATGTACATGGACTAAGATAGAAGATAACCTTTGGAAGAAAAAGCAACATTACTACCCAAAAAGTAATGTAGTACATCCAAATCTTTAATAGAAAAATGATGAGATAATGCAATTTTTAAAGATGCAATTCCATCAAAAACGTCACTAGCAATAATCATATCATCAATATATAAGGATAGAAAAATATGTCTTGCATTGATTTTCTTGAAAAATAAAGTAGAATCATGATGATTAACAACAATACCAAGAGAAATAATTACTATAAAAAACTTATGAAACCAAGCACGAGGTGCTTGTTTAAGACCATAAAGGGCTTTTTGAAGTTTGAAAACTTCACTGAATTTGTGAGAGACACTTGGTGGTGAAGTCATGTAGACTTCCTCATGTAGATACCTATTTAAAAGGAATTCCTCACATTCATTTGGAAAATAGAAGCGACCATAATCAAGGTACGAACAATAGTCATCTTTGCCACAAAAGCAAAGGTTTCCTTATAATCCATGTCATACTCTTGGATATATCCTTTAGCAACAAGTCAAACATTATATCTTTCAACTAAGCCATCTGACTTTTTCTTGATTTTATATACCCAACGAGATCCAATAGGACATTTTCTTGGTGGCAATGCAATTAGATCTCATGTATTAGTCTGATGTAGAGCAGTAAATTCCTCAACCATAACATTCTACCAAAGTGGATCACAAAGAACCTCTCTATAAGATGAAGACTCATGAAAATGATGAAAAGAGGCAATAAAAGCAGCAAATGAACTAGAATAAGAGGAATAAAAAAGGTTTCGTAGTTGAAAAAAACTTACGGTTATGGTTGGGTCAAATAGGTGGTAGAGGAACTATAACCTCAAGAAATGATTGAGCAAAATATATATATATATATATATTAAACAAATTAAAAAATAAAATTATAAATAAATTTAAAATAACTAACGGTAAAAAATTAAAAATAATTAAAAATATATATCGAATGTCGAATATAAATGTATATTTTTTTTCTTTTTCTTTTTTTCATTTATTTGATTAAACAATTAAAATTTTAATTTAATTTATTTCATCATGTTATTTATTTTCAATATATTATATAAAAATAAATTATATATATATATATATATATATATATATATATATATATGTTTATATTTTTTT
>Ga0214543_1002772_pt1 | contig 34487 bp, 9 predicted proteins | sample CNSS2metaG_FD_160094 | JGI IMG/M metagenome (GOLD analysis project Ga0214543, IMG submission 160094) | Root nodule microbial communities from cowpea collected in UCLA plant growth center, Los Angeles, California, USA - CNSS2 | ecosystem: Host-associated > Plants > Roots > Nodule | place: USA... | reverse complement strand
TATATATATATATATTATATAATGAAATGGAGAATCGATTCTTAACGATTTTATTATATATACAAATTTCGAATTTTTATATATAAATATATTAATAACGTAATTGAAAATTGATTATATTTATTTTTAATTTTAATGGTGTTTCAGTTATATAATTTTAAGAGGATGAATTTTTTGTTTAAATTAAAGAATAATTTTATATTTTTAATCATTGTTTAGTTAGCTATCTTTTTCATTTTCTGACCTCTCTTTTATGTATATTGATAAATATAAACAAAAATAGTTCTGACAAATCTTTACGTAAAATTGCTCATTGAGATAAAATTTAACATTTAATTAAATATTTTGTTATATATAGATTTTCAATAAATGACTTGTGAGTGTGAAAGTTGTTTATTTCATAAAGTTGTTTTAAGTTTGTGTTTGGATTAAACGATGAATTTGACAAGAAGGAAAAAAAAATGGATGTGAGGTTGTTTGAATTAAAGAAAAAATAGTAAGAATTAAGAAGAAAGTTTCTGAAAATTTATGGTAATGTGATTGATTTAATAGTTTAAAAAATATTTTAATTGATAAATTTTAATATTATAATTTTATTCTAGTATTTAAAATAAAATGTTGTTAGTATAAATTATGTTATAATAAAATGAGTTATTATTTAAAATTAAAAATCATTGACGAAATTATTATAAAACAAAACAGAATTATTATTATTATTATTATTACAAAATAAACAACTTTTATTTTATTTATTATTTTTATTGTTTATTTTATATAATAATAAAATGTATTTATAAATATTTAATTATTATATCTTAAATTTTAATTTAAAAATATATAATAAAATCAATTTAAAATTTAGTAATTAGATTAAATTTGTTGATGAGTACTTTCTCTTCAAATCTTCTCCAAAATGCAGAGAAAGTTTAAACCTATTGTGTTTGTATCAGATGATTTGGGAACCATGGATTTAGAGAGTGGGAGAGAGAGTTATCTACTCTGAAGTGAGAAGAGTTGAGTGGAAAGTCAACTCTTTGTCCATAATTACTATTTTATCTTCTTTTTTTTACTTTTCACTTTTATAACAAATTTTAATTAATTATATTTTAATTTTAAATTTTTTTTACACGATTATATGAAAATAATATTAAATATACAAATTTTAATTATTGAATTGTAATTAGTTAGTGCTTTGCTTGAACGATAGAATAGTCAATTTTTAATTAGCTAAAACTTACATTTATGTTTAGGTTAAGTTAGTTAATACATTTTTTGTTAAAATATTATAAATTTGTAGATCTAGTACGTGGAGTGTTATTTGAGCATCTTTTTATTATCAATTTTTAATGTGGACAATTTCATTTAAATTATTTTCATCAATATATAAATGTTTGTAACAAAACTATCCCATTAAATTTATATTAATTTTAAGCAACCACATCTCAATCTGAAATAATTTTATAATATGAAATTATTACTTAATTTTATTTAAACTAATCCCCAAATTTATTTCATATTAATTTTAAAAATCATATTTTAATTTAATATATTATAAATCATATTTTAATTTAATATATTATCGATAGTGATTTCTTTCTGTTTAAATAATCAACCACATTTTATTATAGTATAATTTACATTTTTAATAAATTAAGTTAAATTATATTTATATGAAAATGTAAAATGGTAATCTTTTAATTTTATCAATCAAATCATTATTTTAATTTATTATATTCATCTCACAACACTCACTAATTTTCATAATCTTTCGTCTCATTTATCTGTAAATCTCACGATCGTTTCTTTAATCAAACAACCAACTTTCACCTCTCTTTCCCTTCAAATATAATTAAATCCATTCTCTCATATCACTCTTAGAAACAAAGGCAAGATAAATGGTAGATGAGTTATGATTTTCAGTATTTTAATATTATTTTATTCATTGAAATTCACACTTTCATCTTATTTATTTCCTTTCAAACAGTACACACCCCGAAACAGTGTGAAAATGAAGGAATTTGAAGATAAAATTTGTAAAAATTTCTTAATTATTTGATGAATGTGATAATATAAAAGTATATTGGTAATAAACAAAATTATTAGATTAAAGTTTTATCCCAGGGTTAAAATTAACACAAAATAAACTATAATTATTAGCATTAGTTTTATTTATTTTTATTATTATTATTTAGTCTGTCGCAAAAATAAATTGTACTTAAACAGTAAAAAAAGTCTAATTTGAAAAAAAAAATCCACTAAGTCAATAAAGTTCATAAGTAGTTTATATTAGAAAAAAAGTCACACTAGTAATTACATCAGGTTAGGGTGACTATTTAGGGTTTATATATACTTAAATAAATTATTACAAAGTATAAATTGTAAAGAATTATTAAAAAAAAAACAGCTTTAATTTCATAATTTTAAAAAATATAAATATATAAAATTAAATTCTAAGTAATGATTAATATTTCTTTCATTAATTTATTTAATAATTTGATTTAAAAATAAAATTCATTAGCATTATTAGCATACTGTGGATATCTAGCAAGAAACCATGATATACTCATATCCGCTTATTAGTAAACGAGTAATTAAATATACTAGCCACAGCATATGTTATTATCCGCATATATTGACGATAATGAATTTATTGGTAAATGTTCTTAGTCAATTCTTCATGAGTTAGAATCCTTCCTGGAGCATATTCCTTTGCATTTGAAATACCCACTAAACAAATGTCATTCCCAAATCCAACCTGCCACCAGCCCATTATGGCTAAACTTTGCTTTCATTCCACGCCGAATCAGTTTCGTAGCCACAAACGTTGTAGCAGCAAAAACAGTTAAATAATTTGGCTATGTCTTAAAGGGAACTGGAACATTTATTTTACAAATATACATTATGAATAATTTCACATGTTACATTAAAGTATTCAAAAGATACTATATAGCTTAAGGATACTGTTGCGTAAAAAGAAAACTTGATTTAGTAAGTATTGAACAAATATGCTTTGAATGCACAGTAATAGCTTTATTTCATCCAATAATCACCGTTTCACTTGGGAGCCCATACTTTTATTAGTTAGCTTAATATCACCAAATCAAATCAAAGGCTAACAAAAAAGGAAAAATGGCCAAATCAAGTGAAACAATGCCAATCATTCATGTACTTGAAACAGGAATCTAGAAATCATTAATTGAACAGGTAGTTTCCCATTCTATTCAAACTTCTTTTTTCTTACTCCACTAATTTACACCAGGTAGCACTTTGTATAAAGAGTAATTTTATTTAACATTCTCTACCCAAAATATAGAGATCATAAACCAATAACCATTAATAAATTAAAATAAGGTCCAATTTGCAAATAAACATTTTCAAACCCTAAAACGATATGTAACATACTTCTAGGACCTAGCAACAAATAAAATAACCTGAAAAAGCTTCTACAACCAGTCAATCAACAACTTTCACTAATATATGCTCCATTCATAGATATTTGACGTGAAAGCTGAAGAATACATGCATTCACCAAAGCATAATTAACTCACTTATGCATAATTCATGTGCTCACTCTGTTGAAAACACCAGAGAGATACCTCATTGTAAGCCATAACCACAGATTATCCAATATTTCATTTTAGGTAAATTCTACAGAGCAAGGCCATTCAGTTTTTTTTTCCCTAAAAAGCATTTTCAATTAAGTTCTAATTCAATCTATTAATTAAAAACTTAACGTTAGCATTACCACATTGACTTAGCACATGAATCAAGCACAATACCAGAAAATGAAATATGAACAACGCTACAAGCCGACATGTGGATGGTGGCAAATACTAGGCTAAGGTTCATGAATTGTTGTTATATTGTACTTTTTTTAAAACATCTCTTACATTATAAACCTCAGAACTGTGTATGAAGAATGGGTTGTCATTTGTCAATCTACATGGGCAATTGCCAACTATTCACTTTGTTATACGACATGACATACGAACCAATGCTACCAGCTGTTTCCCTCAGCACCAAAAGGGGTCACAGACAGCAGCTTACTTGTACTTTCCCAAAGCTCACGTGCTAATTTGGCGTTATGTGAAAGTGCTGAAGGCTTGATAGTCCTACCTTTGCCCCCAAAGTAATAAGCCCCTGATGTTCCCTGAAAAATGTAAGTCCATTTAGCAACATGAACTCAATGGCTATTATAACTGAAAATAAGAGCAGGCCTGAGAAATCAGCGTAAGCATCAGCATAAAGTTGCATACAGAGGGTGTAGTTGAACTGCTAGGTACAGATTGGTATAGGCCCTGCTATATTATTTTCTAACGACTTCATCAAAATAAAATGGAGGAAACAAAGGGATTGGTTAAGTTTGGCCATACTTTACTTATCACTCAACCAAGCTTGAGAATAAAAAGATATTTAATTACAATAATTAAATTAATTTTTAAAGATGTAAGAAAATAAAGTAAAAAATATAAAAGTTAGTCGTATAAAACCTTACAATTTGAGCAAAACTTGTGAGAAGGTCTTGATAATGATGTGGTATGGTAAGATCCAATAAAAGTAAAACTTGTGAGAAGGTCTTGTAAGACCCTTACCTTGGCGAAACACTTTAGATGATTAGTCATTTAAAATACAATAAACATCATATGTTGATTTGTCGACTGCTACAACATACGGGAATTTGGAAACAGAATATTTATAGACTGCTATGAAAATATTTGTACAATTAGAGACGAACACTGACCATCTACAAATTGATCAAGCTAATATCTTAGCTATACCTAGCTATGCGCCCCAATAGCACCAATCATATTATTAGTCGTACGTTGTATATAAATTCAAAAAATAAGTTTAGTACTCAGGTGTACCTAACGGGTACAAGGGTGTAGTAGTACAAGAGTAACATAAGGGAAACCATATATCTTTGTGAGCATACATCTTAATTTCCTAATTTCAAAGAGGTTTTATTTCATAAGAGAGTATTGCAGAGTTACTCCAACTGAAAATTGAGAGAATCCTACGTTAAATAAACGTGTTTATTAGTGTGCGTGATGTGTAATTAGATCCACTAATGTGTGTAAAAGCGTTCTTTGATGAGATATGATAGAGAAACCTATTTTACCTGAAAGCACCGGTTTGTGTATGCGTTTTATAATGTGTATTTGGATCCTCTAATGTATGTCAAAGTTTGTTGAAATAATTGACAAAATATGTTGTTTCCTAGCCAGAGTTCAAGATGCCTTTCCATCACAGAAAGGATAAAATAAAGGAATGACAGAGAGCAATTGAGAATGCATTGCGTGGTGATAGAATGGTAATTAAGGGAATTGGTGCAGTGGTTTATAAATGGCATTTTGTAAAAAAAGGTTATCAACAATAAGTACCACTGAAGTTCTTACCGGTGGAGCTAGGGCGGCATCAATAATAGAATCAACCCCAGACTCGGGGAACTGCAACAGATGCAGAAATTTCAACACACGTAGTGCCAAACTAGATAGGATGGTTGGAACTTCTCTCATGAGGTTTGTCTGCACAACTCCAGGATCCGCAACACTAATGCGCAACAAAACAAAAAATGAAAGTTAAAGGTGAAGTACAATCCATGATAAACATGAACAAAGCTTCATACAGAAAGTTTGATACATTTTGCATATCCTTTTTCATTTTATTTCCGTACCAGTTTCTGCTCCTTGTCTTAACTTTTTATTTATATTCCTTCTCTTCTACCCAGACGATTGGATCATCTAACCTAGCAACCCAAAATTCACTCCAATAACCCAGTAAATCTCATCCTTTAATTGAAATTTCAACACCCAAAGAGAGTTACATTGCAGGTTTGTCAAACATACATGCATGAATTGCATCCATGGCACATGATTGGCAAATAAGCAACTGAGTCCTTATGCTTTGGCCAAAGAGAAGAACAGATGAGCTGTGCAGAAAAGATACATAGCAAACCAAGGGCACATTTGGATAAACAGCTTAACTAAATTCAGTATTTTTTATCAAACGATAATACCCTATTCATAAACTTCATTTAAAACTTATTTAAGAAATAAAAGAATATATTTAGATCATTTTCACCATGCAGATTATTGCCTTGCTGAAGTGGGCTAAAGAGAGCTTATAGAAAAGTCAAAAATCATTTCCATAAGCTGAAGTTAGTTTTTTCAGATATCTCCCTGACGCTTATAATTTACGTAGACTGGGCAAGAAATGAAAATATCCCATGGACACATTCAAACAACAAAGTTGACAGTTATACATTGATTAGTAAACTGATAACATTAAAAGAAATCAATACCATAAAAGTACACGGCACTTGGAAACAAGACAGAAAAGGAAGTAAAAGTTAGATTAGTAATTACATACTTGACAAATATCTGGTGAGATTTTCCCATTAGGCAAAGCTGTCGGTGGAGTTCCGTCGAGAAAAGAATTAGGTATACTTCACCAAAATTAAATGCTTGTTAGGAATAAAGGCACAGTAATTTATATAACTTAATCCAAAGTTTGAAGTATACATTTAGAATACTCATATATTTGTGCATATGGATATTGTATAGATCTCAAAAATCTCTTCCCGGATACAGTTCCCTCATCAACCTGCACATCAGTAACTAGATAAAACAGCTTGATCAGTTTCTATATGAGATGTATTTTTATCATAAGTATTGGTGTGCTCCCCTCATGATTCTTTTAGTATTTTTATCATTTTTAATAATAATAAAAAAAAAAGTTTCTATATGAGAAGTACTGATTCAGAGAAATTTAATGGAACAAAATCAAACCAGAAGTGTTTGATACCATACAACAATACCAACAACTAATGATTATGATGATTATCCGTACCAGCTCGATGTGTGAAGGATGTCACATTCACAATTTTGGAAGATACAGGGCTGCTTTCAAGAAGTGGTAGTAGAAGCTTTGTTAAAGCAAATGCACCAACATAATTTGTACCAATCATCCTGGGAGTAAACCAGTAAAACATTTATACATTTAAATGTTAATACTAATTATACAACTAAGGTGCCAAACAAACTTGGAGCTGAAAAAGAGGTATAAAAGAAAGGGGGTAGCACCACCGTCTAGTACAGTATTGGAAGGATAAATATATGCAGTTTTACCCCACAAGCAGAGAGGCGATCTACAAGAATTAAAACCAGGAAACAACCTTATCGTTGAACCAAGGTTCACCTTCATAGAGCAAATAGTTCAACAAAATATTTGCATACAACTACAAACATTTCTTTCTAGTGTTTTTGTGTTCTTTAAAAATCATGCTAATCAACATTTTCTAAAAAATGTAACAAACACTTATAAACCATTTACCTTAGCTTAAACAGATTATCAACAGTCTAAAAGTAATAATAAAATTTGAAAACATGTGGCCTGTGTGATGATTTTTGTGTCGCAAAGAGCATGCATATAAGCACAGGAGTTATTCAATAATAAAGTGAAACTTCTTCAATACAATCAAAGGAGTTAGATAAAAAGTTGTATAACTGATCATAGCCCTCAGCTGTGACTCTAGGTGATGTTGCAAGTATTCCAGCATTGTTTATCAGTAGTTGTAGTGAGCAGTGCAAATCAGAATCCAAAAGCCACTGTCGCAAGGACACTTTGAACTTTATGATTGATTCAATTGATGACAGGTCCACCTGAAAAGCTTTGAGGTGGGCATCTTCATTGGAATCTTTGATTTTTCTTATGGTCTATCAGACAGAGGGAACCAGGGAACACCGATAAGAGATTTATGAAGTGTGGAGTCATCATCATCATTACTTTTAAAAAGTGTTGAAGGAAAATACCTCTGACAATAGCTGTTGTGAACGTCCAACTGCATCCACAACTGGAATCTTAAGTATACATTAAATAGACCAGAAGAAGAATGCAAAACAACATACTATTTTCAGTATCTTTCCTTTTATAGGAGAAATCTTATGCAGATTCCGCCAAATAACCTGACCCCCCATTCTTCATTAGTGAAGCCAGCACTATATTCCAGACAGGATTTTGATTTTCTCATACTCGCTTTCACTTATATTCCTATTAACAATAAACACTTACCAATAGCAACAACATATCCTTCCTTGGAAAGTTTATAAGCAGCAGCTAATCCCAGGCCAGACGTTGCCTACACCAACACAAAAAACAAAATCCCATAATCAATTTGAAAAATTCCCAAAATCAAACAGTTTGTTACTAACTAAAACAAAGAAAAAAAAAACACGGAAGGAATATATAAATATAAATGAAGGACTTACACCAGTGACAATGCAAACAGGCCTAAAATTACTTGTGAAAGGGGAGCACCTGGGATAGGACACGAGTTTCTGAGACAAGAAAGGACATTTCTCGAGAATTACAGGTTTGAACACTAGCCACTGTGATAGGGAAGCCTTGAACAATTGGTAATAAGAAAAAAGAATAGAGAAAGACCAGAACAACCCCATTCTCCAAAATTGCACTGAACACACGAAAAAGAAAGCCATCAAAAGCTCCTTTACCAACGAAATCAATCCCATTTTTGCGATTCGAAGCGGAGAAAATAAATGATGAAGATTCTAGTTTGCCTTTGTGAAAGAGTGTAACGAGGAGATTAAGGAAGTGATGAAGTTGGGTTTTGTTTTACCATCTTAGGCTTCGCGTTATTAAGTTGGTGTTCTGCCCTGCTTTTCCGTTCGTGTCTATGTCGATCCCAAACTCTGAAAATGTCAACCCCCATGGACACACTTGGATTTAGAACTTTCTTTTACTTCATCAAATTTCAATATAATAAATAAAAAAAAAACAAGTTACAGTTTTTATTTACCAAATATTAATAACAATTATTATTTTTTAAATAACATTCAATCACGTGTTTGTTTATAATATATTAATTTGTTTTATATTTATTCAAATAATAAAAATTAACTTATGTTTACATTAATTAGGAGATAATTGAGTGTATTGATTATAACATATACTTTTTTTCATGCACACAACGTGTCCAAAGGGATATGCTTATTGCATTTCATAATTGAAGAAAGGATTTTATTACAAGTTGGGAGAATAAGCCAAAACTACATGATGGAGATTTTTGATGGATAATTGAAAGTGAAAGAGGTGAAAATTATGAAAGTTCTTAACTTTTTTATGTATCCACCACATCTTTTATTGGTGATAATTGTCAAAATCTCTTCATCTTGTGTATCACAGCCAACCATTGATTATATGTATTGAACATTTTTTTGAAAAAGTAAATGTAAATTTATATAAAAGGAACAATTTTGTTAAAATAACATATGATTATGATTGAAGTTAATTATGATATCCCATAAACAATTCTAACTAAATGTGATAACCTATAATCAATTATAATGATAAATTAAATAATTTCAGGTAATTAAAATTTATATTAATTATCCACTTTATATATATTTCATTTCCTTATTTATTTCTCACTAAAAACCAAGAAGGATAAAATTATCACATAATATATCCTGTTATTTTATATCAATAATAGTTTGAATACATTTACTTCCATGACAGTGAATGCTTCATAGCAAATTAATTATATTCCTAATTTATAATTAATATATTTGAAAGTGATTGTATATATTTTCTATAATTTAGGAAAAAAAGTATTTCTATATGTTGCCTATATGTATTTTAAGTATGGAAGATTGATTTCATTTTATTAAGTGGTGATGAAAAAAATTATTGGATTTTAAAAATTTGAAGTTGAATGATTAAACTTCCAAAAAATTAAAGAGATAAAGTTTATTAAATTCATCTTTTTATTATAAATTAGTAAATAAATTAGATAAATTACTTCAATATGCACTTAATAAATAAGTTGTTTTATTACTTGTGACTCAGATGCTATTCCAATCTTGTATCAAAGCATTTTCATGAAGCAGATATATGCTTTGTTTATGACAAAATCATAGACATTACAGTAACAAGAACATGATTATAAAAGAAGAAGAAATAATGATGTGAGGGGAAAACTAATTTGTTTAACTCAATAAAAATACTTTTCAAATGTTAACAAAAATTGTTTCATCTTCAAATCATACAATTGTTTCCTAAAAGGAGGTTATAGAAGGTTAAATAAAACATATTATTTTAAACTATACTGAATAGTATTTGTAAGTAATTAAAGACAATGTTTACCTTAAAAACCCAATAATATTTTTGAAAAGTATTTTATGAAATTGAAAAAAATCACACTTTCTTTACGTGCACTGCTTCAATATTGACTTATTTTCTTGGTAGCATGAATTGAATATGGGTTGAGCATAAAATCTAGGTCAAACTATTTTTCTTGTATGATCTTGTCTAATGAAACAATAATACCAAAATTTGTAATATCTTTAATAGGCAAATGAGAGATAAAGGAAAGAGACTAGATTAAATAAAAAAGAATAAATACATGTTAGAGTTTATAATTTTTATTTATTTATATAAGAGGGAGTTTGTTTTTTTTTTTTTGTATAAAAGGATTTAACTATATATGTAGAAGAAAAAAAAGGAAAGGACGGGTGTTTTTAGCATATACGGGTAGTGTAAATAGAAAAAATAAGGACTGTAAATAGAGAATGCTTCTAGGTATCATTTTATTTATGACTAGGGTGAATGCAGAAAGCTGAAATATATTATTTAATCATGCCTATAATCGTCTATATGAAAAACAATTTATTTTATTTAATTTTAATTTTTATAAACGTGAAATAGTCAACGTAATGATTAACTGAAAATCTAAATCTATCACCCTTTCTTATCAGTTAAAGTTAATATACTGGATGGAAATAATTACCTTACCACAATAAATAACTGTTTTAATATAAATGTCTCAGATAAAAAAGAAAAATGATAAACATATTTATGCACAATTATTTTATTTATTTTGTAGGATTTACTTTTGGGTTGGTCAGAAAATAGTACAAAATTAATCTCAAACCAGTTGCAAATCCATTTATTGTTTAATGTAGAGGTATCTGTTGACTTTATATAAATTGATCTAGTAAATATTCAACTCTTACGCTATCTACTTGCACTCTTTTGTCATCTTATTTTGCATGAAAATTTTTAATGTAATCTACTCAATGAAAGACACTTTAATTTTTTATTTTTTTTTGGAAATTTCATTTTTGGATAATATCAACGCATGAATTAAGTTTAGAAAACAAAAAGATAGTCTATTTTTTCTATAAGGTTGAGTACAAAAATATATTCACACTAAAACCCTCAGATGCCAATGCCAAATTTAAAGTCAACATAGTATTACTTCGAAAGAAGACAAATAAACAGGGGTAAACAACATTTCATTCCTGCAATTTTTTTTGACAGATTTTTTTCACTGTAATCAAAGAATGGTATGCTTTGAACAATGTAAACAACATTCCATAAAAAAAATAAATTAAAATTTACTTTAAATAATTTTAGGTTATGTATGGTTCCATGTTTTATGTTTAATCTTCTCATGGAAATTAATTGTCTCTGTTGTCCTTTATACATATAAATAAGTCAAATAATACGAATTATTAATATTTTGAATTTCTTGTATTGCCTGAATAATTAAAATTTTTTGGAAGATGATGGTGTTTGTGAAGTTTTACAAGGTAAAAGTGTTGACCAGGCACACACTAGCACTGTTACCAACCATAACTACCAATGACCATGGCCGAGGATTAATAATAATTAAGGTTAAAAAAAACAAACACAAGAGAGTGAGTGGGTCCCGCGACAGACAAGACTCTCTTCCTTCCATCCTCAACACCAACTGTCTCTTTATCCATCCATGTCTATAACACCATCACCCTTTCCCGCTTTCCACGAACCTTCTTTTTCTTCTTCTTCTTCATTTCTCTCTCTCTCTCTCTCACAGTTACAATCTCTTCTTTCTAATCCTCCTCACAATCAATCTCTTGTTCACTGCAACTACTTCCAACGCTCGTCATTTCGTTACTCTCCTTTCGGTACTCCTCTTCTCTCTCTCCTTCCCTTTCTTTAAGTTTTTTTTTTTTTTTTCAATCATCTCTGACTTTCTTCTTGCTTGCCAACTACTCCTAATTATTTATTTCTCTTTCTCCTGTTTCAACTCGGCTGCGAATTTCACAATTCACTTAATTAGGTTATCTAATTTGTACAAGGATATGGATACTAATCCGCTTTTGCGGAATCATTGTTGTTAATTGAGTACCTGGAATTTTGTCCTTATTAATGAATGATATGCTGTTTTTTCTACTCCTGAACATTCGGTAACTGTCTATCTCATTATGTGTACTGGTGTGTTTGTATGTGCTGCTAAACTTGAGGGAAACTGTAGTTCTGACTTTCCTGCTGCTTTATTTGGTTGTTTGAGTTTGTTGTCTCCCTGAATACATGAATTTATTATGGTTTTGACTATTTTTGTTTTCTTCGGATCAATCTATGGCAAGGTGATTGGGCGGCTATTTTACCCTGTTGATGTTGTTATCGATGGGTTGGTTTTTTGTTTTGGTTGACAATTGGAGTATCTACTTAGGATGTCGTTCTTGTTTTTCAATATTTCAGGAGTAGGCTGTGAGATTTTGAGGTGTATGAAGGAGCTATTCACTGTCCTGTGACACTTGCGCGCCACTTATTTGTTGAATTTCACCTTGTTCTTGAACTAGGCTACAGTCATGAATTTTCAGCAAGAAAAATTTGTTAGGTTAGTTTAATGGTGCATACCGTTATTTATCCTCTGTTGTGGTGTTTGTGGTATTTCGGAAGCGTTGTAGTTGTCATTGGATTCAATGTAGGTGTTTCATGCTTGGTTGGGAGTAAGGCTTCTCTCTTCTTGTTCTCATCTTTTGGAAACACATTTTCAGTCACCACTCTTCAATATCAATATACTTAAAAACTTCAAATTCTTATCCTCTTTCAGAACTTTTGTTCCTAATAATCACTTTTGTGTCTGTGTTCATTTCATGGTGTTATTGCCACTGCTTTGGATATGTTGTTTATCGGATGGTTAGTCATGAACCGAGTTTTATTGTTTCCATGATGTTTAGATTTCGTGATTGGAATTCAGACAAGGGTTCTGAGAGCAGCTCTCCTGCAATTCATATAGAACGCCCAGGGGGAATCAAGAATACACTAAATTCAGTTTCTGAGAAGTTTCAAAGGGGTTTGGAATCCAGTTCAGAGGGGATGAAGAGATTTAGAAAATCATTCAAATCTCTTCCCTATAACAGAGTTCTCTCTGGAAGTTTTAGTTCTACAAAGAAAATTCTTGATCCCCAGGGTCCTTTCCTTCAAAAGTGGAATAAGATATTTGTATTATCATGTCTTATTGCTGTGTCACTTGATCCTTTGTTCTTCTATGTTCCTGTGATCGATGATAACAATAAATGTCTTTCTCTGGACCGAAAAATGGAAATTACAGCAACTGTTTTAAGATCTTTCTCCGATATTTTTTATATAATCCATATAATTTTCCAATTTCGTACTGGATTCATTGCTCCCTCTTCTCGAGTATTTGGAAGAGGTGTTTTGGTTGAAGATGCTTGGGTAATAGCAATGCGGTATCTATCATCATACTTCTTAATTGACATTCTTGCAGTTCTTCCCCTCCCGCAGGTAAGGATACTCTTTCCACTTTGTATTTTTTGACTTTCATCTTTTTTACATCCAACATCCAGTAACTGTTGAAGAACTATGGGTTGACAAGTTCGTGTATGAACATGAAGCAACTTTTGTTTTCACGTTCTTTCTCTCTAGGAAGTTGACTTGATTTGCAGTCATTAATGTATCAAATGATTACATTTATAAGGTACAACGCAAAACATGTGGACTCACTCAGAAGATATATTGTAATTAGTGATTAAGTCAATCCCTGCAAGATTGTGGGTTTGAATTAGAAAAAAAAAGAAAAACTATTTCATTGAGTTGATTCAATGTTTTTGGACTCAAAACTTGCTCTTATATTGCTAGGTGGCAATTCTAATTATCATTCCCAAGTTGAGGGGCTCTGAATCACTGAATACAAAGACCCTGCTGAAATTTATTGTCTTCTTCCAATATATCCCACGATTTTTGCGATTAATTCCATTATATAAAGAAGTTACTAGGACCTCTGGCATCCTCACTGAAACAGCTTGGGCTGGAGCTGCGTTCAATCTCTTTCTATACATGCTAGCAAGTCATGTACGTCTATGCTCAGTTGTTTTTTTGCTTTTTCTTGTATATATTACTGACAATATTTTTTTGTTATATTGCTTTGCACTAAATTTATTATTTATGTTATTTTATGTATTCTGTTTGAGATCATTGGTCATTTTTTCTAAGCCTGAATCTGTTTTTAGTGTTTCTGTTTGACTGTATCGTGGATTTATTTTGCTCAATCACTAGATCAAACAAGTAAAGTTTGATAGGCACAAATATTTTGTGATCTCTTGTTAATGTGGTTCGAGCTTATGTTCTGCAATCATGTGTTTCCATATTTTGTAAGGATTGTAATCTAATGTCTAGTGAAGTATGGATTTCTAATGTCTAGTGAAGTATGGATTAGTGTTTTATGTTTTGTAACAAATTTAAAACATCATGTTATGGCTATAATCTACGGCCTCACTTTGTTTCCATGGATAATTTTTTCTCCTTCCATTCTGTGCTTCTTCCATCTCCTTCAGTGGTTTCTGCCATCTGCTGAGGTGGTTCTTCATAGTGTCAGAGTGGGATCATGGACCCCTAAACCTTTTAATCTATGTATATGCATGCATACATGCATATGTATACGTATACTTGTGTTTGTGTGATATACTTATGTTCATGTAGTGTATATAGATTAAAAACGATCTATATTTAGTTGGCACTTATATCATTTCTTATTTATATTTTCAAATATTCTTTTATGTTGTTGTTATTCAATTATAAATTATTTTATGCCATTGAAAGTAGAACAGCAATTTAATTGAAGGTAATATTTAGTTATTTTCATTATTATTGGTGTAGTCATTTTTATGTTGATATTATACTTTTAATTTTTCTATTTTTATAACATAAGCCCTCATGGTTGATTTTAAGCATTAAAAAACCATATATGAACTACTTCATTTATCAGTTGTCCTTTCATATTATAAAACTTTTTTTTTTTTTTGCATTCTTCAAACTCATTTTTCTGTGACTTTTATATCGTTATTCTGTATAGGCTAACTTATATCATGTGATTTGGACCTAGGGATATTCCTTGGGTACAGATTTTTCGTGAATATTTTTCTGAGAGTTTTGTTCTTTTCTTGTGATACTTTGTAGATTTTACTATGATTTTGACAAAAATATGATTATTTCCTTAAATTTATTGAAAAATTCGTAGATTTTTGCTTATGTGAATTCTTGTGCAGACTTTCTTATATATAAATTAACTTAATTCTTACAACTTTTTTACAAAAAAATGTATGCATAAATTCTTCAACCATAAGAGGAAAATAATTAAAAAAGAAGTTAATATTTAAATAGTATTATTAAATCCTTAAAATCATCAATAAGAGATGATATTTTCAAAACCATTAGATTTAATTTATACATTATGATAAACATTTTGGCCTTTCTCTCGCTCCACCGTTTGTTGTCATCATCCACTGCTGTCTGGATGTCAATCAACACTGTTTCACCACCAGCTTCCTATTTTCATGGCTGTTTTACTTTCTTGTTCTTTTACTATCAAATGGCTCTTTTTTCTCGTTTTAACTAGTGGTTTACGAGGATATTTATGTTGATGGTCATCCCAGCCATTCTACGAAGTTGTCTTTGCACCAACACTATCTATGTAGTGTATCCAGCATCCTTTAGTTGCCTTTCCATTCCTCTTACTAGGACTGCATATTATATTTTTACGTTTAAAAAGGTTAAGTTTAGTAATCTGTAATTTAGAGGTAATTGGTGTGATATAGTATTCGTTGGTATGAGTAAGGATTAGTATTTTATGTTTTGTAACGCATCATTTGATATAATTTTCATCTTAATATCAATATCAGACTATTTAGTCTCTATTATCTCATTTTCTTCCCTCTATACCCATACCCGTATAATTTCAATACCTTTATTGGACACTCTCATACTAGTTTTTTTTATTTATGGCAATACTGCATAATTTTTCTGTGTCCTTGTATTGATACTGCGCCTTGTGTCCATGGTTTTTAGGTTTGCATGTTGTTTCAAACTGGCAGGTCCTTACCTTTTTATTTTGGTTCCCAATGTGGCATATTAAGATTTCTTATCATTGTTGCACTTATATTTGTGAAAATGATCTTACTAATAATGAAAACTAATGATATCATCTGCCTCTCTGTAGGTTATTGGTGCCTTTTGGTACTTGTTTTCTATAGAAAGAGAAACCACATGCTGGCAAGATGCGTGTCGAGGAAATAGCACATGTAACACAGAAGCTATGTATTGTGATAATCATCAAGTTTTGGGCACAATTTCAGTATTCCTGAATGCTTCTTGCCCAATACAGGACCAAAATACAGCACTCTTTAATTTTGGAATATTTCTTGATGCCCTTCAATCTGGAGTTGTGGAGTCAAGAGATTTCCCACAGAAGTTCTTTTATTGTTTTTGGTGGGGCCTGCGAAATTTGAGGTGTGCTTTATTGATTATCTTTTATTTGATGCTATTTATTTTAAGATTATGCAGTAGTCGTGCATCGCAACATGTTCATGATTTACTTGAAACAAAATTTAAGTTGATAGTGTTATGCTATGAACCTGTAGCTGTGTTTGGACTCTATATGTCTGCATGCTCATAGTGTATAATTGTTTCTTATAGTTCTGTTTGCTGGCATCCCTTGGATCAAAGTATTCTTCTACCTTTCAGTGTGTATATACTCACTAAATGAATCTTTTCCCAGGGGTTTTGTGTGTTAAAACGTGATTTTGGGGGTTTGTGTTGGGGCACGAAATGATTGTGGATAAAGTGGAAGTATCAGTGTTATCTGATTCATCTTCTATTGTTCTGGTTATTAAAATGCCATTAGTTTTAAATGACAAAAATTGTATAATCTTTAATCACGTAAATGTTGGAAGACTTCTGATTTGGAGTTAGAAGTGGAAATAGTTTATCTTCAGTTTTAAATTTGTTTAATAACAGGATTGTGAGATGAGGGAATGTTAGAGTTGTCAGTCAATTATCAATTTCAAAGATACATGTAAATATGTTTTGAATTTTTATTTTTTTATATTTTTACTATGCTATTTGACATTCTGCTTATATTCCTTCGTTTATTGCAGTTCTCTTGGTCAGAACCTTGCAACAAGTACCTATGTTTGGGAAATATGCTTTGCAATTTTCATTTCAATTGCTGGTTTGGTATTATTTGCATTCCTCATTGGAAATATGCAGGTTGGTGTCAAATATTCCTTTCTTAATCAAGCGATACTGGCTAGCAGCACTATTTGTTGATTTTGGAATAAAATGCATATTCTACTCCTGTGATCTGTCTCCCTCCACTTCTTTACCATAACAGTTTTTTGGTGCTTTAAATTCTTTTATTGTTAGTTAATTAAGATTTCCTCTTTGGGACCTCATGAAGCAGGACATCATATATCAGTTTTTGCTATTATAATTAGAGCACTTCTGTTAATGTGCCGTATTAACTTCTGATGTATTTTTTGGGGGAGCATCAGCTCTTGTGGAATTCTAATTTCAGTTGGTCGTGAGAAAATATTCTTCCCAAAGGAACAAAGTCTTAATCTTATCTTTCAGTGGCTTTTAAGGAAACACATTGCATTTACAATTTTCAGTTTCTCAAGTGTTGTTAATTACCTTATGCCTACGAATGTTGCCTGAAATAGGGTGAAGATTAAGTTATTATAGTACTCTCTCTAGGTAGGCAAGGTAGGCATGGAAAAAAGTAACTGTTTCTAATTCTCTTTCTCTTCCAGAATTATGTAACAAAGTTTTCTCATCCTATTTAGATGTATCCTAAAGTTCTGCTCCTTGTTGTTTTTTCATCTCTGTTCTGGTTTGAAACTAGTTTCACACCTGGGCCAAATTTCTTCTACATTGGACTCAATTTTATATTTTTTGGAACAGACATATTTGCAGTCAACGACTACCAGATTGGAGGAAATGAGGGTGAAAAGGAGGGATGCTGAACAGTGGATGTCTCATCGATTACTCCCTGACAGCCTGAGAGAAAGAATCAGACGACATGAGCAGTACAAATGGCAAGAAACCAGAGGTGTTGATGAAGACAACTTGATCCGAGATCTTCCAAAGGATTTGAGAAGGGATATTAAGCGTCATCTTTGCTTGGCTTTGCTGATGAGGGTAAGTCTCTCCATATCTTGGTTTTCTTTTCATATCATGTTACTAGTGTTCTTTTACAGTGACTGTGATATTTGCTTTTTTATTGAAAATGAAAAGTTACTTGGTCTATTTTAGTACATCTGCTGTTGCTTTTGGTTAGTGATTACGTAATAGAATATCCAAAGATAGGAAGATATGGTATTCTTACAAATAAATATAACAGAAATACTGGTTTGATAAAATTCTGAAGTTTCTGAACTTTGTTTCTAGGTAAATTAAATGAATAACATCCTGGTGCTTTACTATATATCTATATACAAATTGTTCCTCTGTTCCTGGTATTTTCTTTGAATGTGTTGTATGTACGTCTAAACTCTGTAAAGGAGTGTTGTGCACGTTTTCATTTGTAATTTTGAAGCACTGCGGTTTTCTATGGTTAAGGATGAAAAAGGATGAACATAGGTGTGCTAAAACTATTTAGGTGTACTGGAGAAGGATCCATAATCCATTGGTAATTCAAAACATTTAGGTATATCAAGATGGGGACAGATTCAATGACTTCCCGGGAAAAAGTCACTGAATCCGTTCATCAAGAGGGGTTTAGGCGATCAGATGGATTTTTAAGACAATCCTTGAGAAGTAAACCAACATCATTTCATTTGTTATTGGAAGCTTTGAAGGTGTAGTTGGTTTTCCATGTAATATTTTTTAGCAACAACTAAATCTTTCTCTTGCATGAACTGAAGGTGCCAATGTTTGAGAAAATGGATGAGCAACTTCTGGATGCAATGTGTGACAGACTCCAGCCAGTGCTATACACAGAAGAAAGCTGCATTGTCCGGGAAGGAGACCCTGTTGATGAGATGCTGTTCATAATGCGCGGCAAGCTATTGACTGTGACCACTAATGGTGGAAGAACAGGCTTCTTTAACTCTGAATACCTCAAGGCTGGTGACTTTTGTGGAGAGGAACTTCTGACATGGGCTTTAGATCCTCACTCCTCATCCAACCTTCCCATATCAACTAGGACTGTCCAAACTCTTTCAGAAGTAGAAGCATTTGCTCTAAAAGCCGATGACTTGAAGTTTGTTGCTTCACAGTTCCGGCGCCTCCATAGTAAGCAACTTCGTCACACTTTCAGGTTTTATTCACAACAATGGCGTACATGGGCTGCATGTTTCATACAAGCAGCGTGGAGGCGTTATAGTAAAAAGAAGCTGGAAGAGTCTCTGAGAGAAGAAGAGAATCGGTTGCAAGATGCATTGGCCAAAGCTGGTGGTAGCTCACCTAGTTTAGGTGCCACAATATATGCTTCAAGGTTTGCAGCTAATGCACTCAGACTTTTACGTAGAAATAGCACAAGAAAGACCAGGGTGCCTGAAAGAATATCACCCATGTTGCTGCAGAAGCCTGCTGAACCTGATTTTACTTCTGAAGAACGATAGTTGTGGATGCCTGGTTCTGCAAGACAAGAAAAGGATGAAAGTGAAGGAAAAATTAACATGAAGATGACCTTTTTGACAGAGGGCCAAAATGACATTTCGTTTATTTGTTTTATTTGTAAGTTAGTGTAACATATAATGTCTATAAAATATAAACTATGAAGTTGTATATATACATACATATATATAATTATACGATTGTTGCAGAAGTCTTTTCATTCGTGAATGAAGCACAAAATGAACTATTTTTTCACATCTGATTTCTTTATTTCTGCGCTTGCTGGGTGATGGGAGGTGTCTGATGTTTCAAACATGAAACGGGAAAATCTTCCATACAATTTATTTTAAAGTTGTCTCTACTGGATTACTTGCCTTTGGAGAAGTTTAATATTATTTTAAAAAATTGTTGGTGATGCATGACATGTTCTACTCGTTTTTTTTTTCCGAAGCGAAGTAAATAAATGACAAATGGAAGAAGATTAATTGAATGTGGCTAAGAAGAATGACCTCTCTGGTATTTCTAGATGTTAGACCAACAAGACTATAAACAACTTTTAATATACTTGTAAACAAGCAAATAAGATTGGTTAAACCTTGAGTTCAATACATTAACAACTAGAACTTCTTCCTAAATATTATTTTATAATTTTATAATCATTATTTATGTCGTAATTTTTATCACCAATTTCAAATTTCTACAATATCTTGTTTTTCTTTTTTAAATCCTGATACCTTCTCTAGCAACATTCGAGTTAACTTCTCATCCAAACATTAACTTTATCTCTTCAACTTTTCCTACAAGAGGGTCAATAGAGGAATATTTGACTGTACTCCTCCAAAATCTGTATTATATTTGGTTGTATTTGACTATTAAGAATTGTTCATCTTTGGTCCATCTCACTGCAAAGGATAAGACTTCACTGAATTTCTTCCTCCCACCCTGAAAATTATGCCAAAACTTTAGGTATTTTCGCTTTTGCATAACTAGTTTTGAAGTTTGATCCCCACCTTTGTTTTCGTAATGTGTATGTGCGAAACATGAATCTTGGGTTCAATTCCTTCATGGTTTTTTATGCAATGCGGTAGTATTTTGAAGGTTTTGGATGTTTTGAGGAGAATAACACTCTTCACACGGGCAGTTTCCCTTATGGTGGTCACATGACAACACTTCTTTATTAGTTCTTTGCCTACGAAAAAGGGATTCAAAATTAATTAAGAAGAGAAATTGTAGTTGTTGAGATCAGTAATGAAAATGACGACGCTGACACTAAAATTATTAAACTATTAAATTATAACACCGTAAAATTACAAAACTACAAGATTCTATAAAATTATAAAAATTTTAATTTTAAAACTTAATTAAATCTAAAATATATTTTTACCTTTACACAAATTAAAATTTTACTGTTACATACATGACATTAAAATTAAAAGTGTCCAAACGGTAACCTAGAAAATCACATTAAAAGAGTGACTCTGTTTAAAATAATGAAATCCTATTGTTATTATTATTATTATTATTTTAATAATAAACCGTTTATATATAAATAGAAATTTCATAAAAGGATTTCATTGTTTAGAAAACACTATCTCTCTAAAACTTCGTCCTGTAAATTCTATTTGACTTCTCTCTAAAATATCTTACCATTCTCTCATCCTTTTTGATATCAAAGACCGCCAGAGTGATCACTGCGGCGAGATCTCCAAGTCTGTCCGATCAGAACCTTGAATTGAGTAAGTTATAATTATGTTCTTTTCTCGGTCTTTTCTTGAAAATCTTGCATGTGTTGTAATCTGTATCGCATATGAGGTTTGCGTATCTTGTAAAAATTCTCTGTCGATCAGTGGCTCTAATGATGTTCTCTGATCATGTTTTTGATAATTTTATGTTGATTTGTGAGCATCGGCACTGGAAAAGGGGTTTTAGGTTTTTGACAGTAGATTGTGCGAGTTAATCAGGTAAGGGAATCTGATAATTGAATTTAACTAGAGGATATAATGAATGTAATTGTGTGTAATTAGAATTGATTGTTTGAAGTGTGATGGAATGTGAATTGTTTGATGTTTGGTATAAGTGAAATTGTGATTGCATTGTGTGAATTGAGGTTGAATTGGAAAATGAACACTTGAATCATGGCTCTAATTGGTATCAGCTCACTTTGCTTGAAAACCATTTTGAAAACTAGACAACACTGCTAAGGAGGTGCCAATTTGGGTCATGAAATCAAGTGCAACATCTCCCAACGAAAACCAGAATCTGTGTTGTTTCCTGATGTGAGGCTGAGCCTTGTAAATGCGAGAGGATCAACTCTGAGCGCCAGCCCAGCGGTGCCTAACGATTAAAAATGCGAGAAAAATGAGGCTGAGCGCCAGCCGGGCGGTGCCTCAGCGCTAAGACCCATGCAGGTCTGGAACGAGAATATAATGTTGAGGCTGAGCGTTGGCTACCAGATTTTCTGTGTTTGCTGTTTTGATGTGTTTCATTGCATTAATTGATCTGAAATAAATTATTTTGACTGTCTTTGTATGCTTTGAGTGAGATTGGGTGAATATGGACATGTTGTATGTGAATTATGGAGTAATTTCGTGAAGAAATTCTAAGTGTGGATGAGGTAGGGTATGCAAAGACATAAAGACTCAGTTTTGGTTGGTATCTTGACGCTCCAATAACCATTAAGGCTCATATAGAGTATAATGAGTTATGTCGTAAGGAGTAGCAGGAGGTCTTAGCCATTGGACTCGATCAAGTCTTTGGCGCGAAGGAGACTTACCTGGTGTGATGATTGGGTGATAACCCCTTGAGGCCAAACTCTTCGGAGTTTGGGAATCATACACCGATGCAAGCCACTAAAAAAGCCACTAAAAGGTCTGGTGTTTTGATGCGTGAGTATTGGAATGTTCCTGTGTGAATTTGTGATAATTGATTGTATTATTCTCTTACTCTAATGTAACATTCTTTAAATCATATTAGCTTACCCTATGTGTTTTATGTTTGTCTACTCTTTGTTTTATTCTTTGCAATGATCACTTAAATGTGTGAGCAAAGGAGGTTGCAGGTGGAGAGTTTTCGCGTGGTGTTGATAGTAGGACTGAGCAGTAATATCCAGAGGTCCTGTAGATAGGTGTATTTTGTAGTAAGTGGTTAGAATTTACCTTCCCTTTCTTCTAGAGTTCTTGTACATATAGTATTGTCATTATTCAGTTTTGGATGACTGTATAAGATTATATTTAACTTCTATGCTATCTGCTGGATATCACTATATAATGTTTTATTTAATAGTTTAAAAGTTATTAAATGAGATGTTACACAAACATAACACCATCCTAAACAATTAAATATTAAATGTAACATTGAATCATTCAAACATAAGCTATAACTGAATAAATAATCATATTTAAATTTAAATTATATAATTTAATTATTTATATAAAACATTTTAATTAAATTACTATTTGTATACATATTGTATTATATAAATTAATATTTAATTATTGAATTTCAAATTTTTTATAAAAAGTTTAACTTTTTATGGAGACAATTTCGTTAAAAAAGAAATGATATGTACACCCAAATAGTCCACTCTTCTTAGAACACAAACTTAGCTATTACTTTCTGCACCATATCTATACATTCTGTGGTTCCGGAATTCATTTTCTGGATTCACCCACTTCTATTAAGGAAATAAATTTTCAAAGGTTTTTTTATGGGGTGCACCAAGAAATTTTATTGGGGCGCAGGAAATCCTTGCCCAAAAACTTTCACCGTTTCCTCTTATCACTCAGATATTAGACTCTCCATTCAAAATACCATGAGACAAGTTTGTGGAAATAAATTATAACATAAATATATAAAAGTCAAACATTTATAAAAAGAAAAATATATGAAGAAATGGGTGAGTTACGTATAAAAGTAAGTAAAAGCTCACAAAAGACTATAAAAAACCATGATTACATAATTATAGACATAAGAGTTAAGAAACAAATTGTAATTATGACATTTTTTAAATTCATATATTAATTAGTGAAACAAATTTAAAATTTATTATATAACCTTTCCAAACATAACATTCAAAAATATGAAAACATAATATTAAAAATATTTAAAGAAATATTTAATTTTAAATTTTTTAATATAAGTCATATTTCAATAATATTATAATTATATTTTGTGACATATTAATCTTAATTTAAATTATAAAAATAATGGTTTACCAAAATAATAAGAAATAAAAATTAGGAGATCATACAGTAATCTTGTGTAAGATAATATTAGTTAAGAGAAAACTTCCTCCTCTACTTTCATAATTTAAATTTATACATTCATAAATTCTAATATTTTAATATTATGAAATATAAAATCTGAAATATATTTATATTTTGAATTATTCATTCACACAAAATATATGGCTATAAATACAAATATTATATGACCACAAGTAAAAATTATAGGATCACTTCTTCCTATATCTCCAAAATTTAATATTTTAAATTATACAATATAAAATAAAAATATATATTTTAAATTATACAATTTAAAATACAAATTTTTCATTTCATATCATAAATAATTCAAAAGAAAAAAAAAATTAAAGAATGGGGAGAGAATATTGTGCAAGTGTAAAAAAAAATGAGGATATGACTGTCCAAGAGTGGAGAGAGGAGCTAAGGTCCGTGGTGACAAAATAAATTTTAATATGTGAACTGGTGTACCACAAATTCGAACCGGGCTTTAAGTTGACAAAATTAAAGTTTTTTCTTTTTTAATTTGGATTGAACTAAACACAAATGACTTAATCCATAGGTTAAATTGATTGTTAAATTGATTTAAAGTTGACCAGTAACTCACTACCCACCAACATCACTTTTATTAACTTTTTTACCATTTCTGTTATAAGATTTTTTATTATATAATTATTTACTAGTTTAAATTATCCGGATTCACAATTTGATCCTTTCAAATATTAAAATTTTGTTTTAATTTGAACAATTTAAATATTAAATTTATTTCTTTGTCAAATTACATATAAATACTCTAATCTTCAACTAACAAATTACGTGAATACTTAAATTTCATGACTATAAAAGAATCGATCCATATCTATTGTACTATAATAAGTATATAAAATAAATTACAAAACCAAATACTTCATAAATAAATTAATCTATTAATCTTAAAAACTCATGATAAATAAAATCAGATTATAAAATTTATAATTTATCAAAAAAATAAGTTTAACCTATTCCTTTTGTAATCCAATCCAAAGTGATTTAACTCATTTTTAACACCTCTAGTTTGGGTGGAGGGCATCGATATCGACATCAAATATGGAGAAGGTCAATGCTAGAGTTATCATCAAATATGGAGAAGGTCAATACTATAGTTATCGTCGAAGGGAAGTAACATCTATGGCAGGAGAAGCCCCCAAATTATAGAGGTGCGCCAAGTAGTTACCCGTTAGCCTACATATTTCGTTCAATATTCAATCCAGGATATAATTAAGAACCCAATCAATTCTTTGAAACTTTAATTTTTTCAGGACCTACTACAGAAAATATTGTAAGCATACAATGTAAACAAAACTTCAGTAACACAAAACAGTATTTTCTAGACGAAAAAAGGTTTGTATTTTTATTACTTTTTATATAGGAATTTCTGTTATATGGAACAAGTAATAAAAGGCAGTTAACTAATTAATAAAAATAAGGAACTTCTAAACAATACGATGTCATTTTTCTAACTTTTTCCATGCTCAACCCCAAAATAAAGTTTGAGTTTAAGGAGGCATACAACCAATACATTATTTTTTATATTTCATATTATATATAATAAACTTCAAATTACATGAAATGAGAATTCTTTAAAAACCATTTTAATTTATTCTCCTATCTATATTATTATGTTAAGTTTATATTCTTAAAAATCACACTTGCATCGCAAATTATTTTCATGTATTTATTTAATAATTGGTAATTCATGTCTTACAAGCATGTGCAGGAAAACCTCTAACTATAGAATAGAAAACTAGATAAGAGGCAGCCATCCGAAAGGACTAAGCTAATCAACCTAAATATAATAATCACACCACATTCCTATTTCTCCCACACTCCTCAATGACAAGTTAAAATTGCTTATTTAGGGGTTCAATAAGCAATCACACCTGGCTACTGAAGCGAAGGATCACGGAGCAGACTCACTTCTCTCTTCAGGAAACCCGGCAATGCAAAAGCAGCTGAGTGCATCTGCAAAAACCATATATCAACAGTGACCAATTAACATTTATAGTCTGCTCAACTATACAACTTAAATAATAAAATATTCAACCACATATACCATATATTTTACCTCTGAATTGTAGAATCGAAGTTCTCTTTTGTGCTCATTAGCACCTTCCAACTTTTCAATGGGATTGATAGGGTTAACAAAATCAACCGGTGGTCCTTCCGTTGCACAGAGAAGAAAGCCTATCACACCACTGCATGCCAAGGAAAAGATAACATATAATCAACAAGTTTAGATAAACCAGAATGTATATTGAATTCCTCAAAAATAATTTATCTGAATCAAGTTGAAGAGCTCACTCTCACAACAGGTGCAAGCAAAACATAAAAACAAAGACATAACGAAAAAAAAAACATGAGAGGAACTTCAATGCAGAGCAGAAGAGAAATATATAAACTTAACACAAGCCAAAGTGCACTACCTTGGATATGTTGGAACACTCGCCCATGCGTAATGTACAGAACCTTTGAATGTTTCTCGACAAATAGAGATCATATCTTGAATAAGGTGAGTATGAAGCCACATACTCTCTGCCATGTTACAAAGGACTCCACCAGGCCTTAATGCCCTTGCTATGGTATCAAAAAAAGGCTTCTCAACAAGTTCCTGGGCCGGACCTAAATTGCAGAAGTGATTCAGCAAATACTTAATAATAATAACCAAAAGCTAAGGAAACCATATTCTTAAATTTCTCTGTATGATTAGTGACTGGCTGATGGGATGCAGATAAAACTAAATCTTAACAGTTGAACTAAAGGTAGATGCAGATAATTGATCAATATTTTAGTATACCAGCTAACAAAGCAACCTAAAAACTTGCTGAAAAAAAATTCCTCATACATGAAAGCTAATTCCAAAGCTACACGGAATAAACTGTGTGTAATCACCTAATTGAGTATGAAATGGAAATACAAGAGTTCGGGCCAACCTCATCCAGTTAAGCAAAACTAAACGGCTCTAACAAAATTATGTTAAATGAATAATTTTAAATAAAAATGGCATACCCACTGGATCGGAGGAATCAACAATTATCGCATCATACCTCCCTTCAGGAGCAGATTTAAGGAATTCAACAGCTGTCAAAATTGGAGAAAAGATCCAGTAAATAACCCAACAAATTATAATCAGTATATATAATGCAACAGAAACAAAACACATTTAAAACAAGACCAGCAGACAAGAATATACCATCTCCAACGTGCAGATGTACCCGAGAATCTTCAAACCCAACAGCTAAATCTGGAAAAAACTTCCTAGAAACCTGCATTATGACCATAATTTTTTTTTCTCAATATGGAAGTAGCTATATGAATGATCAAAATATGGTTTTACTTACGTCAATAACCATCTGATCTATCTCACAGATATCAATATGTTCTACAGAGCTGTGGCGGGATACTTCCCTAAGTACTCCACCATCTCCACCACCAACAACTAAAACCTGAATGAACATAAAATGTCATGACATAGATTACGAAAACAGACAGAAAGAAAAAAAAAAGCATGAAAAGCATAAAATGTCAATCAAACACTTTTTTAATATATATCAACACTTTCTCCAGACAAATGAGAGGATAAAATAAGGAACAATAATCACAGCAAGGCTATCAAGATTATGATGTTATTGCTAGACAATGATATGCTCGGAACAAAAATCATCAGATCAAATGACTTCACCGTTTTGGGGGAAGGAATCGAACAGAGGGGTAGATGAGCAATCATCTCCTGATAAGCACATTCATCCTTCTCAGTCAATTGAACAATTCCATCAAGTACTAGTACTTTCCCGTATGTTGATGACTGCAAGAACAAATGGATTAGTGTTGATCCCTCCAACGTAAAAGTTGGAGTACATTAAAAGATGAAGAGGCCAAACCTCAAAAACCAAGACCTCTTGGTAATCTGACTTTTCTCTGTACAAGATCTTTTCAACTTTAATTGAATGGGCTTCCCCTAATTATGCGCACAAAAGCCATCAGGAGCAATAATTTCACACGCAATACACAAATAATACTAAACAATCAAAGTGAAAGATTTTATACATAACTGTAAAACATGGACATTTGTTATCAGGAATTGTAGTTCAAATAAACAAGGATAACAGTGGCAAACGTTCAATACAATAACATCACACATTTATGTCAGACAATCTGGTCTTTCCTCAGAAGATTCAACGGTATCTAAAGTCTACAATAACTGAGGAAGCTATCAAAATAAGAACATGGACGATTTTCAAAGGCAAGTTTTGAAATTAAGGATATCAAAAATCATAAAAGAGGAAAAACTCTCGCTGCAATAAAGCAAATGCGCACCAACTGTGCAGAATTGCAGACTAGTACGTAGAACCTACCTGGCCACATCGGGTTGTTGAAATAATCTGGTTTTACAGATTTCCCTGTATAAGCAAAAAGATAAAATAGAAGTCAGGTCTTAGTCAGAAATCAGGCGTTATTCTTTTATAAGTGAAACCGTAGCAGATAATAACCTGAGCAAGTTTGAGAAGCCGAAAACCACCCAGAAACAACAGTGGAATGGCACTTTGCCTCTGACTCAGGGGCTGAAGCTTTAGCCTTCAAACAACAAGAAGGAATTTCCTTCTCTATCCCATTCCCATTACTCGCCTTCCCATCCATAGTCTTCGGGCATTCCAAACCTTTTCCTGCGCCGGCCTCCATATATTATTCTTTTCTTCTCTGGCTCCAGTCTCTGTACAATAAGCACAAAAGTTAAAAAAAAAAATACACTATCCTTAAGTTCATATTACATAAAACAAAAATCACAGCACGTCCAAAACGAGCCTACAGGCAACACAATGCCAACAGAACCTCACTAAACAAGAATGACCCACAGAACAAATACTAAAAAGAAATGTCTTTCATATTTTGTTTGGTCATACAAATTAGGCTTCAACTTTTGTTCACCAACAAATAACGGGAGATTTCCCAAGAAATAAGCCACCAGAAAAAGAGAAATCAAAATTACAATTACAATTACAATTGTACTTTGAGCATAACTAAAATAATAGGTATATATAAAAAGTTAACTAAGTATAAGCAGAAGGAAAACAAAAAAAGATTTTCATAAAAACAGCAATATAATATAGTATTCTACAGAATCAAATAATCATGATTCAGCCTACAAAAATAGACGGCACAATCAAATCTCTCTCTCTGACAAAATAACGTGCCTAAATATTTTATTTAATTCCATATTTAAGCCCGGCAGCCTCTGATTATGCGCCCTTAAAAAGGAAACAAATCATATCTCGAAAATCCGCTTCTCCTCTCATTTCCAGGTTTTCTTTTCAACAATTCAAAATCAAACGATCAAAAAATCAAACAAAATAAAGTAACAAAAAAACTAATACGCCAACGAAACAACAAGCAATCCCGCGAGAAAGTTCCAAACGCGTGCTTAAAAACGGAGCGGCAAATAAAACAGAAAATGCAGCGCGTAACATCACATAACAGAACGGGAAGGTGCAACGTGGAATTGCTACGGTGCACCGCAGAAAAATAAAAGAAGAACGCGAAACGCTAGGGTTTAGAATTCGAAAAAAGGAAATAGAAAGAAAGAAAAAGGCGAGAAGTGAAAGAAGTTAGGGTAAAAAAAAAACGGTGGTGGTGAGAGTAGAATGAGGATGTTGCCTGATGAGTGATGCGAAAGGTAGAGAGTGAAGCAGAACCAAAGCGACGAAGGAAGATGGATAGAAACTAACTCTGCAACACCCTATCCACCTTCTCTTTCTCTCTCTTAATCTCTTATTTTCAGAGCTTGTTTTTGGAAGAAAATGGAGGTTCTGGTGCCTTTATTTATAAGACATTTTTAGAGGTGCACGCTTTCGATTCTGGCTTCCACGTTTGCCTTTCTTTTTCTTCTTTTTCTTTTTCTTTTTTCTTTCTACGAAAAAAGCTGTTTTCGCCTTTTTTTCTGCTTAACGCACAGTCACAAATTTGCGGATTTTTAAATAGTTTGTACCATGTCAAACAGAACCACACTGAGGTGTAAATGTCACTCCAAACATTATTTATGTTCTATGATGTCATGTTTCTCACATGCCAAACTCATTTTCACCCATTAATTTGTAGTTCTCAAAATCAATGCTTTATTTTTTATTTATTTTTCGCCTTTCTCTTTCTTTTTGCACTCTCTTTATCACCATTTTCATTGTCACAATCACTATTCTAAAGCTAATGACAGTGACACCTCTCTTCTTTTTTCCTAACACAGTAATAATTCCTCTATAACCCTAAAAGGAGTTGAAAACCTACATGAAGCTTGTTCATCTAGGTAACAATTAATTGTTGAAAAATGTAAGGTGGTTTATTGAACCGTAATCACTAAAAAAAATTATATACTATTTTAGTTTTAATTAGTTTAAAACCTTGTGTTTCGTTTGTTGGTTTTAGTAGTTATTTTTTAATAATTATTACAAATTTTGGTCAAACTTAAAATAAAATAAACATAGCATGCAATGCAACTTATTATAAACGTATATTTTCAAAATTGGACCGGACCAGTTGATTCAGTTGAAAATTTGATCAAGTGTTTGGTCTATTACCACAATCACCGACCTCTGATTAAATTGATCCAAAAATTAATGAAATTGTAAGAAAATCATAAATTTGGTTAAAAATCTTTTCAAAGAGTATTAAATATTTTTTTTAAGATATTTTAAGAAAATAACTTTTATTTTTTCCTTAAAAATAAAAATTAAAGTATTTTTCATTTTCTTTTTAGGAAACGTGTTTCTTTTATTATTATGAATTGTTGAAGCTTGAATCTAAATATTACGATGTGTTTTATTTTTATGTATATTTTGAATGTTAAAAACTTACAAAATATGTTATTTTTAAATTTTGATACTATTAAATTATGATGTTATATTTCCTTAGTGTTATTTTATATATTATTTATCAATATTGATTCAATTGCAACTCAATTATCGGTTCGTGAATCTTCAATCTGTATCTTTATCGATTAAATAATCAGTTAGATTTTCAAAACATATATATAATGCATATTTTTATCAAGTTAATACAGTAGTCAAAACTTTTTTAATATAATATCATATAATAAACAGTGTAGTTAATGAATATAATATAACTTCCTATAAATATACGCAAGACACTTAATACATATATCACAAATTAAAACACATAAAATATATATAAATAAATTGGAAATGTCAATTTCAAAACATCTTAACACACAACTCTTACAAATTAAGATATGTACATTTATATATTCTGAATTTATCAAAATATCCACCATACAATAAAAATACAATTAACATAAATATCTTATCATGATCTCACTGAATATTTTATTTGTTAGATATTCACGTGTAAATAAATAATCATTACAATTATAAGCATTACAATTATTTGTTATATATATATAACTTGTCAAATTTAACTCAATCTTAAACAACCATATTCAAAATCATTTATTGACAGCTTGGAGAAAAATCTTCAAAAGAAGATTCTAAACTTTTCACTTTTTCTCCTGTTATAAACATTGAATCTTCTTCTATTTATTTTTTTAAAATTTAGTATAAATGAGGTTTGCACCCCACCAAACCGACTTGTAAGGTGAGGTCCTTCGTACCGAGGTATATACATCTCGTGCGTGGGACAAAAAATTAGTAGGTGGTCCGTTAACAGTTCGATATCAAATGAAATAAAATATCCAAGAAAGCTCGCTAAGATAGACTCTAATCTAGCTCTGATACCAGGTTAGAAGTGGGTTTAAAGTCTAACTCAATTTCACAAAACTAGCTTGTAAGGTGAGGTTCACCTCACTTATGTATTATAAAATTGTCTTATCTATAATCTGTGGGACTTCCAACAACCGATACAAATTTTTGACATCAAGTTGAGAGTAAAAAATTACCGATGAAATGTGTAAGAAATAACTTTATTATAAGAGTTCGTATATCTGATTTATACAAAAGATTATAGAATATTAGACTAATCAAGTATTATTATCCATGAGATGAATGACCTTTTATAAGTTGATGTGTGATTATACATGTATGCATTTTTATATGTGTAATTAAATAGTTAACTCCTCCTTTCACGTATTTTATGTGTTTTGTAATTGAATTATGATCCTAACACATAAACAAATAATTATACAATAGCCTATATAGAAGGAAATATAAAAAAGTAAGTAAAATTGCGCTTATTTCTCTTTTATATTTCTTTGTTTTAGTTGTATATATTTAGACTATTCTCAAGATACGAAGAAAATAATATATAACTATTATATTTTAATAAACTTATAAGCAAGTGTTACTCATTCAATCTAAAAAAAATGAAATTAATCAAACATAAAATGAAAAAGAAAAGGATAAACTTTAAATGGAAATGAAGAAACTTATACCTTTCTCAAAATTATAGTTAATCCATCTTGTTTTACTTTCCGTCATCTTTTTTTTAAAAAAAAAATGATTAAATTCTACAAAAGATCAACTATTAAGTTGAGAAGCTAATGAAAAGATGAAGTGATGTAAAATTAAAGAAATAAACTATTTAATAAATACAAATTAAAGTTGTTTAAAGTTATTTATATTTTTGTTCTCTCAGTTTAATTTTTTTTTCTCTTGGATTTAGTAAATTGTTCTTTCTTACATGCAAACGATCAATTCAGACGTATTTGTTGTAGCTAATAAAAAAAAATTAAAACGGAATCTGATGCCATTTTGTGGATAACCATACAAAAGTCGAAGATGCTAAGTTTCGTAACACACAATTAATAATCAATAAAAGAAAAAAAGAAAGGAGGAAGTAGCATCTCTTGCTTTCATTCATAATAAAACACATGAATCATTCATATTCTTAATTTTTATCATTAACAAAGTAAATGTGGGATTCTTGTGCGGTTTGCAGCGATTTTTTTAACACTTCGAATAAACGTTTTTTATTAATTACGTAACCACACACACACATAATCATTGGCGTGTCACACACTTATGGTGCAGTATTTTCGTGCTATATAAAAATTGTAACAAATGTTACTTTGACAAGTGTGGAAGATATTCCCTTTTCCACTAATTCACCAATAAATATAACACGTCATATTTTATTAAATTTTAATTCAATTTTTTATTTTGCCTTTATACATTCGAAAAGACATAAACCATTATCAATTAGCACTACTATAGTTTTTTTTTTATGTTTTTCAATAATCTGGTGTTTATACGGATGAAATAAATTTATATTGAAAATGTTGTTTGATATAAATTTAAGTTAAATTTTATAATAATTACTATTTTAGTAACGGATTAAATTTATGTTAGATCTTGTTGTACCCGATGTAATTTTTTTGTTTTTTTCTTTTAAATAGTTAGTTTTGAGTAAAAAAAGCTAAATATGAAATATAGAAAAATAATCATTGTAATGACTTTGTTTTATGTACATTAAATACAAATAGTTATAATAGGTAAAAATATAGTCAAAACGAAGACATTCATGTATTTTTGTTATTGTAAGATTATTTCAAACACAATCGCATAAATATAAAACATATATTTCAATGACACACTTAACTCACAAAATCTTCCATATAATTGGAACAACCATCACAAAACAGTTAAGATCACCATGAAAAACTCCTTAGCTACAAAATAAGACATCGTTGAGTTTTCTAAATTTCAACATAAACAAAATAGATATTTAGACATTTAATCTCCATACAGAATACAGTGCAATCAAACAAAATTGTTTCCCACAAGAAATCACATATAAAAGATGAAGAAAGGAGTTATTTTGGTCACTAATGGAGCCTTCACCACACTTAGAATCATTCTAGAGAAAAGAGAAGTCATAAGCTTAGGATTTTAAAAAAGAAAAAGTGAGAACAAAAAATCACACGCAACATTTTAAAAACTCATTTACATTGGATCCTTTGTAATAATAAGTAATTTTATATTGGAACCCTTGTGATAAAACATAAATGAGATTTTTTATATTTTATATTTTATATCAAACGTAAAAGAGTTATTCTTATTTATGTATAACCCTTTATAACTAAATATAAAAGTTTCATTTATATATGACCACAAAGGATTAAATGTATAAATGTTTATCTTATTTACAAAAATATTACTGTCTTTTTTTAACATTTGATCCTTTGTAGTAATATGTAAATTATGTGATGTAATTACCTATTTTTCACTAGTGTATGACAATCAATATTAATTGATTTTTATAATTGAACAATTTTTTTTATTCCTATATATAAAATTATCAATTTTATTGGATAGGTAATAAGAAAGAAAATGTGGGTAGATGTTTAAAGTGTTTGTAGTCTTTGTAAGTGTGACACCCCGACTATTATACTAAATAATTAGGTATAAATACACATTTGGTATCCAAACTTTTTCGGAAAGTTCAATGTGGTACCCGAACTTTAGGAATGTTCAATTTGGTACCCCAATTTTCTAAAAAGGTTCAATTTGGTCCTCTCCGTTAAGTTGGAGTTAACACCGTGTCCGTACA
>Ga0214543_1002764_pt1 | contig 34517 bp, 15 predicted proteins | sample CNSS2metaG_FD_160094 | JGI IMG/M metagenome (GOLD analysis project Ga0214543, IMG submission 160094) | Root nodule microbial communities from cowpea collected in UCLA plant growth center, Los Angeles, California, USA - CNSS2 | ecosystem: Host-associated > Plants > Roots > Nodule | place: USA... | reverse complement strand
TACTATATTTAATACATTTAAAAATATCTATTTGTTATAAATTTAGATAGAATAACTTAATATTCATATTTTGTAAAAGAGGTAACGAAAATACCAGTATATATATTAAAAAAAAAAAAAGAGAGAGAAAATAGTTAGTATTCGGTGAGAGATATAGTTTTCATAATTTGTAAAGAACAAATATAAAATGTATATCCAAATGACAGAATTAATGTTGTGTAAATTGAGAGAGTAAATGTAATAAAACTTTCACTTTGAAGTTAGATATTATAACTTATAATATAAAGAAAAATGTAATGATCTCATTTTTTTTTCTTTTATTATACATAAGATTTTTTCATTTTTCATTAGTAAATAATTGTTTCAACTTTAAAGGAAGATATCATAATTTTTATTTTTATTTTGTAGTGGCATGATATTTTATTTTGTATAAAAATTTAAACTTTTTTGTATACAGTATCCAGTCATTATAATAAATATAACTTTTATTTTTTTCAAACTTGTTATCAGATAAAGTATTTTCTTCACATGATATAATTAGTCTATTAGAATGTTTGATAGTATCTTTTAATTGTAGTTTTATTATTTCATTTATATTTTTCTTCCAAATCACAAGATATAAGATGACACCACACTATTGTGAATTTTATGCACCTGAGATACAAAAATGTCTCTTAAATTACTCTTCAATCTATTATACATATAGGTAAACTCTTGATCCACATAATAAAGTATGTTCTTCATTCAATCTTTTAAAGTGTTATCCTCCTTAGTATTAGTACTTCTACATGTCCATATCATGTAATTTTTCAAATTCATTAAAGAAAATATGTTCATGTATCTACTATCTAACTTTGTTCTCGTATTCTTGATACATGTAATTTGAATGGATCAAACTTTAATCCATTTTACAAAAACTTTGCTAAATAATATCACATATGATGAATGTATATCTCGCTTGGAGAAGAATTTTGTTATCGCATTCAAAAAGACATCACTTTGTACTTAACTAATACGCATTCAAAAAATTCCATTCCTCCTTACAAAATTCTGAATGGTATTTAACATTGATCTTCAAGTACACAACAAACATAAAATCAATTAGAATTAATCTACCACAATCAAATATATGAAAAGAAAAAAATGAAATGCATATGTACCTAAATTGAAGTTGAGACTTTGTATATATGTTTTAATCAAGTAATAAAAAGGATATTTCCAAACTATCGGACAAAAAAAAAGTTTAGATTTAATAAAAACAATTAATCCTACGCGTTAATCGTTTTATAACTAAGTTGCTACATTTTCTTCATAAAAAGGAATTCCGTATATTTTTTCTTCGTAAATAAACTATTTTTTTTTAACATTCCAAATAAAATAAAATTTTATTTTAAGGTATACCAAATGTTATGCTAATACATCTTTTTGAAACATAATGTTTTCTAATTTTCATAACCTCGCATATACAATATTTTTGAAATATCACCTTATGTACATTTTCTTTACTAATGATAAAGTTTATAATAATGGTTATTATACTTATAAACCAACATAAAAAACGTGATTGAAAGAGAATAATTTATTTACAATTTATAATCATATTTTATTGAAAATGATGACTTGTGGATTAATATATAATGTACTTTAATCTTTGTCACACAAAAAGAAATTCTTGAGAGTTACTTTGTAGAAGTAATCATTTATTCGACGTTGATTTTTTTTTTCTCCTAGCATATTTATTGGTTTTAACCGGATAAAATAACTAGATAAAACATTATGAGCCCATTCAATTTTTTTTTATCTTTTTTATATATTTTACTTAATTATTTCTTTCTTTTGGAGTAAAATATTATTTTTCTCCCTTATGTTTTACACATTTTCCATTTTAATACTCAATGTTTTAGAATTGTACTTTATGTTTTCAACATTAGACATTCAGTCCTTTCTTTTAGCAATATTAATAATAACAAAGTGATGTGACACTAATGTGATCTTTGATGTCCACTAAACATAAACATCCGATGTAGCTAATTTAGTGTATTTACGTTGTTTGACTTCATGTCTGACGTCTTCCATTCCTTGTGAATTAAGAAAGACGAAATGATATATAAGTATTCAGTTGTGGGTTTTATGCTTCTTTATCAAAGTTAAGTTTTATTTAAGCTGATAATGTAAAATGTGTGTTTTGGAGATTTTGAAGTTAGTGGTTTAAACTATGGATGCTAAAAACATGTTGTCTACTTTAGTAATGTGCTTATTATGTTTTAAAGAATGTGAAGAAGTTGTTAATACAAGAGACGAGTCACAAAGAAGAACTTATCGGGTACACCCAATAAGTTTCACGTTTAGGAGTCGAGGTCAAACGAAGTTTAAGTACTCCTACTTTTTTATATTTTTTGAAGTGTCTTTTAAAGACAAAACTGTTATGGAGCTCAAACGCTCTAACCCAAATAATACAATAACTCAGGAATGTGATGGTTATTCATAATAAGGACTCTTGAATGAACTTGGGTCGGAAACTTTTTACCCTTGACTGGGGAGCTTATTCTGATACATGTAATAAATTAGTTAAAACAGGTTCAGATTTTTTATTAAACTTTTTTGTGTTATTATCTAAATGCATTAATGTTTCTTCTTCAAAAATACTTTAATATATTTTAAAATAACAAAATCAATGTTTATTAATATAATTTGATAACACAACAAATAAATAACACAGAAAAATTAAACAGATAATCTAAATCGATTAAAACATGATTTAAAAAGAATATTGATGGAGTGTTTTGATTGGTATATTGCATTTTTATGGGTCAAGGAAGAAAAGTGGTCAACCGGAGGTGAAGGTGACTATAGGAAAACAATAGCTTCTAAGAATGTTCGTCCAAATGAGAACGAATATTAACTGCAAAAATTTGATATATAGATATCTCTTATCCTCTAAAAGTAAAATTAATTTATAATATATTTAAAATAAATTTTATATCACAAATTGATTTTATTAGAATAAATTAAAGTTAATTTTTGTTATTGTGGTATTTTTATTTATTCTAATAAAATTTATTAAAATACGTTGTCACCCAAACTCATCGAACTATTTATGAACATTTAATTTTGTATAGAAAATGTTTATGTTTCACCATTTTCCATGTTAAAAATTCAATATAAATTAAAATTAAATATCAAATCAATTTATATTATTAAGTCAACCCAAATTGAAAATCATACACTTTTAAGGAGTGAAAGTCATGTCATATATCTTAAAGACATATACTCACCATTATTACAAATACAACCAATTAGTTTGAAATAGACCCATCCAGCTATACCAATTAAAAAATAAATATTAATTATTTCATGAAGAAAGTTCAAGTGAATCAAGTCACATTTTACAGTTTTAAGTGAAAGAAAATACACAAATATTTGTAATTTGTGGCTTTATAATAAATATTATACCCAATACAAATCATTCAGGCTAAAATTTGAACGATATGAAATCCAAACCTCAATGTTCAACTTGATGGAAAATGGATTGAAGACCTTTGCTTCATGCTTTTTTATTATTATTTGTAATGCCTTTAAAATAACTTCGGTTAGTTTGCATACTTTATTTTGTAGTCTTTACACATACTCTATTTATATTGTATTTATTTTGTGTTGTACCTACGTTGGTAATGACTATTAAGTTTCAATTATTATGAAATGTCATTAATTTATGCATTCATTTACTATCAACCCTTCTATATGCATTAACTGCATTTAAAAGTAATATAAATTTCACAAGACAAAAATGAATTAATAAGTCAACAGATAGTTGATTAGCATTAATTATTAACCAGCATATATTTAGATTACCAACACTGCAAGCAACCAACATAAATATAAAAAAAGTTTTTAAATTGCCCACTACTTTAAATATATACATGTGAATAGATCAAACAACATAAAAATTAGTATTGTAATTATCTCCAACCTTACAATACAAGAATAACTCAACGTTTTCATCTCGAAAAACAAAACCTTTCTACTCTACCTGCTTACCATGCTTTTTTTCCACGATGGAGTGTCAATGAAAAAACATTTACTTTCATCTCCTTTCTAAAATGAAAAGAAAAAAGAAAGCTAAATATGAGAAATTTCATAACTTTTCAATAAATATATAATTTTTTTGTAACACCCAAATACATATTATCTTAACTTGTACCGAGATTTCTAGGACATATATATAAACTTTGAGTATAATATAATTACATCTTTGGTGAAAAAAAAAAATTAAGCATGAATACATTAATCAATACAAATTACTGGCAGAAGCTGATTTACAGGATGTAAATAAGCAACTATAAGCATAACCTAAAACATTCATGCATTTAGAGATACGACGACTAAACATGAACTTCTACAAGTTATTCGAAACTATTTCCAAACATAACCTACTAAATGTAAAAGTTAAGGAAATGAGACATAATATTTAATGAATATTTTAAGTATTCTAGATAATTGTCTGAATTCTCATACCGAGTAGATATGGCGAATTTACAATGAATATTTTAAGTACTCTAGATAATTGTCTGAATTCTCATACCGAGTAGATAAGGCGAATTTACAGCAAATTTTATCTTGTATATTGATTTTGTAAAATTGAGTTAAATTTAAAATTCACTTTTTAATTTTTAATTATTAAGAGATAAAAACTCAAGTGGAGACTAATAATGCCAAATTGATATGCCTATTAATTTTCTAAGTAAAACAATCCGTACTTGTTAAACAATGTACTCGTTGGGCAAGTCAAACTTGTTGGGCTAGTTATCATTAGGTGAGCTTAGCGGATTTAGCTCCCAAGGGTTTCAATCGTTGAGTGAATGATATCATTGTTAAGCAAAAAATGTCTTGTGAAAATCTAGAGACCTCAAGGTAGTTAGGTTGTTGAATGAGGTATGGTTTTGTTGACCAAATTTTGTGAGACTTTTTATTCCAATACTTGTTTGCTAGGCAATTCAATTCCCTTGTTAATCAAAAATTGATTTCTAAGAATCTAATGAGCACAAAAGAAATTGGACGCCAAGTGAACCAAGTAATCGTTAAACAATACACTTGCGAGATGATAACTTCACTAGATGAGTGCATAGGTTTGTTGAGTGAGAGAGGAAATTTTGATGAAAATTTAGTGTAAATGTTTTTGTGTGAGATGAAAATGCATGAAAAGTGGGGTTTAGTAAAGTCGTGACTTATGACATGATCTATTGAGAGGAGTGCAGGACTAAGTAGAGTCAATATATGTGTATGTAGGCGGGTGGATGTGTTTGTCTGTCTGTGTATTTGTCTCTTTGTGTGTGTGTATCATTGTGATGTGGATATAGTTATTTCTAAGGAGAAAAATGTTATGTTGTGTGATTATAGGGTATGTATTGAATGATGATTTTGAAGGATATAATCCTAACTTCACTAATTATCGAACTCACATAGAGAAAGATATTATGTGGCAAAAGTCGATGGAGGTTATGAAGGGGAGGTATAAAATCGTAGATGGTAAAGATATTTACCTTATCACATGAAGACAACTTAGTCCATGAGATATTAGGTTAATGGAGTTAGGTTGTAGGTCATAATCTACCGATAGGTCATATGATAGGTGCAGAATCCCTGAGTCTATTCAACATATGAGTCTTTCGGAGTTGAACATTATGTCTTTGTTAATTATTAAATCATTGGACAATAATGAATATTGTTAGATGTGGTGAGTAGAGAAGTGAATTGTTTTAAATATTTAATTATGAGTTGTACTCCTATTTGTTTAAAATATTGTAAGTTACCATGTCTTATGTGATTGTGATTTTCATATATGATAATGTGTTACAGGTAAAAAACATTGTAAAATTTTGTATGAATAATTTTATATGTGTATAAATATTGTTCACAACCCTCTGTATGATATGTAAAGTTTATTTTAAAAAATTTTATTCATATGAGGATTATAAAAATAATTATATTTATATGAATTAGCAACAATAGACATGAGATGATTAATAAAGCGATTAATAGTAGGGTAACTCCAAAGTATGGGTATAACATTTTTTTGTGTCATATTTGGTGATGTGTGAAAGTGAGGTTTGTTTGCTTTTGTTGTAAATTAATCTTGTTTTCGTTGGAGTTAGATGTAACTAAATTATATTTTATTTTATTTTGCTGACACACACATATATATATATATAATATAATATAATATAATATAATATAATCTCCTTTTTACTTCAACATTAGTTTTACTTTTATATTTCATGTTTGTGGTTGATATCATCCATGTCTTATTAAAGAATTTTTTTGTGATAGTAAAATACTTCATTGTCTTGACTTGGAGTAAAACACCTAATGAATGTATCTAGGAATGGATAATGGTTTTACTAATCATCTCTTAGTTAGTGAGTATAATGCAAATTGTGTATCAAGGAACTTAGACATAAAATGAATTTCAGTTATTTACATCTAAAGAATTTGAATTTTTTTAACAAATTTTGATGATTAATTTTAAAATTTAAAATACTTGATCAAGTATCACATTGTGCTGAGAGATGTGTTTAGTTAAGTTTAATGAGAAAATATATATTTTAATATTACTATGCAAGTTTAATGAAAAACCGATATTTAAAGTTTTCATTCTATTAGTTATACATGTGCCAATAAAGTTGATATTCTTATATTTTATATATCATATAATTAAAATAACAACTATTGTAATAAAAAGATTATTTGATTAAAAAAATATATTATAATTATATATAAATAAATTAATAATTTTTAAAATATTCTTAAGCATAAAGTAACATTTTCCCCAATCTCTCTCTCTCTCTCTCTATATATATATATATATATATATATATATATATATATATATATATATATAAAATTTGTTATTTGTAACATGATTCATTTAGAACACATAAAAGTTGTAACATGACTCATGACATGGGCCAGATTTATGTTGACGTGGATCTAAGTTGCTTTTTATTTACTTTTTATTTGACACGTCCAAATCTTATAAGGTCCCTCCACTTAACTGTCTCTCAAATCAACTCACACACCTTTATCTTTACTTGAATTGTATATATCATATTTTACATTATTAATGAAAGGATAATTATTTTTGTAGTGAGAGTTGCTTATATTTTCAGTGTGATTTTTTTTAAAGGTTTAAATTTAAAATTATTCCATTGTCAAGCAGTTATGTTTAAATTCTTTTAATAAATATATATGATTTTTTAAATATAATACATATTTATAATTTTGGAAAAAAACACTTAAATGAATGTCGTGTGAGTATCAATTGTTAATTAATGTAACACCCCATTTAAATAAATACTTTAATTAAATGACATGTCACACAAATAATATAAGAGACGAAGATTCAGAGTATAACGTCACTCCATATAATTATCCAAAATACTCAAAGGGAAACATGGCACACCAAGATGCCAATACAGAAATAAGTACAAGAATTGGACAGTAGTTGATAATGTACTAAAGGACAAAACAGTACATGGGCCATAGCCCTAGAGAAAAGCCGAAATAAAAATGAAATCCAGTCCAAGCAGACTATGCAACAAAATCATCCCTTGCCTGTTGACCTCGAGTACCTCTCGTATCAGCTCACATCAATAAATTGATGATCATCGCAAAAGGAGAAGGATCACACACAAAGCAATCAAACAAGCAAAAGGGTAAGCTAGAGTAGAAAACATTTTATCATACAATTACATGCTATTTCACAGACTAAGCAATATATGTCAACCAAACATGTTATGACTTTTCAAACAATACACTAAGACTCAGACTCAACTCATTCGGATACATATAATACATATAATTAGTCGGATTCAGCGGATGCTTGCACTTGTGGTGGATTTCCATGCTCTACCAAGCTGCTCACCCCCGATCTAAGTGTTACAATGTCTCAAGCTCCACACACAAGGTTAGCCCTTAATGAGTTTCAGGCCTCCTGCTAATCTCACCACAAGAGTCAATCCGTTCTATGTGAGACTAACTGACTCCTTAGAGCGTCAGGATGCAACCTTACCTTAAATTCTTACTAAATTATATAGATGGGGCACCACCATGAACTCCCACTAACAGGGGTCATGGAATTACGTCCCGACCAACTGATGCACTACCATGAGGTCTCACCTAAAGGCTCATGGAATTACTCCCTAACCACATACACATCATGTTCCAACAACCAAGTATGTATTATCACGCATACCAAACCCATGCCAACATTTACCACCAATTCCTCATTAGTGATTCATACCAAGATCATGCCAACCTCATTATTTCCAGTCATAAATCACTTAACACATGCTTACTTAACTCATTCATGCTTTAATAAGGTAATAAGTCATACAATAAATCACTAATCAAAGACAAAAGAAAGAACAGGCACCAAACAAATACTTGCGTCAGTCTCGCTCAAGCCAAGAACCCTCGCTCAGGCGAAAGGGTTCTTTCGCTCAAGCTACAGGCCCTCGCTTAGGCAAGAATGCCAACAGTGGGGGTTGCTGATTACGCGAGTTCTCACTTAGGCGAACCCTCCTCGCCTGAGTGAGACCAACCCTCGCCCAAAGGTGAGGCTCCTCGCCTGGGCTGAAACTATAGCGACATGTCAAGGTCTCCACGCGATTTCGCTTAGGCGAGCCCCTCTCGCCTGAGCGAGACGTTGCCTCGTTCAAACAAGAGCTCTTCGCCTGAGCGAGAGCTCGAATGTGAACCTAGCTTGTTTCTGCAAGTCTCGCTTGGGCGAGAGCATCAATTTCTCGCCACCATTTCCCTGCACAACCACACATACGAACAAACCAACATGCCAAGGCATTCCATGCATTCAGAAAATCACACCAACCATAGAATCGTAAAATAACAGCAGAACAAACGGGAATTGACCTACACAAGCAAGCCCTAGCTTCCCTTACCTGGAAAGGGGTTGGCAAAGGACTTCGACACCAGACTTAACGAACCTAGTAGTTTCAATAGTGAACTCAATAATTGAGAACAATGACAAAGGAAGAATAACAGGGTTACGACAGTGAACCCAACAGAAACCACTAAAACTAACTTAGAAAGAGAAAAACACAGTTTAAGAACAAACTTACGTGAGTATAGCGAGGTCGAGCGAAACTTGGATCTGTTTGAACCCTAAACCCTAGCAAAACTCTTTTGGAGAGATTGAGAGAGACGACTGTATTTCTGTAAAGTGAGTGAAAAAGAGAATGTTAGAGCAGATTAAGGCCTTTGGCTCCTTATGAACCAGTCCTAGGTCCAACGGATATGGAACAACCCTTTTAGATTAGAGCAGAAAATATTGGACCTTACAAGTCTATAATTTGATTAATTAAAAGAATTACTAATTTTATCTCTTAACTTTCTCAATCATAATAAATTATTCAAACTTATTTCATTACTATGCAGGATTTAATCAAGTTTTGATTATATATTTACATCTAGTACAAAAATTATAATATTTTAGGTTATATTTTATTTTATATAATATAAAAAGTATAAACTAACTAACCTGTCACTCATTCCGCCTGACATGTAAATGAGTACAATTTTTTCTTCACCGAAATTAGTCTTATTGTTAGCAGTAATTTTAACATAAATCCTCTTTAACAATTAATAAATGAATTATTCAAATAATTCATAATTTTACACAAGTTTTTGTAATGCATAAAAGTATAATTCACAATCTCATATATAAATAAGAAACAAATCTCCTAGCAAAAGTAAATCAACAACATAACAATAATTTCCTTTTATACATATTCACATATACATAAATTAATTCTAATTTATAACTTTTGTTTTCCATCTTCTAAATTTTTTATGATAAGCCAAAAAAAAACCTAAAATGCCTTTCAACTCAATGCGCAAGTACAAACTGATTTGCCTTTTTCACACTCTTTTATGAATAATTAAATATTAAAGCTTTACAAAGACAGTCCAACCGCATTGCATGGCTGGTCCAATGACCTTAACTAAATCAAATCATACAGAAAAAGTCAACCGTTTGTAGATTAGTTTATAATGTTACTATTAATTAGTTTGTTAATTATTTTAACTACTGCTCACTTTTTAAGAATATATATAAAAGAAATTTTCAAGTCATTAAAATTATAATTTATTGACATATTTAAAAATTTATATATTTCAATTTATATTACTATCATCTGTAAAATATTTGTTAGAGGCTAAACTACACTCAATATTATTTAAATAATTTAGATGACACAAAGCCATATGCTTTGCTTTTGTCATTCTTAAATTGTAAAAAAAAATGTGTGGTATTTTATTATTTATTTATGAATAAAGAAAACATATTTTTATAATGTATTTATTTATAAATAATGCAAATATATTTTTACATTTATAAAAGACGGCGGAGAAGGAAGCATGATGAGTAGAATATATGCAGAAACCCTAAAACCTGGACGGGATAGGATAGGACGGAAACCAAACATGAGGATGGAATACGGTTTATATCTCTCATCTCATTGCAAGGCATCACATCACTTGATATTGGAGGAAATGTTGCTTTCTTAACCTGTTCTTCTGATATTTAATTTTATGGCTATTAATTTTTTCATTATTTTTTCTAAATTTAAACCATATATTCTCTTCTTACTTTTTTATTTCATTAATATATATATATATATATATATATATATATATATATATATTTTATTTCAAATATATATTATTAAATTAAATTAATTACTCAATAAAAAATAAAAATTATGATAATTAATATCTAAAAAAAATGAAAATGTTACATTTAAAATATACATTCTAGTCACATAAAAACCAATTGTATAAATTTATAACGTCTTAGTATATTCAAGAAGAAAATCGAATTAAGAAATATATATTTTCATTTTTTTAAGTAACAGAAATAATATAGAAGATATTTTATTACAAAAAATCAGACCATTATTTTTTATAGCTACTCGAGACATCAAACAAAAAATAAACTTATTATTTCTAAAATAACTATTTTGTTTTAGTAAATTGTAGAGAATAATTAAAATAAGTACAATAAACATTCGTTTAAGTCCACATTTTTATCTTTAAAGTTTGTTATGGACTTAATTGGGATTCAAATTTATGGAATTTCAAGAATCATATTACACTATGAAATATTACGGTTCATATAAGTATGAGTGTTGAAAATTTTTAGGAATTGTGAAAATATGAGAGATAGGATAGATATAAATTATATGTTATAGGAGTAATTTGTTATTTTATTGGTTAAAATACCTCTTTGGTCATAATTTTCGTCAAGTTTTGTTAAATAAGTCCTAATTTTGTTTTTGAGCTCAAACATGTTCCAATTTTCGTCAATGTTCAATTTGTTTTCTTTTTCTGGCTAACATCATTTATCATTAACAACTATGAAGAGTGTCTGCCACGTGTCACTTCTTGCTTTTTTTTTTTTTTTAAATGTCCATGTGTCAAAGTCAAAGTTTTATGTTTTATATTCAATTTGGTTCCTATATTCGTTAGTTTTGTTTAATTTAGTCTCAATTTTTGTTAACATGAACCAATTTTGTTCCTCTCCAAATGAAAACCAAAATTAATTTTTATATTAAATTTCACATTTTTATTAAATGTTTCTATATAATATATTAAAATTCAAATCATTATAACTTTTATGTAAAAAATTAAATTTAGTCTCATTTTCGATAAGGACAAAATTGGTCAATTTTAAATAAAATTGGGACTAAATTAAACAAAAATAACAAATATAGGGACCAAATTGAATATAAAACATTGACTTCGACACGTGACACGTTTTGGATTGACATGTGTACATTTTAAAAAAAATAAATAAAATAAAAAAGTCACGAAGTGACACGTGACAGTCATTGTTCATTACCGTTAATGATTTAAACGATGTTAGCAAAAAAATGACCAAATTGAACAAAATTGATAAAAATTGGAACCTATTTAAACACAAACAAAATTAGGACTTATTTGACAAAACTTGACAAAAATTGGAACAAAAAAAAGTATTTTAACCTATTTTATTCATATACTCTCTCTATATATAATAAGATATAACAGGATATAAAATATAAGAATCGATTTACACTAAGTTGAAGTTGACCAACGCGATGTTATCTTTAAATAATTAGAAAGTGTTATCAATCTCCTTAATGTTAATGTGAGTGAGTTAAAAGATTCTCCTTATTTATTACCAGTAAAATCAAGCTAAGGGTGTGCTATTTATCCTTTGTCACATTTTACAAAAAAACAAAAAATGTCAATCGAGTGAATGAATCGAAAATAGTCATTAAATGACTTTATGTGATTTTTAAAAAAATAAAGTTACAAAATTATTGATCCGAGAATTTTTTTCTTCCTAAATGCGAATTTATAAGGGATGACTTAAATGAGTGCAGACTTAAACAAATATATATTGTACTATATAATAAATCGGAGATATTTATCTTAAAAAATATATTCAAATGTGTTACTTTTACCAATATTTTAAATTAAAGTAGTAATATAACAATGGTGACAATTTACATCACATTATTATTTTTAATAAATATGAGATTCATGACGAATTTAAATATTTTACTTTGATTTGATGAAACTTAAAAATATTAAAATTAAATATATATTTAAAAAATTTGCTTCAACCTACTTAGAAAGAAGTCTAAATTAAGCTATGTAAAAATAACAGAAATTTAACTATATTAATTTAGAAAGTTATTGTGTTTTACATGGAGATGTTTCAATCGGATAACAAAAATCAAAAACCAATATAAAATTTAACAATCGATTAGAATTAAAAGAAAACATTTTTTTTTCTTTTATAACATCAAAGGGTTCAACCTAATTTTTACTTTGATACTCCAAAATTGTGCAAAACTAAATTGAAATAAATTATTTAAAAATTATTATATTACATGTAACAAGAGAAAATAATCTAATATATATATATATATATATATATATATATATATATATATATATAAAATTTTATTTGTATAAATACATTATATAGAGTAATTTCATATGTTTAATATATAAATATAGTAGTGAAATAGGTGTCTTGGTGGTGTAAACTTTAATGGGTAGTCTTATACACAAGTAAATGTTATGCAAAACAAAATATTACAGAGTAATTGACTTTAATGTTTTTTTATTTTGAATTTCATAAAACATTGGAAAATAATAAATGTGTGTATAAAGATTGTTAATTTTATGAGAGATAAATCTCAAAATGTTTTCAAAATTTTGTTTTACAGTAAATAAATTTAATAGAAACAACTTTGTACTTTGTTATTTTATTTTGGGTTAAATATGTTTTTGTTTATCGACTTCTATTGAAAATTGAAATTAGTCTCTCCTCAAACTATATTAGATTTATTTGACGTTTCAATTGCGTCTCTCGATTAACATTAAAACGAAAATGTGTCAAATAGTACAAACAACTCAAATGTTGTCATGAAATGCGTTTGAAAAGTCAAATTAACTTAATAAATTTTGGTTAAAAGAATTAAATCCATGCATTTATAAAAGAACTAAATCGGTCAAAAATTTCAAAGATGGACTAATTTTAGTTTTTACTGAAAATTAAAGGACAAAAAATATAGTTAACCCTTCCTTTTTCATTGAAGATTAAATATTCTTGCATTTTATTTTATTTTATTATAATTCATTTGCTATTATAAAAAATAAGGAACATAATTAATACGTGTAAGTAAATTATTTAATATCATAAACATGAGCATTTAATTACGGTGAATTCATGAGTGAAATGAAATTATTTATTATTGTATATTATTATATGATTACACTAAAAAATATCATTAATTATTATTGGCCAAAATTCATCAATAATAGTACAAGTTTGTTCACAATTTAAGCTTGTTAACAAATTACTAATGTTGAAAAATCTGTTGATAAAATGTTTGTCAACAAATTTTACTAACAGATAAGAAAATATATCTATAATTACTGATGACGAAAAATCTACCTACAATTACTCATAACCAAAATATTCGTTGATAATTATAAATGAATTTTTTTCGTCAATAAAATTTGTTGGTAGATATCGCGATTGAATTTTCTTCATCTTCATATTCTTTTTTCTTTTTCACCTTCCTTTTCTTCTTTCTCCTCTCCTCCTCCCTCTCCTCCCTCTTCTCCGTTGTCATTGCCACCATCACATCAACTGCCTCCGACTCCGCCTCCTCCGACCACCATGGTTTTTCTGGACACCATCGTTGTTTTGGCATTACAATGTCATTATGTCGTCGTGCCTTTGTCACTTGAACTAACTCCGACTTCTCCTCTTCATCCTCGTTCTCTTCTTCTTGTTTTCTTCTTATCACTTATCCCATTGACAAGTGCTTTCATAACATTAAATTGCATAACAATTTAAACATTTATTGTAGGTTAAAAAGTCGCTTTCTCAAAGAAACATGCCTTCTTTTGTCAAAACATATTGCCTCCAACTTTTTGGAATGATAAATTAGGAATCTTAATAAGATGTCACTCTTTTTCAGAAAAACATATAAAAAAGGGATCATCTGGTTAAGCCACGCCAACCCAACTCAGTCACAACAATTGAAAACACAGGACACAATCAGAAGTTCTTCTATTAAGCTAGACGAATGCTGCTAAGCCACAGACTTGAGAGTGGACCAGTGATGGGAAGAAATCAATGAATTCAATAACAGAAGTATCTCAACATTGAGCCATATTTTGGGTTGAGCATAAACAAAAGAAAAATTCAAGACATGAAGATTAGGTGGCTAAGCCTGGGAAAACTGGCTGAGTACCACCTATACCAGGCTATAAAATAGTGTCCCCTCCCCTTGTTGGAGGCAGGCAGATGTGTAGAGAATATGTCTTTCTTCTACTCTTTCTTCCTAAAATTTACTAGAGAAATTGTATAGGGAAAAGAGGGAATGAATTATTGTATTAGGAGAAGATCAATGCTCACCATGAGTGGCTAGAACTTTAAAGAGGCAAGATTGTTTTGTAATTGAATTCTCTTTTCTTTTATGATGAATTTTCTTTCTAATTTATCTCTTATTGTCTAAGATTATTTGACTGCAAGTTGTTTAGATAAATTGTGATATTTTAACTAGTTTAAACTAAGTTGGAAAGCTAGTTTGAATTATGGTCCAACAAGTTTTGCCATGCTTGTACTGGTACTAAATTAAGTATCCAGAGTGGATGCTGGACAGAGAAGACTCGAGCAGTAATGCAGGGGTTTATTATGCCAAGATTTGAGAGATCACCTTGGGTTTAAATTTCCTATGTTCTAAATAGCAGGGATGCATCTAGATCTATCTAAGAGAGTGCTTTCAGAGCAATGATCTTGAGAAGTTTTAGATAAAAGAAGGAAAATGTAATATGAAGAAAAGGAGAAGATAAAAGCAATCAACCTTGTCCTCTAATCCACCATTCAACTCTTACAATCTCTAATTAAAAATCGAACTCTAAATGGGTAACAATTGTGATTTAATTGTTGATAAACCTTTTGCAAGTCTCTGTGGAGACGACTTTCTACTAATACAACAATACACTTGTTGTAAAAAAGGTTGTTAATACAACACCATCACCTACTTAATTCTCATTAGTCTTGGCACAAAAAAATCACTCTTTTTATCGATTAATTTACCAACGAAAAATATGTCGATAAGAAGAATTATAAATTACGGACAAATTTTACTGAAGAATTTTAGGACATATACTTACTAAGGAATTTTATACAAATTGGTCAAAAGCCAAAGTGAGAAGTGCGTTCTTTTTACCATCAAACAAATCCATTTGTAATAACAATCATAATTTATTGACAAAATTTAAAGACAAGTTTTACCGGCAAACATTTTAACAAAAATATCCTATGATCATACAAATTATAATTTATTGATGGATTTTATTGACACATTCACTACTAAAACGATATTTCTACTAGTAATTAAATCTTTCAGTTTGTCAATAATTATATAAATTCTTATAGTATTATTAGTAAATAAAATCAAAGTATGTATATTGATAACACAATTTTACAACAAAATATAAAATTGATTTAAACTTAATGACAAATTAGTTTAGTTCTCTTATTTTTATTTGTTCTCTTGTAGATTTAATATGACTACAAATATTAATCGAAAAAAAGTGTAACAGTTTTGGACAATAAAAAATATTGTAAGTCTCAATAATCTTCTAATTGTGAGACCCTATTTTTGTTTTAAAAAGGTTTGGGTTGGTTTTATTAAAGAGCCTAGGGTCAGCCCACTTGTTACCCCCAGAATCCCTTCCTAGCCACTCATTCTCATTATGTCTCCTTTCCAGAAACAGTTCCCCTTCTCCCTCACAGTTCAAGAAAGCTCTGCTAGGGCATAAGTTTTTTCCTCCTCCGAGCTTATTGAACGCCACGTAAGTTAATCCATAACCTCCGTTCCACTTCCTTTTTTTTTTGTTCCAAAGTTTTGGTCCCATGTTGTCTCTGTCTTGGTCTTATTTTCTCCTCCCTTGGTTCTGTTTTCTAGCTCCGTAAGCTGTAGTCGTGCTGTGGTGCTCTTCTTTTGAGGTCTATTGTTAGGTTAGGATTTTTCAAGGTAAGGGAAGCTAGAACTCCTTCTTTTTCTTTGAAATAGATTGTACTTATTTTTGTTCTGGAATGTACTGAGTATGTTTGGTTGATAATTGCATTGAATGGGGATGAATTTCATGTTTGGGTATCTATGGGTTCAAGAATTTTAGGTAGTTGAGAATGCAATTGGAATGAGAGATATTGATTATTTCAATTATTCAGTTTGATATCATTTATAAATCATTTTGAAATGAGTTTGAGAAGATAAAAGTTCAAGATACCAAATTGTGCAGTGAAACAAGTCAAAATCTCACAACTAAGAAGCATATAGTGTGGCGCTACTCATTTTCCTACACTTCACACTTTTCGTAGAATGAAGGTTCCTACTTTGTTAACCGTTGGATCGAGCTGAAATTTTAACCGCTGATCCTAGACATATAGTTGTTGACTTTGAACGGTCGGATCTTGAATCAGAGGTCTATGGTGAGTAAGGATGTCAAAAAAATCCGTACCCGCGGGTATCCACGGATAAAACCCACAACGGGTAGGAAACGGATATTAAAAATGGATACCCGCTACCCGCGGGTACGGATATTTTTGATACCTGCACGTTAACGGGGCGGGTACGGGTATCATAGTATCCTACCCGTACCCGCTAAACTTTAATTAACCCTCTCTCTCTCTCTCACACACACACATACACACACACACATATATATATATATATATATATATATATATATATATATATATTAGTTGGCTTAATTTTTTTTAAGTTGCACATCTTGTCTTCTATCTTCATTCTTCAAACTTTAAGTATTGGTATGTTGTCTTATTCTAAGTACATCCCTTGACATTCTTCTCTTTTCTTTATTTGAAATTGGGCATATACATGAAATCCTATATAGACAATGACGTTTATGGTATGCTTGTTGTCAAATGATGGAATCAAAATAAGAATACTTGACATGTGGCACTTGAGGTTTATTATTTGTTTATTTTGTTTATTTTTTAGGAATCAATTGGAGAAAATGGACTTTTTGATAAAAACACTAATTAAAAGATTTTCATTGTGTTGAAAGTCATTTTATATTTACTTTTATAATTATTTGGACTTGTATAGACTTTAGTTTATTTGAAATTTATTTAAAATTTATGACATAAATGTATTTTATTTCGTTTTATTTTAATTTATGATTAAATATTTATTTTTTAAATAATTTTGTAAATATCCGCGAATACCCGTGGATACCCGCGGATATAAAAAAAATAGGCGGGTACTCGCATAACGGATACCCGACGAATATGGGTACGGGTACATGGCAAATATTTATCCAGCGGGTAGGGTACGGGGGAGCTACTACCCGTACCCTACCCGCCCCGTTGACATCCCTAGTAGTGAGAGCAGTTTTTATAGAAAGGTTCATGTAGTTTTGGTTGTTGCCAACATTGACCTTTGTTGCTTGTTTGGTGCATAACTTTCTCTATGGTTATTCAATTAAGTTGGTTCTTTTTGCATTTGGTTCTTGATTCAATCATCTTTAATGTGAATATAAATACAAAATTTTTGTAGCTTGACAGAAGCTGTAGTTTTATTTCTAAAATCCCAAATTATTTGCATACTGTGTTGTTAAGTTGGATTGGATAAAAATTATAAGAATTAGTTATTTTCCAAGAGAGACATGTTGTATGGTTTTTAATATGTGTTTTCAAATGCTTGTGCGAGAATATAGGAGATTCCATGGGGGAAATCCTATTTGATTTAATTAGTAGTGTGATCATTGATGTAAGGAGTTCGTACTAGAGCTTTATCCTGATACTCTAATGTTCATTCAAGACACATGTAGAGTGGAATGAGTCATGTGGTGAGAGGGGTAGGAGGTCCTGTCTTTAAGAATAGCCTCAGGGTTCTTATGACGGTTAAAGGGACCAACCTTGTGTGGTAGGGTAAAACGCATTGACGATGACTCTACAGGTAGTAGATGTCACCGCGAGTGCAAAACTACTTAGAATCATACATCAATGTTTAGATCCGGATAATTGAGTCTAGAGTGTCATCATGTGTGATGGGTTAGTTGATATTGCTTAACTTGGTGTAATTGATGCATTATTCTGCAATTCTTTTGAGTGTTATATATATATATATATATATATATATATATGTGTGTGTATTTCTTTTTCTTTTTACAACTAGCTTACCCTTTTTCTGCTTGTGTTATGTTTTATTGTGGTGTTTTTCGTTTTGCGATGATCACCAATCTTGGTGTGAGCAGATGTGAAAACTTCTAGTGATCGTGCGAATAGCAGAGACAGTGGTGTTTAGTGTAGACATGTTTGTTAACGCTCTTTTGAGCCCCTTTTGGAACTGTTTATTTTGTAATTCCTTGCTTTGTGAACAATCCTTTTGAACAACTATTTCATGTTTAAGTTCTGCTTATGACATTGTTTTATGCCTATGGTACTACTGCTTTAGTATATTTTGGATAACTGTAGAAGGTTGATTCTCGATCATATACATCAATCGCGTATTCTAATTTATATTATAATATGAAATATCTTATTTTAATAGTTTTATACTACTAAAATTGGATGTTACACTAATTTTTTTACGATGATAAATACTAAGACATCTTTTTAAGAAAACATAACAAATAGTATCGAGATATAATATATATGGTATCAAAGATTTGCCTTCTGAAAAAACTTTTATCTTCATTTGTAGCTCAAGGCATATATACGGCGTCTAAAAATGTCTTGAAAACGGTTATAGTAATATTGGACAAATATATTTTTCGAGATTTTGTAGAATTTCTACATAGAAACACAAATAGAAACTATGTTCTTGAAGGAAAAAGGTAGTGTAGCTGGTAAGTATGTCCATTGGTTGATAAATGCACAGGTTTTTTAGTCTATTTGTGGCTATAATATAAAACTTGAAAAAATTATGCTTTCTTCAAATAATCAACAAACATATTGTCTTCTGATTCTATGCATGCACCTCTCCTAATTCGGTAAACATCTAACCAAAGCTTTCACCATTGAACACATCTTTCTAAATTCAAGTATTGTTAAACTCGAAAATAACTTCAAATTTTAAGATTTTGATTAATGGAAACAAATATTAATTTTCATTTTAATTAAAATAAAACCATTTATATCAAACAAAGTCTTAACTTATTGTATTTATATGTATTTGATTAGGCCTATAGTTTGTAGTATGATTTATTATAATTGTCTGAATATATTTCTTGAAAAAACAAAAATTAATGCCCTGCACTATATTTTTTTTTTATCATCCTTGCAACAATATTTATTTTATAAAAGAAAGCGCGTCTATTTTGGCGGAAATCTTATTCTTTAATGTAAGACCCCGGACAATATTTAAAGTGAGATCAAACTTTTATAATGAACACAACTATTTTATTATTAAATTTTTTTAGTATATATTAAAATCAGTTAAAGTGAGTTTATTTTATAAAAAGTTACTATCACATTAGAATCTCATTCCTCTAAATTGTGAAGTTTTTGACCCTTTATTCGTCTGTTTGAAGATCAAAAATTATTGTAAGACTTCTGACTATGGGGCCTACCTTTCTACCCGATCACTTTGTTAAACATAGTAAGTTTTCTTTTTGTTCTTTTTAGTGTCATTGATTTCAGGGTTATAAGGTCTTTTGCGGTGCATGTCTAATCTAAGAACTCTTGATGAATCAATATTCAATTAGGGTTTTTAGGATAAGATCAAATTAGTGATATGAGTATTTCTTGTACATATATTATCTTTATCTCTGATTAGGGGTGTTTAAAGACAAAGAAGGTTGTGTTGTGTTCTTAATCAGGTAAGTTGGTTATTTAAAGATTGATTGTGTGGTTAAATTATGAATTGGGTTTATTGCAACGCATGATATGAATTGGTTGGTTTGATAATGTGATTTGGTGTTTTGATTGGATTGGATTGATGATTTTGGTAAGATTTGATATGGGTGATAGTGGTATAATGTTGTCACTTCAAAGATTAGTAAGTCTGATTCAATTGATATTAGATGGTACATCTTAGTTGGTAACATTAGTCTTGACCTATGAGAAGAGAGAACAATATGCTATGAATCTGAGAAAGTAGATAGACAAATATGATATAACTTCTTAATTATGTGGACTTACTAAAGAAATGTTTCACTTGTTGAGAGGGAATATAATCACTAAGTCAGAAAAACAAAGAAGAGTACACTTGCTAAACGAGTGATACCTTCATTAAGCAAAAATATGATATACTTTGAATTAGTAGATAACTTCTATTAATATGAGGTATTACAATTAGGATGAAACGTATACAAAAATTCAAACTATTAAAGAAAATTAGTATCACATCATATCTATTGTTTTTTTATTAAAACATGTAAGAATGTTTTTCTGATGATTTTTTTTATATTAAATATATCTTGTAAAATTTTAAATGAATATTTCATACTATTTTATGGTTATATTGTTGATTTTATTTTATTTCACCTTATAATTCACTTTTTATACTTGTTAGGTTTTTTTTTTTTTAAAACTTCGACCATTTAACCTTAATTTAGCAGTATAAATGAATTAATATCTAACTATGTAACCATGGATTGTGCTGGTAGCAAAAGAGAAGAGGAATCATTATGTACTATGATTCTGGAGGGAACTATGGATTTTTTTTGGCAAGTTCTTCCAACCGATTTCTATTTTTGTTAACAAATCTTTTAAAATTCAAAGTCATGTTTGGCTTAAAACTAAAAAAAAGGAAAAAAAAAAATCAGCTGTCACTTTATGACTATGATTATCATTAATTACAATTTTTTTAAATAAAATATAACATTACAATAAAAAATAAATAATGGACCGAAATGAAAAAAATTTGTTCCGTGGAAGAAAAATAAAATGAAAAAATCAATACAAAATAAAAAAAAGTATGTCCGAGAAAGAAAAAAATAATAATAGAGTAAAACGTTTTTATTTATAATTTATTATTTAAAATTTTCAAAATAATTTTTTTATTTCAATTCTATTACTCATATATTTTTATTTTAATTTACTCTATTATTCACTAATTGAATTACTCTTTTAGTACTTTATTTTTATTAATTTAAAATTTTAGTGTTTCTAGTTTTTTTTTCCATAATTTTAATTTCAAATTTAATCCATTATTTCAGTTTTACTTATGGCTTATATTTGTTTTATTTAGATTTGAATAAATCCTAACTTTAACATGTATTAAGAATAATTTAATAATTAAAACAAAACATAAAAAACTAATATATGCAAAATTAAACATTGGATAAAAAAAATATTGAAATTTGATAACTAATACCATGGAGAAATAAGAGATTTAAAATTTAAGAAAAAAAATTATAAATTACTTCTATCATTTTTCTAGTAGGGGACCATTAACCTTTTTGACTTTGAGCAATTTCCTAGCGTCCCTATTTACCATCGATGTCATTCATAGCTAAATCAACCGTTCTAAGCTCAAGGTATATTGAGACAGCGGAACTTAGAAGCACCATGGAATTCCTCCCTGAAATACAATTAAAATATACTGAAACATTCTAAAGTTTCATGTCATAGAAGATGAAATGCATGATGGTTGATGGTAACATGAATATGACATCATTATGGGATGTGATGGATTATGGATGACATGAAATGCGTTGGGATTTGGGTAATGTTATTTGACGGAAAAGCGGTGTTATGTAGTGAGTAAACAAACAAACAGGTATAACCGCCGTTTAAGGGCTTATTATAATAATGCTATGAATATAAAGCTTATCAGGTGACAGTTGGATGATCCTCGCCTTAGCTGCTACAAAAGAAGATTCTTTCATACACGTCACCAACTAAACAAAATATAGAATGTGTTCCTAAGGTTTTATTTTATGTTGTAAATGTTTCTATTCAGTGTTAAAGAAAAAAAAAACTTGATATATCCATCATCTATATAAAATATCGTTCACAAGACTTTTTTCTTTTAACATATTAATTTTAATGGTTTAATTAGTCGAACGGTACCACTTTCATTTAGATATGTTGATTTGGTACCCGCTTTTAAGAAGGTGTCAATTGAGTCATAACGTTTAAAAAGATGTCTCAATTAGGTCATTTTCAGCAAAAAATTATTAACACCGTTAACGGTATTGATATTTAAAATAACTTTTACAAAATTAATTATTATTAATATTTATATTAAAATTTAGTGATAAAAGTCATGAATTGAGTTAACGGTTAATATTTCTTGTCTGAAAGGGACCTGATTAAGACACTTTTTCAAAAGTTGGGATTAGATTGACACGTCTTTAAAAACGGGTACTAAACTGACACATTTAAACATAAGTGTGTACCATCCGACTAATTAAAAAAAAAATTAATTTAGTCTAAAATGAAAAAAAAAAAAATAATTTATGTGGTTACCATGTATCTGTAATATATCTTGCAATAATTTAACTAAGTGTAAGAAGAGAATTTAACAATGAAAACATCTGAAAGCAAATATTTGCTTTTTATAATAAAGACAAAAAGATGCTCTCTGATTTCTTACACAAGCATACACACAAAACATTTAGTTAAGTTGATTACCCAAGGGTAAACTTGACATTTGTTACTCTAATCATTAAGTAAATTTTATTATATTTAATTAAGTGAATTAAGTAAAATTATATTGAATTTGAAATTTAGTCGGAAAAAAATATGTGTAAGATGATCAATAATAACTAATTATATAAAGAAATTCTAGAACTAATTAACCTTTAAATACAATATTATTTTAATTTATGATCAAAAGATAACGTATGAAAATAACACTGGTATAAAGGCAACTGTAAACCAACATTAAAATACCATAAAAAAAAAAAAAATTTTTTTAAAACAAAAATTAAAAAACAAAAAAAAAAAAAAACTATTTTTTGAGCATGTTTGCACGAATTTATTTAAATTATCTTTATAATCATACATACTATTTTAAATATATTTTATAAGTACAAGGAGATCAGTAGCAGTAAAATCATTTTAGAGTAAGTTGTGCTTAAATCATGTATATACTTTTAAATAGTTAAAGTATCTGTGGCATAAATAAAGTGAATTTAATTTAAAAAGAGGAACTTTTATATATATATATATATATATATATATATATATATATATATATAATTTGAATCAATTATTTAAATAATTATTTTTTGGAAATTTTTTTAAGTAAATAATTAAAAAATAGATTATATATATATACACGTTATTCTTTTATATATATATATATATAATATTATTTATTTATTTAATGACTTTATTGTAATATTGAATGTCTCAATTCATATAAATTGTACAAACAAGCACATATATAAATTATTTGTTAAATACATATTAAGATACCATCTTTTAATAATCACATGACCCTGAACAACCACATAAATAAATCAATAATTATGATACTTAAACAATACTAATACAAAATATCATCATGTTCCAAAATTCTTGTTCCAATTATTTGGTCAAAGTCTCCAAAAATAACATCCGCACTCTTTCATATAGTACAATAGAATGGTTTCTCTTTAGTGCAATATTTATCATTACTATTTTGAAGTTTCTCCAATCCTTCATATTTCTGTGAAAATATGTAAGACATTTGGCATCATTAAGAGCAACCTATATGAAGACAATATACTTTTTAGAAATGTAAATATTTGCATATATAAAGCAACGAAAGAAAATATGACGATATATCTGTAATCTATATATCATGAGATTTTCCCGTATAATTCATGTTTATATTTTATTTTTAATTATATTTTAAAATTTTAATATTTTGAATTACAAAAAATAACACTACAACACAAAAAAAATTAGTAAAGAAAAATTATATTACTCACTCAAATCATATAACTAACTCAAAAAGCAAAAATAACGAGTTTATGGCGTCCACTACAAATAAATATATTATTATTGATCAATTTTAATGACAAAAAATAATTAGTTACTATAGTGATAAATTTAGATATCAATTTATAAATTAAAAATTATTGGTGTAACAGTCCTATTTTTTCCTAAGCGTCCACATAGTAATTATAGATCATAATTTAACAACTTAATAATATCAATAATTATAATTAAACTTAGTTTTATTACAATTCATAGACTAGAAAACTTTATATTCTAAAAAATGTGATCAATATAACTCAGAACTCAAAAAGGTGAGCCAAGAGCTTAATACAATTCTTCAAAAGGATATATATATATATATATATATATATATATATATATATATATATATATATATATTATATATATATATATATAAACATTCAACATATTTCTATACTACTATACTAGTAAATCGTTCCAACTTTGATACTACTATTTCCATCAGTTTCTATATTTGCTCTCGTATTTAAAATACGATCATCACAAAAGAAAAGAAATAAAAGACACACAAAATTGTAAGGAAAAGTTAATTATCACATAAATAAAATCCAATTCAAAAATTCTATAATTTTAACAAAAAAATTGTCAAAATAAATCCTTTGGATGTATAAAATAAAAATCAACCAAGCGTCAAACTAAAGAGTAATATCTAGACTCAATCTTCAGGAAGACTAGTGTATTGAATGGTTGAATTGACTCATGAGACTTTGCACTTGTCATACTGCCCACCCCTATCTCTTTCTTCTTTACAACATTGTATCACAGACAACTCATACATTTCACAAAATACTGACAGGGTTAACTTCATTAACTCCATATAATCTTTTTTCATATCATAATGTCTACTAAGTGAAACATCCTTCGACTTTCATCACCTAATTTTTCCTCTATGTGAGATAAATACTAGTAGAGTCAGGATAGTCTCACATAACAAATCCCCTTCAATACACTTGGACTCACCCTATATTGGCATTTCCTCTTAGAAATAACTAATTTGACAACCCAAACATACTAAATCTTCACAATTACTAATAGAATATCAAGCATAACTCAACATAATTGGTAACATACAAAGAAACTATAGTAACATATAAATCATTTGTAATAAAAATAAATTTAGGATATTATAACAATCACATAAATCTACTACTTTCTTTAATATATATAAACACCGTGCCATATTCAATACTACATTATTCAGTGTATTCTCCCATCTTTACTTCTTACAAGTTTAAGTATGTCTCTAATTAATACATCAATTCTATAAAATCACTATACCACATAAAATACATTCCATCTTTCAAATACTATAAATAACGTCACTATAACATCATCAAGTCACACTCATTCCTCACTTTTCTATACTTTTCTTATAGGCCAATTATTCTTTAACTCCTTTATACAATGTCGTATTTCCAATATTTCTTTCACAACTAATTTCTCCATTTCAACAGTTTTCCACCATCATATATTTATACTTCGAGAGTTCAAATCAAACACATTACTCAAATTTTCATAACTTTCTCTATTTATAAAATATCATACTAGTAACACTATTCATCAAACCCACTCTTCTCAGAAATATTCTCAACTTTACGCAAATAAGCAATCACACCATTTGTACCACAATTCTTGAATTTGGTTGTAAAACATTAAAATTTTCAAAAAGTTTAGCTTCTCTTACCTGATCAATTTTATCTAAGTCTGCTCTCATCCCTTAAACAATGTCACACGCAAAAACACTATCTACAAACTTAAATGTCGGGTATAACAATCAAGGCAAAATTTTCAGGATCATAAATAGAGCGGGATTCATTAAGAACGAAAGAGGCCACATGAAACTGAATATGATCTTACATGCAAGGAAATCAGGTTGCTCTTAGAGAATGGGTGGAATTTTTGAACTCACTATTAATTAAGAGAAATTGATTGAGGGTTTTGATAGGGTTCTTCACGTAGATTACTCCAATAGTGTTGGTTCTTCAAAAAGGATGGAAGCTAATTCAAAATTTTGGAAGAGAAAGGAAATTTTTTTTGAGAGAGAGTTATGGTTATAGAGAAGAAAATGATTTTCTGAAGAAGGAAATTTTTGGGTTCTCACAACTGGTAACTAAACTAATTTTAAAATTGTTCTCTAGTCACTACCAAAGATTTAGTTATAGAAAAAAAATTGGTCTCTAAATTTCTATTTAAATTAGTCACTAATGAAACATAAAATAAATTTGTAGATCAACTTTTTTTTAGCTAATGTTAGTGACTGACGTAGAAACCAATTTATTATTGTAAATAGTTTAGAGAATAATCTAAAAATTATTTTAGTTACCAATAAATAATTTTTAGTTTATAAATTAATATTATAATGATTAATTATTTTTTATTCCTAAAATTTACTACTAATAAGATTATCATGTAGTGATAATACGTTACATAAATTTATATCTTATAATATTTTTTACGTCTACAATTTACATATCAGAAGAAATTATTAACTATTTAATAATAAAATTACGATCATTTTTCACATTTGTGTGCATTTTTCACATTTGTTGTCCACATATCATACATAGATTATAACACGGTAAACTACTTTTGTGTTGCCATAAATTATGTTCCCTTATTTTTCTCTTTCATATTTTCATATAAAGATACAATTTATGTCTGTATTTAATATTATTTTCGCTTAAACTATACATCAAATATATTAAAATAAATATTTATTTATTTGAATAAATGCATAAAATTAAAATTAATATAAATATTAAATTTAAAAAAATATACACATGATATTTTCACAGTTTCTTATATGAGGAAGACTGTGTTTTGAAATAAACTAGCTAAATTATAAATTGATTAATTTGTTTTTACTAAAAGCCTGTATTTATCATGTATTATTTTGGAACATTTTAAAATTTATTAAATAGTAAAAGTGGTTTTATTTTCATCTGAGAACAGGCTTTACACAGTATAAAAACTTAAGAAATTAGGTGATATTTTGACCTGACACTTTAGTAACACTGCACGTCTTTACACAAAGAGCTTAATGATTGAAGAATAAAATTATTAAAATTTAATTAGAATATACTGATAATATAAATATTTTCTATACTATAGTTTCATTTAAGAATGATTATTATTATGTTTGTAATAAATAAGTTTTTTTAAATGTTATTTTAAAAATTAGATTAAAAATAATTTTTGACAAGTGATGAGGTAACAACAATCTTGTAAAAGGATGATGTAACAAGGTCTAGAATGAGAATGAATGATAAATAAAGTCAATTTCCAAAAAATGTCAATTATCTGTTAATTGGGCCCAGATATCAAGCTCGGTCTGTGTTTAAATTTATCAGCTTTAGTCACAGATGATTGGGCCTTTATCGGTTATTTTTATCAATGGGTCTACACATCTTGGCACCTAACAATAATGAACATTTGAAATCATCTGCTCTCTAGTAGTCAAATGTACTTTGGGTGATGCGATAATTTTTTTCATAGATTTTAATTTTTTATAAAGAAATTATTAAATAAAAGTAACTATATTTGATATCCAAAACATTGAACAATTGTTATGGTCTCTCATGTACTTTGTAATTGAGCAATTGTTGATTCTTCTAAAACTTTAAAAGCCATACCTACCTCCCAAACCATGCTTCGTTAAAAAAGAGTTCTTTGACCCCAAAACTTCATTTCCTTTTAGACAATAAACCTTTTCCTATTTTGTAAGTGTATCTTCCTTTTACCTTCATATGCACCCTAACAAAACTTATTTTGTATCCCCTATATAATTTTTTAGCTTTTTTTTCTTCTCCAAAACTGTGGAAAAAAAAAAATACAAGAAAAACAATGGTAGAGACGATTTTATTGGATTTAGAAAAGTATAATCTCTTTATAAATGATACTATTTTATGTTTCCAACATGTTAACTTCTTTAAGAATTTTGAATAACTTATTTTAATATATTAAACCTTCTTGGGTTAGCCTTTAATAGGTAGCACAATGAAAGTTTCATTGTATTTCATAATTAAACAATTAAGCATGTTTCTAACCTATTTTGTTCGATCCAAAAACTCCAAAACTAATATCAAAATAAATTACCTTAAGTGCTTACACTATATCAAAACTTCTCATAATAATATTTGATTCTATATTTTCTTTCTTTGCTTCTCAGAAATGGTGTCATATATGTAAATTATAACACATTGACTTCACTTTCTTTGTTTATTTTGTAACCTAAAATTAAAATTTTCTTTGTAGATTGTCTTACTAATTCATTTAATCCCTCCACTGTAATAGTAAAAGAGAATGGAATTAATAGACAGTCTTATCTCAACCCTACACTTATTCTTAATTTTATGGTCATACATTATTAATTGCAATTGTGTTTAACAGGATATGAGAATCTTTTATTCTTCCACTAATACCAATATATATTGAGTAGTGAGTATAAGCTTTTTAAAGATAATGAAATGGATTTGAACGTGTTTTTGACTTACTCAATCAAGATATAATTATTATAGAACATTCTCTATATGATATCTCTGTGTTGTTATTCTGATGTATACGTATTTTCAATCTCATTGTGCAAAATTACTTGTTTTAACTTGTTTTCTTTCATTTACATTTATTACATATAGAATGTATGGTTTCCTTTTTTATTTGTATTGAATATAAAACAAGAAACAAAGGACAATACATAATATAATATATATAATAGTACATGTTTCTTTTTTTTTTCAACTTCGAGTAAATGCTCTTTGCTATTTGAGATAATTTCTTTTCACACTTTACATATGATAGATAATCATTACAAATTTAGTCAAGTTTCATATATAAGTTTACAATTTTAAATATTTATTACAAGAATTTCAATAATTATTTGACGAAATATTACCGATGACAATAAATATGTCAATAAATCAAATTTATTGACAAATTTCCCATCTTAATCTACTGAATGATACTTTTGTCGGTACATAATTTGTCTATAAAATTTTTCGTAAAAATTCGTTGATAAATTATAATTTTTATTGTTGATGAATATTTTCGTCAATAACTTATCATAATTACTGATGAAAAAAGTTGTTGAAATTTTCCATCAGTAAATTACAAAGTAATATTTCTAGGCTCTTATCACTTTGATGGAGTTTTTTTTATGAGACAAATTTTCTTCCCAATCTGATGGAGTTCTTTTTTTCATATTTAATGGGTAAAAAGAAAAAGGGGATGATGAGGTGATTGTTAGTGACGCATAGGTGAAGGATGCTGATGACGATGATGGTGGTGGAGGGTGTGGGGGAAGAGGAAGAGGAAAAAAAAGAAGAGAAATGGAGGAGGATAAGACCCCAAAGGATGAAAATAGCTTAGAGGTGGCTGTGGTGGCCTGACGGCCCGACGTCGACGACAAGAAAAAAAAATGAACAAATAAAGGTAAAAGAAGAAGAAGAGAAAGAAGAAAAAGGAGACTCAATTATACAATTTACCGACGAATATTTATACATGGACATTTATTGGTAGATTTATGACCGTCACTACCTATTGATGAATTCTTGAATTCATTGATAAACTTTATCGGTGATCACGTTAAAATGATTTATGTCTGTCAATAAACACGATTTATCGACAAATTGTGCCTATTAGTAATATAGAATTTTCTTGTGACTATATTTGCAAAATACATATAAATAGCTAGTTAACCTTAATTCCTAAATAAAAATAAGTTAATGGAGTTGTTAATAAATTTATTTATTAATTGTCATTCAAACATTTGCATATCTAATCATTTTCTCTTGATAAAATGTATATAATTATATATTCAACGGTGGAGCTTAAGGGTTTATGAAGGAGTCTTAACCTCTCCTTTCTTTTTTCATATTTAAAAATTAAAATTAAAATATAAATATAGATAATTTATTTTTATTTTTATTTATTTTTATTTTTTTATTTAATATTTTCAAAATTTTAGTATATCGATTTTGATGCTCTTAACATTTTTTTTTAAAAATCTGGTTGTATTAACATCCGAAAAAGAATATGTTAATGGAATATTTGGAGTGTTCCAATCCTTTTACAAAAACATCCGAAAAAAAGGTTTAAACAGTAAGATTACACACTAAGATGCATAGGATAGAAAAGTAAATAATAGATAAGCACACTCTCTTAATCAATTGAAAATGTTAGACCTTCTAACTTTTTCTTCCTATATTGTTGAATTAGTAAATCATTTGAGTTTTTCTACTTCCATTTCTACTACACTTTGGATCTGCAGATTGAAACCTTCAATGTGTCTCACTTTAGCCAAATTAACGGTGAGAATCCATTAATACAACAAAGTAGAAACACTCTGGACTAAATAGTCTTAGAGGAAGGTTAGTGCATGTATCTGTAAAAGAAAATCTTTGTCTAGTGTTCTTAAGAAACCAGGATCTTAAGGATTTTATGCAAATAAAAAAGGAATAAGCATAAATTCAAGTATGGAATTTTTTTTTTGGTATTTTATTTGTAATCCAAATTCAAGCCTTAATTTGGGCTAAATTAAACACCTTCTCCATATCTTTTTCATTGTTCCTAAAAGTTATATTGTTTCTATGTGTTAAAATAGACCATACAATAGCTATTCACATACATTTCCCAGTTGTGTTACCTTTATTGTCTATCCCTAACAAGTTAAATTGTTGGAAGTATCATTTTGGTATGTTTTGGTGTGTCGTGACAATTCTAACCCATTTATTACATAGCTTCATAAGTTGCTTGCTACAATATAGGTGTTGTACTTATTGCTCACCCTTCCCACACATTACACACACGTGACTTGTCACATCCATCTCTCTTTTGGACAAGTTGTCACGAGTTGCAACTCTATTAATCATCAATTTCCATACAAAGTGTAAAGCAGATGGTAAAACTTTAATATTCTAAAACTGTCCAAAAATATCAATGTTTTCCCCCATTATTCTATTTCTAATTTTTTTGTACGCTGATTTCACAATAAATGTATTAGTTTGAGTGTCCTTCCACTCCCATTCCTCTTCTATGCCCTTATCTAATGTACACTCTCCCAACTCATACATAAAGTTAGATTCATGAACTTTCTTCCATTTAAATTAATCTATTTGGCATTTCCATTTCCAATATTCCTCATTCCATTTTCCAACATCCCCTAATTTAGTCTCCTTAGCCTCCTTACATCCAAGGATACTTTTCTAACAAATGGACTTTGCCAAGCCAACCGAATGATATTTCCTTTTTCTCTACACCAAAAATTTTTTTTATCAAACAAATTCTCTTTTTGTCCCTTTTTACATAGTTTTCTAAGATCTCTTCACCGTAAGGATTCATATTTATTTTTATTATTATTCAAGACCCATACTATCACTCCAAAATATCCTTTCACAAACTGTGTTTTTCCTGTTTAGTCTCTATTTTCTTTTACCTAATAAAGGTAGATCAAGCACTTCTAAGTCTCTCACACCTGATCCACTTATAATTTCCCAATCTTAACAGCTAAATAACCTTTCGTTTTTTTCTCTAAGATTTATTTACATATATTTATTTGTGACCAGTACATTATGTAATAAACTTCTCCCTCTCAAAAAATAACTAGCTAGTTCCACTAATAGCTCCTGTTCTTATGGAACCGAGGTCTGTAGTCCACAAATCGGCCAAGGGTCTTGTGTGTCTTCTCAGGGTCAGTCTTCTCTTGTCTTGAAAGGGGGGCTTGAAGGCGGCGCAAGAGACCTGCAAAAGACACTTCAATGCCTAAGTCAGCACTGGTGATGCCAAGGTTTCAGAGAATAATTAATGTGTAATGAATGCATGGAACAATGTGCTATTTATACCCTTTTTTACCTGTGGGTCCTACCTGGGATGGGCTTTCTGGCCCAATATTTCCTTTTTAGCTATTCTTGGATCCAGTGTTAAAGGGAGAATTTACCAAGGGGTCCTTCGGATGTTGGCGGTGCCCGGTACTCGGCCATGAGATGCATCGCGGGTGGCTTTCCTTTGGAAAGGTGCCTTTCGCATGGTAGGCGGCCACCGGGTTTTGGTAGTAGGCTGTGTTGTTTAGAAGGGGTATGTGAGGCTAGGTGGGGGCCGTGTTCTCCATATGGAGGTGTTCTCGCGTGGTAGGCGGCCATTGTGCTATCTGGGTGTCGTGTGGTTTTGTGCGAAGGCGTCTTTGCGTGATACGTGGCGGTAGGCGGCCATTGTGCTTTCTGGGGACCGTGTACTTGGGTATGGTTGGGACAACTCCATTTTCCAGACATTTTTGCTATCACTTGACACTTACATCCTCTCTAAGTGTCTTGTTTGTACTTTTGGTACAACAACGATCAAATTTGCCTTGCGCGGAAAATTTATCTCCTTTACCTATTGGGAGTCAAATTTAGCAACAGAAAGTTGTTAATTTCATCCTCGACTTTTGTAAATGTATTCATCTAGCTTAGGTTTATTTCAGTCTTCCTAATTGAACATGTCCCAAGGCCTTTTTAATCTTCTCCATAACTCCCGAAGATTCTTGCACCCAACAACCTTGTATCTACAACCCTCACAACAATTATATTGTTGTTCCTTTTCCAATTAATTGTTATGTGAAACGATCGGCTGCAGTCCCCATCTTTAGCCCACTTAAGTCTATATTTTGTTTTCTATTCAGAGATTCCCTGTACACAGTAACCTCCCAAAACCTCTCACATAATTTCTTTTTCTTTTTGTTCTATATATCCTCTTCAGTTTCTATCTCCTCTTTCCTCTTTAACTCATTCAATTTCCATATTAATTCCTTATACTGGTTATGTATATAGCCAAAAGGCTAATTATTCCACTGCTTCCACTTTCTTTTTAACCCCTTCAATTTTCTCCCTTAGAATAAATCTTACTGTCTCCTGAATATTAATTTCCTCTCACCCTTTTTGACCATTTCTTTGAAATTTTTGTCTTCTTATCTATCACCTAATATCCTAAGTGGTTTAGGTCTTGTTAGTATTTTAAGGTTGTTAAAGGGATAGTTGAAGGGATAGAGAAAATGTGTGGATAGTAGAGTATGAAAGTAGTAGTTGGAGAAGTGTATTTTGTAGTTGAGAGTAGTTGTATTGAATATTGTGTTAGTTGTTCTTCATATTACAAAATGGTAGCATACATGGGTATTTATAGACCCATAGATTATTCTAGAAACTCCTAGCTAGAACTAATGCAAATACTTCTAGATTTTTCTACATAGTTGAATGTTCTTGATTTTTCTTTCTATCCTAGGCTTTTCTCCAATACTCTAGAAGTTTCTTTACATTTCAACAACTCTATCTTATATTTTTCTAGATTCTTCTAGAATTTGCATTATACTTTAATACTCCTCCTTGATGCAAATTCGGTAACTCCAAGCATAGTGCGTAGTAGTTCAAATCTTGGTCTTGGTAAAGCCTTTGTGAAGATATTTGCAATTTGATCTTCTGTCGGGCAATACTCAAGTCGTATCTTCATATTTGTTTTCGCTTCTCTTATGAAGTGGTATTTAATTGCTATATGTTTTGTTCTGTTGTGATGCACATGATTCTTTGTCATTGCAATGGTTGATTTATTGTCACAATTAATTGTAGTAGGGCCACTTTGTTTTTCTCCCATATCTTTGAGTATTCTTTGAAGCCATATAGCCTGACTTGTTGCTTCAGCGGCTGCCACATACTCTGCTTTAGCGGTTGATTGGGCAACTGTGGCTTGCTTCTTTGATGCCCAAGAGAATATTCATGACCCAAGTGAGAAAGCATAGTCTGACGTGCTCTTCATGTCGTCCACTGACCCTGCCCAATCACTATCAGTATAACCAAGCAATGTTGGATTGCCTGTGGATTTGTACCATATACTGTGCTCTTTGGTTCCTTGTAGATATCTTAAAATTCTTTTGCCTACGCCAAGATGTATTTGGCTTGGATTTTGCATGAATCTTGATAAGAGACTTGTAGCGAACATGATATCTGGTCGTGTAGCCGTC
>Ga0214543_1002760_pt1 | contig 34545 bp, 17 predicted proteins | sample CNSS2metaG_FD_160094 | JGI IMG/M metagenome (GOLD analysis project Ga0214543, IMG submission 160094) | Root nodule microbial communities from cowpea collected in UCLA plant growth center, Los Angeles, California, USA - CNSS2 | ecosystem: Host-associated > Plants > Roots > Nodule | place: USA... | reverse complement strand
ATAAATATTTTAAAATTTTAAAACAAAATATAAAATAAACTTAATATTATTAAAATGTTTAATAAAAATATCATTATAAAATTTATATAAAAGTTAAATTTGATCTCAATTTGGAGAGGATGAAATTAAAAATTAAAAAAAAATGGATTGAAATATAATTAAAATAACAAATATATGAACCAAATTGAGATTCAAACAATGACTTGACACGTGTCACCTTATTGACTTGACACGTGGCACAATATTGATGTGACACGTGGCATGAATAATTTTCAAAAATAAAAATTAAAAAAATTAAAAATAAATTAAAATAAATTAAAAAAAAATTAAAAAAAATGAGAAGCTGACACGTGGCATATCCTTAACACCGTTAACACTATACTAACGGAATGAGTCTAATTTTTACACATTTTAAAAAATATGAACCTAATTGAGACTAAAAAAAATCTTATGACCTATTTGAGATTTTTCAACAAAAACATGAACCAATGGAGTATTTTAACCTTAAAATAATAACTTCAAAGAAAGTTGGAATGTACCAAAGAGAGTTAACTTTTTTGATTTTTCAAAATACCCTACAATTTATGCACTACACATGAAGTGAAAAGGTAAACGAGTAAAATGTTTTATAATATGATAGATGGGAAATTTTTTATTAAATGAATAATGTTATGTAATGATTTTCTATTCATGTATAGAATAAAGAGTTCAGTGATTAAAAGTCTAAAAGATGAAAAACAATAAAACTTACTCTACTAGATATACTTGAATGAAACTTACATTAGAGTTTCAATTCCTATTCCTATATATGTAAAACGTTGAACGCAGACTTAGTTTGATTTAAAGAACAATTGGGCCAAACTAGTAATAATTTGAACAAAAGAAAAGAATATACATATATTACAAGTATGACAGTGAAACTTGATGATTAATAAAAACAAGTTGATGATAAAAAAAGGGACTTGTTAATTTAGACTATTAATTTTGTTCATTATTATTTTACAAATGGATAATGAATGTTCTTTGTTGATTTTTTTAGTGTTATTTCTCTAATGTTATTTTTCTAATGTTATTTGTCTACTACACCTTTAAAATAAGCTAATCTTGATGTATTAATTTTTTTAATATATTTTAAAATATTAAAATTGTAACATTCAGTGGAAACTATTAAGTACAATATTAATATTATAATAAAGTAAAAAATAGATAGTTAAAATTATATAAAATATTAATATAGTTATAAAATAATAATCATATATATATATATATAACTATTCTTAAACATAATCAAGATATAACTTTATTGAGCAATCTCAATATTGTCCATCAGAGAAGCATGCATCCTTAAGTGTGTCCTCCTCTAGTCACACAATGAAGTGATCATTGCAAAAGAAAGTCAAACAACACATAAATCACAGGGTAAACTAATATAGAAAGAGAATTGTACATAAGAAAATAAATCATATCACTTTAGCATCAATATATTAACAATACATGATTATACACAAATAGTAGTTGACACTAAACTCAATTATCCCGATACATGTCATTGATATAGGATTCATCAAAGTGTGCACTTGTGATGGTTTCTAGACTCCGCAAAGTTCAAAGCCACATGGGGTTATCAGTCAACCACAAAAGATTAATCCCTTTCATGCTTAAGACCAAAGAACAAGTCCAATGGTTAAGATTTCTTGATACTCTCACTACATAACTTATTATACTCTATTTGAGTGTGAATGATTATTAGAGTTCAAAATACCTCCTTCTAGACATCTCATTTATCAATGCATACACTAATAATACCATCACTAAGAATTTCCCTTGAAATCCTCCAACTTCATCTTATATGCTTACCACAACAGATTCTATTCAATTCATCATAACAAGAACCATAAATATGCTTCATTTCAAACACAAAACACCCAAATACAACCAAACAATGAAAAACAGGCAAAATAAGACATATTTGACACTAACCGCCATTTGCCTTGTAAAAATGGGCGCCTAGTGCCAACATCTCAGCACTCAGCGCCATTTGTCTCATAAAAATGGGTGCCCAATGCTAGAATGTCAGTGCTCAACGCCATAAAGCTAAAATGCTCCCAGGTCTACAGTGGTCTCCAACGCTCAACGTCACATATCCAGCGCTCAACGCCAATCAACTTGTAAAAATTAGCGTTCAGCGACAACATTATGGGGCTCAACACTACATAAGATTTAAAAAAAATGCAATTTAAGGTTTTTGGACAATTTGGACTTGTTTCATAACTCAAATTGGTACTCCTCCTTTAGGTATTGGTTTAAAAATTGTTAATCATAGGATTTGGTACCAATTTTATCAATGACTCAAATCCTAAATTTCCCCAGTTACCTCAAAATAATCAACCAATCATACATAATTCATCAAACAATTCACATACTAAAATCATTCATACTAACAGTAATCATTACCAAACTCAATCAACCACAAGCTTGCAAATATTAATGTTTATCAAACTTACACGCAAAGACAAAGACTAGTTTCCCTTACCTAGTGAAAAGCTCGTCTGACTCTAACAACACCAAAACCTTCCCCAAACCACGTGATACTCTATCTATACATAGAAATACTACAAAAATGATCAGATCATACCTTCATCACCATTGATCAAGAGAAAACCAAACAAAAGACTAAAGGAATACATGCAACCTCAAAGAGAGACACATGCAAGCAAGGATGATAAAAAATTACACAAAAGAAAAAGTTGAAAATCAACTTACTCAAATGGAAAAATTGATCGGATAAACTTGAAGATCTTGTTGCAAGGATCACACAAGCGGTCTCCGATCTTCAAACAAATGAACAAGAAATTAGGTAGCTTAGAGAGAGATTTTTAGAGAGATAAAATATTTTGAAATAAAAAGATCTCTTTATAAAATTTTTATTTATAATAAACATATCATTATTAAAATAATATGGTCTCGTTATTTTAAAACACTATTACTCGTAAAATACTATTTTTTGTTCTCAGAAAAATCATATGTCAATATATTTTAATAATACAATATATAGAAAATAACAACAATAAAAATTAGAAAATCCAAATTTAGTGTTTGCTGGTGCTATTGTGCAAGTTGCATTCTTAATGAACAACGAAGATGAAAAAGTTTCATATTTGTTCTTCCTTCCGAGATTTTAAAAAGTAAATGAAATTTTTGTTATGGCACATCAAATTCCAAACATGATGACATATTGAATCATCATGAACATGCATAGCACTTTAGTTTAACAGAGCAAACCATAACAATACTAGAATGATACATTTTTGTGCCAAAGGAGGAATAAAAAAAATAATGTTCTAAATTTGTGAGATTGATACAAACAATATATCTTATTTTAAAGAATTAAAAAAAAATTAACCCTTTAAAACTATATATCATTTATAAAAAGTAATATAAATTAGTCTAATGGATTATTACTACTTTAAATACAAAATAGGAAAAGAGGTAATAAATATTTATTAAACATTTCAATAAATACTTCAATGACATTAAATTGTATACTTATTATTATTATTTCTTAATTCTTTAATCATTACCATGAATATAATTATTAGAAAAATTGATATAAAATTTGTACATTAAAATGTTATGAAAATTTTTAATTATTACAAGAAAACCTCCTTCTCTTGAACCCTACTGTGGAGTGGGTAGAATGTAACTGTTTCTAAGTTATCATTAAATCAGAAATTGTGATTTACAATAAATTTTAACTTTGAGACCTCATAAGTTATACAATGAAAAATTATTTTTCAAAATATATTTAATTTGGAAAAAACAACTTTTTCATAAGAAATTCCTCCCTTTTAAACCCTTAGAACTGTGGAAGTGGAAGACAACATAAATTATGATAAATTTGTTAACTTCTATAATACAACCTTACAAATTATATTGAAGGGTAATTTTTTTTTTTTTGAAAAATTTAATTAATTTGAGAAAAATTCTTTCATGAAACCTTCGGATAACATCATCACTGTTTACATATTTTCCAATTACGTGTTACTATATACGATTATTTAGTGGCTTTTAGTTAATAGTTTTTATAATAATTATTTTAAAAGTCATTAAAAGGTGTTTCTTTCGATTGGTAAATCTTGTAATTTTTTTATACTAAAAGTGAATACCTATTCAACTCTAACTGTAATAAGACTTAAGGCATGGTTATACGAAAACATGCTTGTCTCTTCAAGGGCGTGAAAGAGATTTAATCTAATTTAATTTATTCCAACCATAACAAAAATTAAAGTGTAGTTATTATAAAATTTAAATAATTACTGGGCTTTCAAAGTTAAATCTATTTACAAAAACAATCTTTTCATCACAAAAACTATTTTAAAATAATTATGCACCAGTCCAAACCCATTACTATAAATTAACTTCTACTTCACTTCAGAAGTCAGATTTAAATTGAAACGATGTAAAGGCTTGAATTAAAAAATAGTCTAATAAATAGAATTTGTCTAAAATCTAACATAAGTCGGAAGAAAAAAAAACTGAATCAGTTTCCCAATTGAATGCATTGAATTGGTTTCAAATTAGATTTAGACATTATCCGAAACACATACACAAACTCTACAGAACAGATTCAATTGCGATAAATAAAAAAAAAGGGGTAAGTACAGTGACAACTACCCTAATCAGTTCTAAAAATCTTGCATCAGCAGATAAGAAAATTCGCAAAGCATAACACAAACACTTAATTTTCATGCACCAAACCGTCATACTAATAATGAACACTCTTTGTTTATGTAAGTGCGTGAAACAATTCAAGAAAAAAAAACCACACACACTTTTCCTTTCCCGCATCAGATTCCGTGTATGCCAGAATAATCAACACCGTTTCAATTAATAGCATCTTTCTTCACACATTTAAATGAGGCATAACTGAAACTCCATAACCATCTTCTTCTTCCTTATTACAAGTGTTTTATCTGGGCGTTAAAAATGTGGCACGTGCGTTACTTGAATCAACTATGTATCATCAATGCTTAAACAGAGTCTAATTAATTGTACACATAACAATCATCTAATCAAACCAAAGAGCAGAAACAGAAATAAACAAAGTAAGATAATTAGATAAACCATGAAGATTTGTTCAGCAGAGAAGGAGTAATAATAAAACAGAGGAAACAAATGAAATGGTTGAAACTAAAAGCATGTACTTTGCATGAGAATGCATACATCAAGAGGATGACATACATACAACTTGCATGCATCAGAAAATTTTCCTTTTCCATCTGTCTCAGATTAAAAAAAAAAGAAAAAAAGAAAAAGAAAAGAGAGCGATGGAGGAGAAACTTCTCTCCCCGGTTTCGTTTTGTCTCGGGAGGAACAAAACGGGGAGAGCGAATGGGATCGTTCCACGTGTCCGATAGGACTCTCCCAGTGGTTTTCTAGCGTTAGATCACAAGTGCAAGAAACGGGCGAGTTGGGTGGGGTTCACCACGCCGGGGAGCTGGGTCCCACCACCCTTCAACAAACTCGCCACTTCGGCGTACCTTTCCCGCTCCTGCTCCGTCCGCTGGTACGGCGGCGGCGCCGCCGTAGGCTCTGCTTCTTCGCCGCCGTCCTCCGTCGACTTTCCTTTTGGTGGGGCCCAGGGCTGACCCAGTAGGGTGCCTTTGGTGAGGAACTCGTGGGCCAGGTAGCCCGCTAAGAGTTGGTTGGAGGGCTTGGGCTCCACGAAGACGGCTTTGCTGGTGGCGGTGATCGGGTCGACGGGCCTATCTGGCTTGAGTATTTTGGTGGTGGGTGGTGCGGGTATGGGCTTGGGCCTGTCAAATGGGTCATCTCTCTCTTTGCGCTTATTGGTAGGTGTCAACACACGACGTGGGGGGAGACGCATCGTTTTGGTATTCATGGCTTTCTATCCGCATGCCACGTCACTACCAAACCACCCTCAAAACAAAACTGACACAAATAGTTTTGTTTTCAAACAATAAAAAAAAAAGAAAAAAACAACGGTAATTATTTATCTATCTTCTGGTGAAAAGTGAGGGGTAAAAAGGTAAATTTTGAAAATACAGGGGGTAAAAGGATAAATTGACACAAAACGGATGGGGCACGCTATGGTGAAGACGATGTGATGGGAGAGAGAGACAGGGACGAGAGAAACTTGTGGCCGGAATCTGGCAATTATCAAGATTTAATAAAAACAAAATAAGAGATGAGGTAGAGAGAGAACAGAGAAGATGAGAGAGAAGGAAGAGAGAGAGAGAGAGCGAAAAAGAGAGAATGTAAGAGAAAAATGTGAGAAGAAGAGAATGCGCAGCGGGTCAGGGACTTCGTTATTTATAGTGCTTCTTCTCTCTAATTGCCCCTATGAAGTTCAGCTAATTACTAAAATACCTTGGTTGACCTAAATTACTCAATTACCCTCCCGTTTTATAATTATCTTCCCAAAATGAAGATGGAAAATTTTCCCCTTTTAAGCTTTTTCTCATGCGCCGAGGATTGGTTCAGATTGCATTTGCTTCCTTCCACCGCGGCGGACGGCGATTGGTTGAACGGGAGGGGGTAATTAATTATTCGTTCTGTTTATTTTATTAATTTTCTGGTAATTATTTAATTCTTGGAGTGGTTTGATTATATGATTGGGTTTGGGTCTCAAGCATGCCATTGCTATTCTGTGGAATTGCATGAGATACGAAGAAGGTGAAGAGTTGTCTCATTGAAATTGTTTTGTTTTGCTCGATTTTGCAGTAAGGCCTATTCAAGCTTTATTCACTTGAATGTTTATATTAAAAATACATTATTACCACTGGTGATGATAGGGTCTGAAAAATGAATTCCCCCAAATATTGCTTCAGACACGTAGGTTTATTTTGGTGACTATCTTATAAAGTTCTTCTTTCTGTTAATTAAATAGAATGTTGAAATGCAGAGAGATATGTATTTAATCTTAAAAATTGGAGAAATTGTGACTGATTTTAACCTTAAATTTTGTTCTGCCAGGTTTCCTGGTTCATCCACTATGATGGCAGGCACCATATTCTGCAAATAAGGAAATTAGTAATTGAGTTTTAATCCCAGAGTAAGTAATTTCATGAACAGTCCTTGGATATGATTATTTGCCATGAAGCTGCTCAAGTTTAAGTAGCAGATAATTTTCTGGAGAAATTTTGTTTTTATGCTGATCAATATTCAACTGTTACGACTTCTATATCTTACCCTGTTTCACTTTCCTGCACTACTTTAGTATAAATTTCTGTTTTTATTAAAAGAATGCCTTTTTTTCTTGTTTTGCCATGTTAATTAGTCTTCGCGTCATATTCATTCTAAAGTGATTTTTTTAGTTATAATCAATTTAAATATATACTTTACTTGTGTTTAGCAATTTTACATTAAATAAATTAAAATAAAGGTTATCTTATAACTCTAAAATAAGCAAATCTATATTTGAATATAACTTTTAATCACTATCTAAACGCGTTTAAGTAAAATGCTATTCAGCCCAAGACGCGTAGCCATACACATTTCCTTCACCCATTGGAAACTAAATTTAATGAAAATTATAAAATAACATGATAAACTTGTTTTAAACATAGTGTTCTTTCTTTCTTTTTATTTTTCTGGAAATAATCTGAATGCTTATTAAAACGCAAGTTAACATGTTGATGATACCACTAAGATTAAAAATTAGAGCTTAAGTTTGAAGCATTACCTGTATGAGAATTTTGACTTATCGTATATAATTTTGATAGTGAACTTCTTTAACCAGTATTAGAATTTTCGTATTAGTCAATTATTTAAAACTCAGATTGTGTAAGTCAACTCCTTTATTTACTAGGTGGGCAATGTATAATTAGGTTAAACTGTTAATAAAATACTAATTTAAGTTTATGTAAATAATGATAGACTCGTGTTGTTTAATCAAAGTGATTAGGATTTGATTCTTAATTTTTGAAAAGTGACTAAATGCTCCTTCCTAATGAACAAAACAAATGTTAATAAGGTTATTCCTTTGATGAATCCATTTTCTTATTATAATAATCATATAAAAGTTTAGATCTAATCCTTTATACAAACTAGTCTCGAGTATTACCACCAATAGTTCATAGCCCAATAATCTTCATAAACGTGTAGAGTTCATATTGTATTCAAATTTTCTTGCTATTGCAGTTACTTTTTTTGGTTAAGGCACTCCTAACCTTTTTATTGTTGAATCTTTTGTTGCTATTGACATTTACGTTTTTAGTTTCAGTAATTCTTTTTTTCCAAAAACATGAACGATTTGAAAATCCTTGAGAATTTTTTATTAAAATTTCTTTTCTTATAGAAAAAATAATTGTTATAAATCTCCACATATAAAAGAAAATGTCAATATTTGTTTATTTCTTAGTAGAACTATTATAATTAAATAGAAAAGACTACATTGTTGCATTAACAAATATTAAGAAATTTCATTGAATAATTTGTTTATATGTAAATGCGATTAAGTTAAACAAATAAAATTAGCAAATGAATAATGTTATATAATACTATATTCTGATGTATGATATGGTTCGGTTAATGATTAAGATGATAAATGGAAAACTTTTACTATATATAAAGAGACAACAAAGATACTAAAGATGTCTTTTCTCTTTGAAAAACAAGTAGTATTTGGATGAGGAAGATTTATTTTTATAAATAATTTGAAGTGTTTTGTAATAATACGTTATTTGGATAAATAGTTTAAAAAATTAAAATTTAATTAATATCAATTCAACACTTTACCAAATTCTGAGTAAATACAATAAACCAATTTCAATTATATTTTTAAAATTTTGAAATTCAATTACGTTGTTATAATACATATATAACGTATAATAAGTAATGTAAATTTTTATACATGTCAATCATTTTATGAAGCATGTGTAGACGATAGACCATTGAATTTATTCCCTACTATCTCCGGTGGTTTGTTATGCTGAAAAGATATTTATAAAATAATAATAATAATAATAATAATAATAATAATAATAATAATAATAATAATAAAATACCACAAAGTTAAGCAATTGACGTGGTAGAAAAATGACAACTCAAAAGGGATAAAGCAAGCATATGAGTTATGAAAACATCTCAAATAAACTTCTAAAAGAAAAGACATGTTAATCTGAGTTCTATAATTATAAGGAAGCACAAATCAACACTGCTGAAAACTTGTTAAACTATTGGACGATTTGTTCTTATATATAAAACTTGTAACAGCTTAAGTCAAACTAAACAAGAAAAACTTCTACTTATTATAATACAAATCTTATTTCTAATTTTCAAACTCAACCTAATTTATAAACGTTACAATGGTGAGAAAAAGATACATATGATCTTAAACTCAAACTCACTGTTTGATTGAGATTTGATTAATGACATTCATGGTACCTGATTTACTTTTGTAATATTTTTTTTCTTCATTAATTATTATGTTAGAAATAAAACTGGTAATATTGACTTTGATATAACTACGAGATCAAGTACTTGCTCAAAGTTATAACTTTAATTAGAGTTCAACTATTTTTCTTTAAAAATGTAGAATTAAGTGTGAAAAGCTTGAATCTTGAAAACAAGTATTTTACTTTGGAAACATGAATATATTTGTTATTCTCAAGCCAACTTTTCCGAAATCGAAGGAACACTCTTTTAGTTGTCAATTTTGAGTATTAAAATATCTATTTCTGTTACCTTTCAAAATTAGTTTTATAAATATATTATATTTTTTTCTTAAAGATAGGAAATAGAAAAAAACAGTTTATATATATGAAAATATACTTTACCAAACATTAGAAACGAGATTGAGGTTTTCCTTTTACGATACAAAAGTAAGAAACCTTTTCCTTCTTCTTTTCCACTTTTTGGGCATTGAGAGTCTGCAGTTCCAACTCCTTCCACGAGTGCATGGGTAGGAGGTGTTGTGTTAACCTTGGGGAGCGATCTGTGTTAATCGGTTGCACCTCGGCCATGCCGGAATTTCGCTTTCAGGGTAGTGGTTCTTCCATGACACAACTATCTTGATTTCTGTCTTGATAATTTGTTATATTGCTAACAATCTGCTATTTTGATTTCTCTATTTTGCTAAAAATCTGAAAGTGAAACCCTATTCCTTTTCAAAATTCTTCAACGATGGTTGTTGCGTCTGGTTCTGTTCTCAAATCACTGCCCGATCTCTCCAAGCTTGAACCTTTAGATGGAATCAACTACAAACGTTGGTCCCAAAAGCCTTTAATCTTCTTCGAACGGCTTGAGGTTGATTATGTTCTGTTCACTCTTGTTCCCGATAATGATCTCGTTGTTCTTGCTACTCCAACAGTCACACCTTCAACGGAAAAAACGAGAAAAGATGATGAGGAGTCAAAGGCAAAATATGTGAAGGATAATAAAGTTGTCAGGGGTCATCTTCTCAATCACGTGACCAATGCTCTCTTTGATATTTTTGTTGAACAGAAATACGCAAAGGAAATATGGGATAACTTGGAATCAAGGTATGGTGTCGATGATGTTGGAAGGAAAAAATACGTGGTGGGAAAATGGATGGAGTTCTAGATGGTAGATGACAAGCCTATAATAGAGTAGATTCACGAGTATGAGAACTTGGTTGCAGATGTGCTAAGAGAAGGCATGAAAATGTGTGATGTCTTGTAGGCTAATGTTTTGTTGGAAAAATTTCCACCTTCATGGATGATTACAAGAACCATCTGAAACACAAAAAGAAGGACTTGTCTTTACAGGAGTTGATAAGTCACATGAAAACTGAGGAGGCTAATCGTTTGAAAGATAAGAAAAATTTTGTTTCTTCTATTTTTGTTAAAGTTAACTTGGTTGAACCTTCTTTTGCCTATAAAGACAGGTACAAAGCCAAAGGAAAGAAATTCAAAAACAACAGATATCACAAACACCCCAAAGGTGATAAAGGGAAGAATCACAATGGCAAAGTGATACTCTGTTTTGAATGTGGAAAACCAGGCCACAAGTCATACCAGTGTTGGAACATGAAGGATAAGAAACCTATTAGTAAGCCCAATAACGTTGCACCACAAGCCAATGTTGTTGAAAAGGAAGATATAATTGTTGTTGTGGTGGTAGAAGCAAACCTGTTGGAAAACAAGGTAGATTGGTTGCTAGACACTGGTGCCACCAGACATATTTGCTCCAACAAGGCTCTTTTCCAAGAATTTTATGATGCAGTAAATGGTGAACATGTCTTTATGGGCAATTCATCCACAATTATGGTGCTTGGTAAAGGAAAAATATTCCTAAAACTTACCTCTGGAAAAACTTTAGCTTTGAATGATGTGTTGTATGTTCCCTCCCTTCGTAGGAACCTAGTTTCTAGTAGTTTGCTTAATAAGGTTGGTTTGAAACTTGTGTTTGAGGGTGATAAAGTGATTTTAGCAAAAAATGGGGATTTTGTGGGTAAGGGATACTTGTCTGATAAGCTGTTTATTCTGAACTATGTTCCTATTATTGCTAATGAAAGTACCTTTAGTTGTGCTTATATTGTTGAACTGTTAGCTTATGGCATGGTAGGTTAGGCCATGTAAATTTTGGGTCCATCAAAAGATTGAAAATATGCATCTTATAAATACGTCTAATGAAAATGAGTATTCTAAATGTACGGTTTGTGTTGAAGCAAAATTTACAAAGAAACCTTTTAAACAAGTCACTTCCAGAAGCACTGAATTGCTTGAATTGGTACGTTCTTACTTGGCTGAATTTAAAAATACAATGAGTAAAGGTGGCAAAAAATATTATATAACTTTTGTTGACGACTTTTCCAGATATACTAAGATTTATTTTTTTAAAGTCAAAAGATGAGATTGCTCAAATCTTTTTAAAGTATAAAGCTAAAGTAGAAAATCAATTGGATAAAAAGATTAAAAGACTTAGGTCTGATAGAGGTGGTGAATATAATACAAATTATATTAAGGAGTATTGTGATGAAAATGGTATTATACATGAATCTTTTGCCCCTTATACACTTGAACAAAATGACATAGCTGAACAGAAAAATAGGACACTGAAAGAAATGATGAATGCTATGTTATTAAGTTTTGGGATGCCTGATGACATGTGGGGTGAAGCTGTTTTGTCTGCATGCTATATTCTGAACAAAGTTCCTCATAAGAAACTAGATAAAACTCCTTATGAACTATGGAAAGGTTTTTCACCCAACTTAAATTATTTAATGGTTCGGGGGTGCTTCGCTAAAGTTGCATATTCAAAATTTAGAAAACCTAACATTGGACCTAAAACCTTTGATTGTGCATTCATTGGCTATGCTCAAAATAGTGTTGCATACAGATTCGTGTTTGAATGATAATTTTATTTATGAATCTAGAGATGTTGAATTCTTTGAACTTGTGTTTCCTCTTAATAAAACGATAACTGAAAATGTTGCTTTGTCAAGGGTTGATATGGTAAATGAATCTACTTCTACTGATCATGTGAATGAACTTAGAAGGAGTAAGAGGAAGAGAACTAAGAATATCTTTGGGCCTGATTTTTTGACTGCGTTTATTGTTGAAAAACCTCATAAAATCAATGAGCAATTTGTTTCTATATTTTTGATTGGTGATGATCCTAAAACCTATAAAGAGGCATTAAGCTCTATAGATTCTAGCTTTTGGAAAGAAGCAATTAAAAGTGAATTAGACTCTATTATGATGAACCACACTTGGGATTTGGTTGATTTACCTAAAGGTAGTAAACCTATTAAGTGTAAATGGATCTTCAAAAAAAAAAAAAGACTAGATGGGTCTATAGAAAAATTCAAGCCTAGACTAGTGGTAGTGGGATATACACAAAAGGAAGGTATTTATTATTTTGACACTTATTCTCCTATGACCTAAAATTGCTACTATTAGATCTTTGATTGCTCTTTCAGCTATTCGAGGTTTGATAATTCATCAAATGGATGTAAAAATGGCTTTCCTTAATGGAGACTTGGAGGAAGAAATTTACATGGACCAACCAGAGGGATTTGTAGTTGCTGGACAAGAGGCCAATGTATGCAAGCTTATAAAATCTCTCTACGACCTTAAACAGGCACCCAAACAATGGTATGAAAAATTTGATCGTACTTTAGTAAACAATGGGTATGTTGTGAATGCCTCTAATTCATGTGTTTACTCTAAATTGTTTGGTTCTAATTGTGTGATTATATGTTTGTATGTTGATGACATGCTCATTTTCGGCTTTAACTTGGAAGTAATAAATGATACCAAGACGTTTCTAATTGCTCACTTTGAGATGAAAGATTTAGGTGAGGCAAATGTTATTCTTGGTGTCAAAATAAGGAAAACTGAATTTGGCTTTTCATTATGTCAATCATACTACATTGAAAAGATACTTAAGAAATTTGATTGTTTTGATACAATGCCTGTAAGAACTCCTTATGACCCTAGCATGAGTCTTAAAAGAAACAATGGTGATAGTGTTTCATAAGCTGAATATGCTAAAATTATAGGAAGTGTTATGTATCTCATGAACTACACAAGACCTGATATTGCTTATGTTGTAAGTAGACTAAGTAGATACACTCATAATCCTAATAGTGAACATTGGAACACACTTCATCAATTGTTAAAATACCTTAATGGAACTATGAATTTATGTCTGCATTTTAACAATTTTCCTACTGTTTTAGAAGGTTATTGTGATGCAAACTGGGTGACAGATAATAATGAAGTGAGTTCTACTAGTGGATATGTGTTCACTTTAGGGGGAGGAGCTGTTTCATGGAAATCTTCCAAACAGACCTGTATTGCTCGTTCCACTATGGAATCTGAATTCATCGCTCTTGAGCTAGCAGGTCAAGAAGCTGAATGGTTGAAAAACTTGTTAGGTGATATTCAATTATGTGGTCTTCTGTACCAATATCATTGCATTGTGATTCACAAGCTACTATTGGAGTTGCCAAAAATTATGTATATAACGACAAAAGAAGACATATTCGTATAAGGCATGGTGTAGTTAAACAACTTTTGAAGAATGGAATAATTTGTCTAGAGTTTGTGAGATCAGAAAGAAACCTAGCAGATCCTTTAACAAATGGATTGAGTAGGAGAGTCATTCAAGAGACTTCTCAAGGGATGGTACTTAAGCCTTTGGCTTGAAAATATTGTGATGCACTACAGTCCATCCTTGTACCTATGGTAGTGCTTAAATCCATAACTCTATGTGTTGAGTGGTCCTCAATAGGACTTGATGAATGATTGTGATATGAGTCTAAAGGACTTAATAACTTTATAGCTCTATTTGTTGAGTGGTCTATTGTGATAGACTTGATAAAGTTATTGTTTAGATGAGTTTGAAGGTGGGCCGCCTTCCATGAAAGAATACAAAATTTACTTTCTAGAGCACTCATGGAACCAAGGAATATGCGCATGGCCTTTAATAGCGCTTGTATTGTATCGAGGAATAATAGACATCAATGAATTGATACGTGTTATGGGGGTCTCAACCTAAGCCTTTGAAAGTTCAAGAATTATTTCACTTTCATTAGCTATATATTTACCTCATTTCACTATACATTAATTCAATCGAAAGATATTAATGTTTAAGTAACTTAGTTCCTTCTGCTTGCCCAGGAATGTATTTTTAAACATATAGTCATATGTGGGGGATTGTTGGGAATATGACTATATTTGTTATACTTAAGCCAACTTTTCCGAAACTAAAGGGAGCACTCTTTTAGTTGTCAGTTTTCATTATAAAAATATCTCTTTCTATTACCTTTCAAAATCAATTTTATAAATATATTATATTTTTCCTTAAAGATAGGAAATAAAAAAAAGCAGTTTATATATATATATATATATATATATATATATATGGAAATATACTTTACCAAACAGCAGAAACAAGATTGGGGTTTTCCTTTTATGAGACAAAAGTAAGAAACCTTTTCCTTCTTCTTTTTCACTTTCTAGGCATGTAGAGTCTGCAATTCCAACTCCTTCCACGAGCGCGCACGAGGGTAGGAGGTGTTATGTTAACCTTGGGGAGCGAACGACGTTAATCGGTTTCACTTTCAAGGCAGTGCTTCTTTCACGACACAACTGTCTTGATTTTTGTCTTGATAATTTGTTGTATTGCTAACAGTCTGCTGTTTTGATTTCTCTATTTTGCTAACATTTTATATATATATTATGTAGTTTTCATATTCTTCATTTTTATTTTTATTTTTTAACTTATTTTCTTCTTACAAAAGTAATAAATTATGTTCATTGTACATTTTTTTATTTTATATTTTCAGCTCATTTAACATTTGCTAATTGTTTTGATTATATTTTTTGTTATAAATGTTTTTTAGATACTGATTACATTAGATTCTATATTTAAAAGCCTTCAAAATTTATACATGTTTTTATGGATTTGGAGTTTTATGTAGGAATGACAATCACATGAGATGGGTTCCGTTTCATTCTTCCATTCCATCTTTAAAGTAAAAATTTACCTTCATATTCAACGAGTATAAAATTGTTGTTTTATCTTCATTCCCATTGAATAATGGATATACAAGTACCTGCATTTGTATTTAGTTTCTTATTTTTCAAAATATTAATTAACATAGATTTTAAATACCATGAAAGATAATTTGTTGTTATGAAGATAATGGTGTTAGTACTTATAAATTTTGATCTCTAGATTCTTTTTTCAAATTAATATAGGTAATATACGATCAAAAGAAAGAAGAACAAATGAAGTAAAGTTGACGAAGTTAAACAATGTTTTTAAAACATTTTTTATCTTAAATTTGGCAAGTTACATAAGGAATTGGAGTTTATCAAAGGAATATAGGTTCTTTTCACCTAATGAATTAGGGTTTTGGGTAAATTTATGATTGATGTTAATGTTGAAAGCCAAAGTAGATGTTTAGTTAAGTCTAACCCTAATAATTTACTCCTTTTGCAAAAACTCAACCTATTAGTTTACTAATTTTTCATAACACAAGACAGAACAACACTGGAAATAACTTTGGACAAAAACGTTGGTCCCAGACAACGGCGCCAAATTTGATCAAGATCATACCCCGACCAAATAGAACAATTTAAATGTAGTACTTAGGAAGTGATCCTAAGGTCGTCTCCCAATGACCAATATTATCAATCAAAGATTCTCAATGCAACACAAAGGGGGGTGGCAGATTCAATACATAATTCAAATCGTAATTGCAAATTCATAAAATAGTGAACAAAAACAATATTGATTCCTTGATCCAATTGAAATTCCACCAATCACATGTCACGAAATTACTTGGTTATGTTAACTCTCATAAAACTCATGATCATGCAACTAAGCGAAGCTTAAAAACGAGTTCATCATGCAATTAAGCAAAACATACATCATTCAACTTCTATTGCACAAATTAAGCTATTGTGATACAACCCACACTCATTGAGCATGAACAAAGGTTGATGTGAAATGCACAACAGAAATGTGAAATTGTGATTAAGCATCTACCAATTTTGCATTCCTTCCAAAGACAATGAAGAGTAAACAAAATTGAAATTGAAATACGAATCAACAACCTCAAGGTTTCATTTCAATTTCTTCAAGGAATCAATACAAGCATATTAGCTAGACATGGAATCCAAAATACAAATCAAGGGAAAACAAAAATGTATCATTCAATTGAAGAAATGTTGTAGAAATGTTAACCAATGACAAAGCATAACATGAAAACGTGAACTAAGCAAGAAAAATGAAAACCCAAGGTTGGGTGTTGTTCCAAAGTGAAAACAAAACTGAATAAGCTTCAAAGAGAGACTAATTCAAATTTTCACTGAAAGTTGAAGGACCAAAAACATTTTAACCCTAAAATAAATTGTAAAAATGAAACATTCGATGGTGAGCCAACCCACTAACTCACCAACATGTTACAAGTTGAGTCAAATTACAAAATTTCTAGCTCACCAAAAAGTGAGTCGGGTTGAATTGTCCCTTTTAGCTCAAGCCGTCGTGTGTAAATCCCTATGAGTCAAGTTAACTCACTTTGACACCCCTAGGTATTGGATTGAACTAGTATGGTTGGTATAGCATAAATATGCATATTTGCGTTTTCTACAAAATTATGCAAACTTATTGGGCAAGAGATTGTATCACTAGGCAACGTCAGAGTTAGAGAGTCACTGATTTGATATAGTCGTTGGGTGAGGATATTCTCACCGAGCAACTCTAAAATCAGAGAGTTCACTGATTTGATTGTCTAAACAAAAATATTATTATTTTAGTTGAAAATATGTTTTAGTAGCTTATTATATTTTGTCTAAATTATTTATACTAATGGTGGTAAGAATGTAATATATATATATATATATATATATATATATATATATATATAAACCCTCATGAATATAAAAAGTAAGGTTTAGTCACATGGAAGGTTCCATTTTCGTTAAAAAATTTTAATTGGGTACTCTAGTTTTAAGTCGTTCCAATTGGGTCTTATTTTGAAATTTTTTTTCAAATACCAAATAATAAATACAGGGACCAAATCGAGATTTTTCACATAAACAATTGACACGTGACAGAACCATAATTTAACACATGGCAGATTTTATTTTTTGTTTTAATTAATTTTGTTAATTAAAAAATATAAAAAAAAAATAAAAAAACAAGTTGACAGATAGAAAAATCCTAATTTGACACATATAAGTTATTTTTTTAAAGTAAAAAAATCATGAATTAACAAGTGACACAAAATTAACGTCACAATAATACCCTAATAGAAAATAATCAAATTAAAATAAATTTTCAAAAATAATACCTAATTGAAACGACTTAAAACCGAAAATCCAATTAAAATGTTTTAAGGTGATCTTCCTATGATTAAAACTAAAAGCAAATAATTTTTTATCTGTAACTAAAACAAAGTAGGTTTATATTTATGAAGAAATTTTAAAAATATATCGAATCCTCGACTAAAAAGAATTTATTCCATATTTAAGTAATTATATTTAAATAAACTATAAATAAGGTCTTGTTATAGTTTGTTTTTCATCTTCTTTCTATTTATTTTCAATGTGCATTAATCATATTCGGAGGGGAGTTATGGGTACCCTACCTAGGTCTAGGGTGTGACATAGGCCAATAATTTTGGGTACCCTGCCTTGTGCTTGGCCATGTTTTGGTATACACAAAAACATATTTAATTATATAAAAAAAATCAAATGTTTTAATTAATTAATTGATATTTTAAGTAGATAAACTGACACCATGTCTCTAATCTATTGGATTGGTGACCAAAAGAGATGGGTTAAAGTGGATAATCACTTTCATTATTCTACAATCACAGTCAATATTATGTTAAAATACAATTATAATTATAATTTTTCTGATTAAATCTATTGTTTTGAGATAAACCATGTTAGAAAAATATATTTTCTCCAAAATTTATTTTGAAAAGGTAGTTAGAACATGCCAAGCCACAAGAGGAAAAGTTAGTTTTATATATTTAAAATGCTACTAGTATTATGTTAATTTTGTTTTCTATTAGTTTATACCACTGCGACTTAACTAATTTATTTTGGAAATTCTTTTTATAGTAAAGTGAGGCGGTGGTTGAGGTCATGGACTTAGATTAGATATTTTATTTTGACCGGCACTCACGTAACCAAATTCAAAATTCATATAAGAAATTCTCTGACTTTCGTTTCTATTTTAAAAATTCTCTAGGATGGTAATTAATAAATCTAATGTGAATTATAAAAAAAATAGCTGCTAATTAATTGCGCCAAAGCTACTGGTCATTCAGTGCAAGTTTGATTTTTATATGGAATAATAAACTTTTTGTTTTTCAGTTTTCATTCATGTATCAATCTATACGCTTTTCTAATCCAGTTAAAGTGACATTTATTTTAAATTTTAATCGACTTAATTTTACAATATTTTCTTAAAATTTTGATAGTTTAAACCTCAATTATCTAATTGACTTAAACTTTTGGTATACTAAACGGTTTTTTTAAAGTTTTTTTATATTTTCTTTTTAAGCTTTTGGTAGATTTAAACTTTCTAATTAAAATCCCAACACACGCCTTTCCATCATCGTCATCATCACTATCTTTTCAACGTGACAAATCAATCTACATATTGAACTTATATTGCTTAAACATGTGCATAAGGTTAATTAAAAAATGTAATATTTATAAAATTAAATTAATAGTCTATAAAATTGTTACTCATAATCAATCTAAATTAAATTTAATAAGGTTTAATATACAAGAATGAATACGGATTAAATTATACATCTAATTAGGTATACTCTTTCAAGATAAAAGGAATTGTATTGTGAATTAATATAAGGGTTAAATATGATTTTTGTCCCCCAAGTTTCAATAAAATTTGTAATTAGTCTCTCTTTACAACTATTGATCAATTTAGTCCTTTATCTTTAAAAATGCGTGAATTTAGTCATTTTAACCAAATTTTGTTAAGTTTATCTAATGTTTCAAGCACATTTCATGATAATATTTGACTTGTTTACACCGTTTGACACATTTTTGTTTTAATGTTAACCAAATATAATCATAAAATACGTTTAAAATGTCAAATAAACTTAACAAAATTTGGTAAGAAGGACTAAATTAACGCATTTCTAAAGATAGAGGACTAAATTGATATAAAATTTCGAAGAGAGACTAATTTCAAAATTCATTGAAACTTAAGGGACAAAAAATATATTTAACCCTTAATATAACAATAGCCTTGATATAACTTTTAATATAGTTATATTTGAAATTAACAAATTTATCATTATCATTTATTGGAATTTATGGTTGTATTTATATGGATGCTTATCAACTAACTCTCTCTCTCTCTCTATATATATATATATATATATATATATATATATATATATATATATTATTCACTTATGTGAATGCATCTCGATAATACATATAATTGTATTAATTTGTGTTTTTCTTAAGATTGATATTATATTTTAATCATGGCATCTAACATCTAATCAATTGAAAATAAGTGGTGAGCATTAGTGTATTTTGAACTTTGTTCCATTTTTACTATGTAGCATCTTTAGGGTATAGTATACCCATGTTACTTGCCGAAACAAAGTTCCCTAAAAAGATTAAAGTTATGGCCTATGATTCTAAATTAGGCAAAATTTGGATTCAATAGAAAATGTAGATTAATGTTCATATTTTTTCCACTCTCACGTACAATCACATAGTATTCTCTTACATCTTGAGAATTTACACAGTCTTAGCACCAGCATGTTCAACAAAATTGAAACACGTATACTTTTTTAATATATATTTATGTTTATAAATTTATGGCAACTTGGTTCACGTAATTTATATTCTTGTGATTTTAAATTTATTTGTTGTTTCATACAAATATATATCAATAGCATGTATAGCAATGTTATTACATAGATTGATTTGGTAATAGAAATTTGAGCAATAAAAAGAATGGTTTAAAGTAATTTTAGTGAGTTGAATGAGAAAAGTTGAAAAAAAAATGGTTTGAATAATTTATTGTAATAAATTGATGAGTGTGATGGAAGGTGTGAAGAGTAGTTGATGACGTTTTAATGGAAAACCAGCGCAACACATTCAAATCTTTTGCACGTCGCAACTACCAAAATGACATTTTTAATTTCTAAATCTTGTAATAGATTTCAGAATTTTATATTAAAGTTTTCTCCAATATTAGTTTTTAAAATAATATTTCTTTCTTTCTATTTATTATATTTCCTACCAAAGCTAGAAAGCTCCACCAAATATTTCTTCTAAAGCTTCACCACAAACACCCACTCTCAAGAAGAATATATTGAAGAAAATACTCTTATCTCTTAAGAAAAATTAAATAGCATTACCTGCGATAATACATAGAAGATTTCTATTTATTTTTTATTATATTTTGAATTGTTTGACTAGTTTAAACATACAAAATAAAAAATAAATGATTATCAATTTATAAAATAAAAAATTATTAATTATTAAAAAAATTACTATTATAAATAAAATATTATAATTAGTTTTTAAAATTTAGTTATCAAGATTTTAACTATAAAAGAAAATTGGTCACTAAATATTAACTATTTCGATTTTTGTTATTAAAGAAATTTATAGTATTTAGTTAATTAGTAACCATGACAAATTATATTTTTTTATTTATAATAATAATTATTTTAACAATTAGTAAAATTAGTATCTGTAATGATTAATAACTTTTAGTCACTCAAATTAGTTGTTAATATGATACATTATTTTATATTAATATAATATAATAATAATAATAATAATTAATAATAATAATAATCATACATATAAAATCTTCATCTAAAAATACCTAAATATATATTATTTAATTGTTTATAATATGATTGTATTTTTTTCTTTTATTCATTTCTAAATTATATATTTGTCATTCAAATTATAAATTACATATGAAATATAAAAAATAATCATACAATTTTTTTTTAAATAAATTTACAAATGAATATAAATATTAAATTTAACTCATTGAAGCAAGATATTTATAAAAGAAACGCTTATTATACTTCCTCTGGTTTATATAGAAGATATTTATATATATATATATATATATATATATATATATAAAATATTAAAATACGTTTTGCATACATATCCCAAAATATTGAATAAGCCTATACTTTTTTAATTAATTTTAATTTTTAAAACTTAAATATATCTTTTGGATCTTTGTTAATAAAATTGAGATCATTCCGAATTCGTATCTTTCAATATATTTTACTGATATTAGTAGTAAAAAATATTTAATGAAAAATACAAACTCTATCCTAAACGACAAAATTACTAGGTAATATTCTTCATTTTTTTAATGTAATATTATTATTTTGTAAATAAATTATATCAATATTTTTATTTATGGTAAATTGCACACGTCTTATTTATTTATTTTTAAATAATTAATGTAAACAAGTGCATAGTACGTAGTTGTCCTCTCTGCTGTTACACCGGTAATAAAACATTCAGTGGGTCCCACAACACGAACAGTAACATTCATCACACTCAGCCATACCATAACATACATGATAAATCCCTCATTTTCTGATTCCTCTTATTCTTCTTCTTGTCAGATCTTCTTCTTCCTTCCTTTTCTGTTCCAATTCCATTCTAAGTCTCTTCTCTTTCGACTTCAATTTCACTTCCTGTAAATATCATAATCAAACACAACAAAAGGGAGAAAAGCAAAACAACCAAAGCTTCTCTTTGGATGCTTTACTTTTTTGCTTTTGCTTGATTCGAAGGAGCCTTTGATTTGATTGCTCAAATTCAGTAATGGGTGTCGCTGTTTGCACCCTCTGCTTTTCTTGCCTCAAATTCAAACGGTGAGACTTTTACTCGTCTACTATGCTGGTTTCTACGGTTCAAGTTCAAACCTTTTTTTCAGCTTACCTCACTACCATTGTTTTATGGAAATGTTTTGCCTTTTTTCCGCTTTCTTCTGAATTTTGTTGGTGCTTACTCACTGTGGGTCGGTTTCAAGGGATGCTGCTTCTGCTATCCTTTTTCTTCACTTTTATTGGCATGTGCTTTTAAAATGTTTAAAGGGGTTTACACCAATACAACAGAGCCAAGATTAGGGAATCTGAATGCGTTTGACTCAAATTTTACTTCTTGTGGGGTTTGTGGTTGTTTACTTAAAGGGTTATACTGAAGTTCTAATTAGTTTGTAACTAAGGGGTTTTGTGGTGGGTTTGTTCTCCGTTATGGGATTTCGATTCCGCTGCATATAGAGCCTTTTAACTAGGATCACTTTGGTTGGAAATGCCAAATTTGCGGTGCTCTATATTTTGCTTAATCTACATTCATGAACAGGGAGCATTGAGTTCTGAAGTGGTTGTTTTTGTGATGTCAGAGTTTTGAATTATATGTGACGTTGCTGGTTTGCAGAATTTTGAGTGAAGAGGAGCAGTATGGGAAGCAGGATTAGAGAGAGGAGGGAAGGTGAAACTAGGAGAAGTTTGCAGGAAGATAATGAAGTGTCTACGGTCAGGAGAGTCGTTGGGAGGAGCTGATGAAGTGTTTCCTTCATCTGGATCTCTTGCAAGTGCAACCAAGGACTTTTCAGCTAGTGAAAACTCTTGCTTAGGTGAACACATTGATAAGAAGCCGGACACTGGGAACATAGAAGAAGCTGAATCATCCTTACGTGAGAGTGGTGTCTTGAACTATGAGGTTGATTTCATCATCCTTACCTTTTGTTGTTATACTGAATAATCAGATACTGACAGAATCCTTTATCCTAATTGAATATAGGACCGAGGAATTGGTTTCTAATTACTATACTTCTGTGAAACCACCACTATTGTCAGTAGTTTGTCTGATGGTCAATTTATTGAGTTTAATCAATACAATTTTTTTGGACTTTAGGATTTGAGTTAATAAATTCTGAAATTGTGTGTGAATTGTGTTGTTCATATGTGTTTCTTCTTATTTAAAAAAAGTGATTTTATGGTTACCATTATTATTTAAAGCAAAACATGTCCGTGATGTGCAGGAAGCTAGAGCTCTGCTAGGAAGATATGAATATCAGAAAGGAAATATAGTAGCTGCTTTACATGTCTTTGAGGGAATAGACATAGGTGTTGTGACTCCTAAGATCAAAATTGCCCTTTCCAGAAGCAGAGAACGCCGCAAGAAACATTCTCAAAATCATGCTGAACCGCAAATGTCTATACATTCTGTTGGCTTACTATTGGAATCTGTCTTCCTCAAAGCAAAATCTTTGCAGATTCTTGAAAGGTTTAAAGGTACCCCCACTGCTTTTATGATTCATCCTTCATAGTTTTTTTTTTTTTTTCTTACTTCAAACTTGTGGGCTTTTATTGCATATTAATGTACACAATAGTAAAATCTTTTCAATCAACATAAGATTTCCCCCTGATATACTGTGTTCCTTTACCTGATAATTGGGTTATCCAAAATGTTTTTTTACTTGAGAACTACATTACCTTGAGAATTCAGTACCACAATATTTACATTTTGGCAGAAATTGTGTAATGAAAGGATGCTTATTTTTTCTGATGTTGGGTAGTTTGAAAAACGGTGAAATGGCTAAACTCTGTGAGAGGTCAAAGCATATTCTAATGTATTCCCATTCATTCCTGCAGAAGCTGCCCAATCTTGCAAAGTTATTTTGGATATAGTGGAATCTTCATTACCCGAAGGCTTGCCTGATAATTTCGGTGCTGAATGTAAATTACAGGAGACCCTGAACAAGGCAGTTGAGCTGCTTCCAGAATTATGGAAACTTGCTGATTGTCCACGTGAAGCAATTTTGTCTTACCGACGAGCACTACTTCATCAATGGAATCTTGATGCAGAGACCATAGCAAAAATTCAGAAAGAATTTGTTATTTTCCTTCTTTACAGTGGAGGAGAAGCCACACCACCCAATCTCCGGTCCCAAATGGATGGCTCATTTGTACCTAGAAATAACATAGAAGAGGCTATACTTATCTTAATGATTTTGTTAAGAAAAGTCACTCTAAATAGAATTGAGTGGGATCCTTCAATTTTAGACCACCTCTCATTTGCTCTGTCAGTTTCTGGAGATTTGACAGCTTTAGCCAATCAATTGGAAGAATTGTTTCCACGGACAATTCCTAGAAGTGAAAGGTACTACACTCTAGCTCTTTGTTATTATGGAGCTGGTAGAGATCTGGTAGCACTGGATTTTCTCAGAAAGTTGTTGAGGAGTAGAGAGGACCAAGACCATGTTCCTGGTTTGTTAATGGCTTCTAAGATTTGTTCTGAGAACTGTTCTCTTGCAGAAGAAGGAGTAAGCTTTGCCAAGCGAGTGCTTCAGAACTTGGATGGCAGATGTAATCAGCTAGAAGATCATGGTAATTTCTTTCTTGGTGTCTCACTTTCAGCCCAGTCGAAATTGGCAGTTTCTGATTCTGAAAGGGTTAAGGGACAATCTGAGGCACTTCATGCCCTAGAAACTGCTGCCAGAACAAGAAACCCCCTTGTACTATACCATCTCAGTCTAGAATATGCAGAACAAAGGAAGTTGGATGCTGCACTTCATTATGCAAAATGCTGCATAAAACTGGAAGGTGGTTCTAATATTAAAGGATGGTTGTTGTTAGCCCGGATACTGTCTGCTCAAAAACAGTTTCTGGATGCCGAATCTATCATCGATTCTGCTTTGGATCAAACTGGAAAATGGGATCAGGGTGATTTGTTGCGAACAAAAGCTAAACTTCAAATTGCACAGTGCAAGTTAAGGAATGCCATTGAGACATATACTCAGCTTCTTGCTGTTCTTCAAATTCAGAGTAAAGGTTTTGGTTCTGGAAAGAAGCTATATAAGGTTTGTTGTTGTAAATTGTAATAACTTATGCTGATAATTTTTTTTGAATCATTGGCCTCTATTCTTGTTATTTTTACTGTTAGAATTGGATGGGTGCAGTTTCCGTGAACTTTTAGAATTTATAAGATTTTTGAAGAAACTTGTGATCATGGGTTGTATAGCTTAGAGCAAAGGAACTGTCCTGCTAGTCTGTAACTGAGATTGTGAGAATATTAATAGGAACAGTAGTAATGAGGATTTTAACATCATTTTATTTGGTTTGAGATGAGACGGAACATTTCATGTCAAAGTAGAAGGTGGAATGTATAGAGTTCCCTTCAATTGAGATTCGAAAAACTTTAGCATTTGAATAGGAACAACATATTCTGATTGTGCAGTGCTTTATTTTTTCTTTTAAAGTAGTTTTTTCGTACTTGATTTTTTTCTTTATTATGCTAGCCAGATATTACCTACCTCCTTGAATATGGAATTTATTTGATTAAAATGGCATCCCTTTCAAGAGGGTGTTAGGTTTATATTGGTTTTACTTTCTTGAAGGTGTCATTTTCAAATCTATTATGTATATCATTCTAGTGTATCTCTACCTCATCTTTTGGAACTCAAACTGTCCCCACATTGTGCCTGAAGTAGTCACTCTTACTTGGCGAGTAACAGGATTAATAAGATACTGAAAGACCCCATTCTCTACTGATTCAAGCTTTTAAAGAGCTGGTATTATTAGTTGCCGCATATTGCTGAAATATAAATACCTTAGCATTGCCTTAAAAAAAAAAATCAAGCATGAGGATTTGTTGAACGATGTTTATTACTGAATTCATCTAATTTTTTTTTTCTCTTTATGGTCTTCTGCGGATCGTCGAACTATTTGCTGAAAGAATGTGTCCATTGATGGTTGCTTTTTTGTCTATTATTCATATCCTGTTTTTCGAAAATTCAAAAAATAGATCTTGTTCCAAGATAAGCATAATTGGATCTGGATGCATTTTATTTGTAGTATTTGTCATTGAGTTCTTCCTTTTCTTTTCATTTTTCTTAATGCTGCTTACCCTTTTTTGTCCTCCACACGACAGGACAATAGAGATCGTGCTAGGAACTTGGAAGTGGAAATATGGCATGATATTACTTATGTATATATCAGTCTTTTACAGTGGCATGATGCAGAGGTGTGCCTTTCAAAATCCAAGGCAATCAAACCACTCTCTGCATCTAGATGTCATGCAATAGGTAATAATATATCTCATTTTATTTCTCAGTTTCATTTTCTTTCCATTTAACAATTTCTCCTGAGATAGAAAGGAAGGAGGGGTCTAACATACTCCAGATTGGTAATGACAACACAAGCTACATGATTAAAAACAGCTTCAAAAATCAAAAACTTATATGTAATATTTGTGTTTTTCATTCTTTCAGCGCTGCACAATTATAGAGAAATTGCTAAAGTGGGTTGTTTGTTTGTTAAATTTCACAGGCGTAATGTACGAAGCTAAGGGCCATTACAAAGAGGCTCTAAAATCTTATGGTGATGCTTTGGACATTGATCCTGGCCATGTCCTTAGCTTAGTCTCCAGTGCTGTAGTTCTTAAACGATGTAGTAGTCACTCAAATCCAACAGTTAAAAGCTTTCTGATGGAAGCACTACGACACGACAGATTCAATGCTTCTGCTTGGTATAATCTTGCTCTTCTTCACAAAGCTGAGGGCACATCATCATCATTAGTTGAAGCTGCAGAATGTTTTCAAGCTGCACATTTTCTTGAAGAATCTGAACCTGTTGAACCTTTCAGATGACTCATTCTATACAGGTTGATCTTCTGGTAGAACCAATTACAGATTACCCTTCTGTTTCAGGACAGCTAAGAGAGATGCATTGATCATGGTGTGGAGAGCTAGTCCAAAAGAAATTATAGTAATAAACTAAACAAAAAAAGATGACAAACTCTCCAAGCAGTTTTGTGATGCAATTGCAATGATTCATGTTTCATGTATTCATGTATAATTTTCACATGTCTTCTTTATATGTCAATTCAGAAAGTAATAAATGCAAACGAACCATATTCATCGATTAGTGAGATGTTTCATGCGAGATAATTTATTTTAAAGTCATTGAAGGCGCTTAGATTATGATGCTTGACACGATCTTATGCACTCAGCGTGAGTGAGGTGTTGAATTCACACAATTATTTGATATAAGTCATAATTATGTAATCAACTTTTATCAGATTCGGTCTGCTGTGTCTTTCTGTAGTATCTTTTTTCTACACTTCAATTTCAAGAGAAAATTAATTTTGAGATAAACCATTCAAATGAATATGACATGTACGATGAATGATTATCATGGAGAAGTTATAAAATGCCTTAGCTAATGACTTTAGATTGTTATCATTATTACATTATTGATGTTATTGTAATATGTAAGTGAGATATTTGTTTGGATGAGAAACGAAACAAAGACAGAAGGAAGAAGAAATAAATAGAAAAGAATTGTTTCCACCAAAGTCATGGCATATCAAATACTTTGCTCCTTTGATTGCATGAGTTTTTGGATATATTTTTTTTTAAAGGAAAGATTTAAAAATTGAAAAATTAGCAAAAGTGATAAAAACTGGAAATTACAAGTTGAATGAAAAATATAAATGGATTAATAAAATACTCAGACGACGGTGGACCATTTATGCATGTAGTTTACGGTGGTCCAATAATCAAGAGGGTAGTTGGATTGATGACTAAAAACTTGAACATTGTGGATGGAAAAGATAAAATATATTTAAAAAAGTTTAGTTATTTGAATTTAATTTTATTAGTTTTTTTTTTTATGATGACAACGTTAACCTTTTTCTTAGATGTGTAAGAGATAAGGTGAGACATACTTTGTGCTTGAATAGATAATTTTATAATTTAAACAAATTAAATATACTAAACTTAAATGATTTTAGCTTATATATTTTTTAAAATTTATTAAATTTTAGTTTTTTTTAAAAGTTTTAGGTCTCTCACAAATTTGAATATTTTCAAAATTGAGTCTATTAAATTTTTGTCTTATTGAGTATTCAAAATTTTTATTTTTTTCTTAATTGAGTATATGTTATTTAATTTTTTCATTAAATGGAAAATATGGTTGCTATTATGTTTTGATATTTTATGTGTTTATTTGTCATCACATATTAAAAAATATGATGTTTTATTGTTAATATAAAATAGTATCATTGTAAATATGAAATTATGAATTACTTTTTTACTTTAATTAAAAATATATTTTAGTAACGAAGTTTTCATGTTCTCCAACGGTTTACATGCCACCACCTACATCGATTAAGTGATCATCATTGTCACCACATCAATGTAGGCGGTTATGCTGCTTGTGCTGGTTTGTTTAGAGAAAGTAAGGGAGATTTGCATGTAAATTGATTTCTCTTTGTTATGTTGATAACAACTTGCTCCTTGGTCTCTTAAATATGTAATTTAAATGTTCTCAAATTTTTAGAGAAGGTAATCATTGCATGGATAAGTTGTCTATGACTAAAAAGTAAAATAGATTCCAAATATTCTTTTATGCCATATAGAATAACTCTTAATTTATTTTATAATAGATATCAACTTTCAATATTTATAATTGTTTATCTTGTTGGTCGGAAGTCTCTTTATTATTTTGTATGTGAACTATATTTGGTCTCACCATATTTTATTTTTTATTTTAATAATATCCTTCATTTAAATGCTTTATGCCTAGCATAAATGCATAAATTTATCGATATTCAAAAAAATATGGTTTAAATATATATTTGGTCCATATTTTTGTTATTTTTATTCAATTTGGTTCTTATTTTCGTTTTGTGTTCAATTAGATCTTCATTTTCATCAAATTGTGGTCAATCTGACCATTTCCACTAATGTGTTTAAATAGTTAACGTTTTTGAACAGCATATGCCACGTGTCAGCTCCTGGTTTTTTAATTTTTTTTTTGATTTTTTTTAACTTTTTTAATCTTTTAAAGTTTTTTTTAAAAAAATTTAAAATTTGTTTAATTTTTTTTTTATTTCAAAAAAATTGTCCACGTGTTAGTGCTAGTGTCACGTGTCAGTTTGTGATAATATATATTTTTTGTTTAATTTAGTCCCTATATTCGTTATTTTTGTTCAATTTAGTCCCAATTTTTGTTAAAATAAATCAATTTTGTCCCTTTCAAATTGACATTAAATTTAATATCTTTTATAAAAATTATATTAATATTTTTTCTAAAATTGACATTTGAATTTATTATTTTTTAAATTCAATTATAAATTATTAAATTTAATTATAAATTGAATAAAATTCTTATATTTAATTGTTAAATATAATATAATTATTTAAAATATTATAAGAATATAGTTATTATTTTTTTTTTCTAATATTTATATTCTAAAATACTTTTAAAATTGATATATAAATATATTTTAAATATTCAAAATATTTTAGAAAAGTAAACTAATATATGTAAAATTAACATTTAAATATAAAATATTTTATATTTTAATATCTAAAATACAATAAAAATATTAAATATTTTAAATTTAAATGTGAATTTTACAAATGTTAATATATATTTTTAAAATTTTAATAATTATATTTTAATAATATTTAAATAATTATATTCTATTTAACAATTGAGTCTAAGAATTATAGTCAATTTATAATTAAATATTATAATTTATAATTGATTGTAAAAAATAGTTAATAATAATGTCAATTTTAAAAATTAAATGGTTCTATTTTAACAAAATTTGTGACTAAATTAAACAAAAATAACGAATACAGGGACTGAATTGAACAAAAATAACGAATATTGAGACTAACAAAAAGAAATAATACAACCATAAACTGACACGTGGCACTAGCATTGACATGTGGCACAATTGTGACTTGACTCATGGACAATTTTTTTGAAATTAAAAAAAAATTTAAAAAAATTTAAAAAAATAAAAAAAATCAGGAACTGACCCGTGACATCTACTGTTCATAAACGTTAACTATTTAAATATTGTTAGTGAAAATGACCAAATTGACCACAATTTGACGAAAATAAGGACCTAATTGAACACAAAACAAAAATAAGGACCAAATTGAATAAAAACAACAAAAATAAGGACCAAATTTATATTTAAGCCAAAAAATAATAAAAAGAACTCATTCAATTATATAACTGATTTAAAATTTAATTAAATCTTTCTTTTTAAAATAAAATATTTTATTCCATTAAAGTAAGAAGTAGTGTCGTCAACCTGAATTTTGAAAATGTTAATAAACAATAATCGAAGAATAACTATAATCTATGAATAAAAATTATTAACTAAAAATAATTTTTCTCAATATTTTTACATGAATAAAAGAATAGACTAATTAGTATTGATAAAAATACTTATTTGAATTTGATAAAAAGTAGGTTTAATTAAATTCAAGTTTCTCATAAATTTAGATATTTTTAATATGTCTTTATTAACTTTATTTATTCGATGAGTGATTTTTTTATATATTTTTTAATTGATTTTTAATAGTTTGATTTTTTTATAATTGTATTTGTTATTTTGTCCCATCAACTTACTTTCTTGTTTTTATATGTAATATGATATTTTATAATTAATAAATATTAAGCTTAATTAGTTTGATAGTTATCACTTTAGTTGAGTGTGCCAATTTGGTTTACCTTTTTAAAATATTTTTATTGGGTTCTAATTTTTGAAAAATATCATTTAAAAAAAATTACTAAAAGTGTTAAAAGCATGTCACCTGTCAATATATATATATTTTTTACTCCTTTTTGTAAATAAAAACTTTGTTATTTGTCAAATTTTTGATGTAACACGTGACACTGTCAGTATCACATGATAAGACAATGTCATGTGTCAATTTTATTGTCAAGTATCATTGTTTGATTTCAATTTAGTTCGTGCATATGTCTCCTTAGATTCAATTTAGTTTTTATATATGTATTTTGTATAAATGTTATATTACTATTTCCTTTATTAAGAACAATATTGTAACATATTACGTGCTTCTTAATTTTTAAGCCATGTTTGGTTAATCATGACTTTCATCATTAAATTTTAATATAAATACTGTAACATCCCATTTAATAGTTTTTCACACTATCAAATAAAACATTATATTATGATTAATCACAGCAGATAGTAAGAAAAACGACATTTAAGGAATACACATCTGATACAGTCATCCAAATACATATCTTGTGAAGGTGTGGTGAGGAACATAAGTATTTAAATACAAACTAAAACACCCCAAAACCACATGGCGTCTACTCCATGCGCCCTACCGCGGAACTACTCATCGATCCTCAGCTCCTACTAGAGGGAAGGACATCATCAACTGGACTCGGTCCTGCTCACACCAACAGTGGGTGATCATAGCAAGGAGAAACATAAGGAAGCAAACATGAACAATAAGGGTGAGCAACTGATATTTGAGGGAAAACAATACAATTCATATTTCACACATCAATCACAAATATATCGCAATTATACATGAAATTCTAGACTCGATATCCGGATTGTGTAAGCGACATTGGAGCTCTTGGTGGCTTGCACCTGTGAAGGTTTCCAAACTCTGCAGAGTTTGGACACAAGGGGTTATCACCCAACCTCTCACAGGGTAAATCCCCTTCGCGTCTAAGGCTCTATCGAGTCCAAAGACTAGGACCTCCTGCTACTCCTCACGACATAATCCATTCTACTCTACGTGAGTGTGAATGATTATTGGAGTTTCAGGATACCAACCAATACAGATTCCTCATGTTCTTACACACACTAACAACTCTTATGAATTTCCCTTGAAACTCCATCATAACCCAACTTCTCATCTTTCACAAATCATAAATTTTCACTAAGTTTATAACACATTTCAAGCATACAGGATAGCATCTACACATAATTATCACACTTCATATCAATTCACTCATTAAAACAGAACCCCAAGCCATCCAATGTAGGGACCCTCGCCCAAGCTAGAAAATCCGGCCTAGGCGAGAGACCGTCTCGCTCAGGCGAGTCCACCTCGCCTAGGCGAGACTCTAACAGTGGCAAAATTTTAAAACCTGGGCGAACTCTCGCTCAGGCTAGGCTGGTTCGCTTAGACGAGGGCAACTCTCGCTTAGGCGACTCCAGCTCGCCTAGGCGAGACTTCGCGCAAGAACAGGGGTGATTTCCTTAATAGTCTCGCTCAGGCGAGGGTCACTCGCCCAGGCGAGAATATCAGTTTTCAAGCCTATTCTTACATGCAGGAGTATGGATTCATCCCCAAATCATCAACAAACAATAATCGCACAATTAAATCATCAATTGACTAATTATACATGCAATTCAGACTGATCAAGGCATAATCTAACTGAATTGGGTAAAAGTTCGTTGACTCCCCTTACCTTTGGAATTTCAACTAGGATTGACTCCTCAACCAAAGAGAATACCTCAATTCCAACCTAAGGCACTGAATTTTAATTGCAAATGGTGAGAACAGATTCTACTACCATCCAGAATACTGGAATTTCTTAGAATTCGAAAATCAGAATGTGAGGGGAAGATACAAGTTAACTTACGCGTAGGAAAGGGAGACTCAGCTTTGAGGAGTGACTCTGATCTTGCTTCAGCCCCAAATTCTGCAACAGGGAAGAGGATTAAGCCTATGCAGCAAAATTTAGGTTGAATGTGGTGGAGAGAAGGCAGAGAAAGAGTAAGGGAAGAAGGGGGTGTTAGGGAGAGGGAGTGGGTTCTGTGTTTTGTAAAGTGGTGGCAGAGGGTTCTCACAAATTACATTTTTTGAATAATTTTAATTTTAATTAATTAGAATTTTAATATGTTTTTAAATTTCTTAATACCACCTTTTTCAATACCACTTTTATCAAATTAAAAATATAAAAAAAATTAAAATACTCCTGCAACAAATATAAAACAAAAAGTAATTTGGTAAACAAGGCATTTACGAAAGTGGAGCAATTTCCGGAAGTGGGGCAACCGAAATTGGTGAGTTTTGGAAGCCAACTTTCAGTTAAGTGAATGTTCGGAAGTCTACTTCTGGTTTTGTTTTTTTTTAATACTTTTTTAAGTAATTTTTTTATATATATATTTTGGTTTTTATGTTAATTTTTTTAGTATTTTTATGTTTTTATTTCAAATTGTAATTAAGTTTAATTTGTAATTATTTTACTTTGTAATTATTTTAATTTTTAAAAATTTTATTTGAAATTATTTTAATTTATAACGATCTTAATTTGTAATAATTTTAATTTGTAATTATTTTAATTTAAAATAATTTTAATTCGTAATTGGGGGCATTTTTTTTAGTTTTTATGTTATCTTTTATTTTACCTTGATGTTTGTTATTTTTGGAATCGGGGACAATTTTTGAAAGTGGGGCAAGTGAAATTGGTGAATTCCGGAAGTCGACTTCTAGTTAAGTGAATGTTGGAAAGTCGACTTACGACTTTTTTTATATACTTTTTATAGTAATTTTTTGTAAGACCTTAGAAAATGACGTTTTAAAAAGTGATAGTGGTTTAAAAATAGTGAGACTCGATTATTTTAATAGTAAAAGGTTTTAGTATAAATAGAATTGCTATAAACGAGTTTCATTATTTTAAAACACACAATCTCTCTAGAAACTACTTTTCTATAATTCTCTGACTTCTCTCTAGAGGTTCTGTCTCTCTGCTCGTCTGATTGAAGAATCGAGACCGTAGGATTGATCCTCTCGGCGAGCTCTTCAAATTGGACCGATCAGTTTCTCTGTTTGCGTAAGTTGAGTTTCCGCTCTCTTTTTAGTCTTTTCTATTTTCTGTTGCATGCAAACTCTCTTCCGCTTGCATGCGACGTTTTAATCATCAGTATGAGTCTTTGTTGATCAGTGATCATAATGGTATGTCCTGATCGTTCTTGTGATGTTTTTATGTGTATATTGTAACATCCCGCTAGGATATTACTGATTTATAAATAAATAAATGAAATAAATAAAACCACGTGCTTTTAATAATACTTCATTTTCCCAAAACGGCGGGAAAATTTAGAAACTTTATTAAACCATCCAATAAAGTCTATGAATACCAAAACAACACGTCATAAAATTACCCATCAGGGTTTACAACTGTTTTCAAAGGCAATAAAGAAACATAAGCATTTTCCCCACATCTAACCCCTCTCCGCGGCTAAGCGT
>Ga0214543_1002752_pt1 | contig 34606 bp, 14 predicted proteins | sample CNSS2metaG_FD_160094 | JGI IMG/M metagenome (GOLD analysis project Ga0214543, IMG submission 160094) | Root nodule microbial communities from cowpea collected in UCLA plant growth center, Los Angeles, California, USA - CNSS2 | ecosystem: Host-associated > Plants > Roots > Nodule | place: USA... | reverse complement strand
CGCACACATTATTCTTATAAAAAAAATTAGACAAACATGGAAACATGCTTGTATGCATTATTTTTTTATATATATTAAAAATATTACATTTGTGTTTCTAAGTATAAAGATTATACATTTCGAATTACATAATCTATAAGATATTTGAATCAATAATACATTTCAGGTGTAATCTAAAATGTATTTTTGAATCCAAAAATACATTTTGAATTATATAATTTGGAATTTGTTATTTATTAAAATTCGTGTTTTTTATCCTGCTCCTTATTTGTTCATTTATTGCAAGTCTCAATTTCCAAATCTCCCAAAAGAAGCCAAAGGACGCGGTGTTTACAACTATATCAGCAGCTTAACTATATAGCACCTTGTAGTCATTCAAGAATGGTTGGAAAAGGATTCAGATTATTTAATTTGATGTGCGAGGAGTTGAATTTTGTTCTTTCCATGAAGTATCCACTCAGAACAACCTTGAAGAGGCGTTTCATTTTATTGAGAGAACAACTATTGAACCTGGTGTTACTGCGTTTGGAGTTTTTCTCCAGAGCTGTGGACTTCATGATGAGTTTGAGATGGAAAAGTAACTATTTAGAGAATGTTGGAGTTGCAGCCTATGAAACTTCATAAAGTAATGGAGGAAGATACTATTGCATTATTGTACAATTTATACAATTTTTCTATAGACAAATCAAAACTATTTTTGTACAAGTAATGAATTAATCTAATAAACAATATAGTTCAATATACAATTATATCATAATCTATTTTAAATAAATTCTAAAGAAATCATTCCAACATTACTCTCATATCATAAATTGTGAAAAAATATATGTTGACAATCCTGTATCTTTATGCAATATTTTTATAAAATATATATAAATTTATATAGAAAAGGATAAATTTATAATTAAATCATACAAAAAATTAATAAAATAGAATTGTTTGAGTGAACGTAAACGAGAAGTGAGTCATATCCACATAAGTAGCAAAAAGTATCTCTACTTAACACCCATATCAGCAATTGTTAAAATCCACATTCAATGTCACCCGAGCATGCTGAACCCGTATTTTCTAAATAATGTACACGAGAATACCCAACAATGTATGCATATTCCTAGAATAAAACGTAATTAAATTATACTGCACCATGAGAGGGAATTTTTCGTACAGATGAATATCTAACTTAATATGACTATTATACAAAAGTCTCAAAAAATGCCAAAGCTTTTCTATGTTCCGCAACTACAACACTGCAATTAGGGCGTAACCCTTAGTGGCAGAGAATCTCATGATAATAGTCAATTAAAGCCATTCGAATATTAACCAAGGAACACCCATCAACATGTGAATTCAGTATGTTTGTTCTCTCTCCTTTTGGTATCTTTCTCTGTCCTGCTTCTGTCAAACGATTTCGGCTTCACATTAAGGAGAAACTAGTCCCTGCAATTTTATATTAACAGACATCATCCTCAATAAATTCAGAAACTACAGAGTTAAAATTGATAGTGGTAGAGATTCATAAAGAATGAAAGAAAAAGGGATAAAAACATATATATGACTAAGAATATGGATATTAGTAGATGTGACAAAAATCAATCCCAAAGTAAGCAACTACTGCCAAATGGTATACATAACAATAGAATATGTTAGATACATCAACATTCAAGCTGAGGTACAGGAAGTGTTGAACAAACACCCTGTTTAATTTGATCAGAAAGATCATGTTACTTATAAGGAGAAGGAGAGGTTTATTAAGATAGTTATAATATTATTGGGTTAGTTAGATATAAATAGGAGAAGCTGATGAAGATTTCTTGTCGCTATAAATTGCACGTTAGCTTTCTGAGAAAAGAGAAATCCTTTGTGAAGTAGAAACCCTTGGAGGAGAGGTTTCTCTTTCTTTTTCTTGTTTTTTTCTCATGGTGTTAAATAAAAACGTTTCTTTTCTTTTTCTTTTCAATTATAGATTCCTAACAAATTGGTTTGATCCGACCTCCTGATCCCCAATCAGGTGGAAGCATGGGAGAAAGTTGTCACCGAGCAAGGCTTGCGACTGGCAGAATTAAAAACTGATATGGTTTGCATCAAAGATTTGCTATTATAGATGAAAAACAAGAAGCCATCATCTTTTGAGGGGGAAGATTCCATTAATAAAGGCGAGAAATCTGCTGAGGAAGAGGGGGGGACTAATGGGTTTGAGGAAGAACATGACTTTCTTCCTTGCTCTTGGGCAAATAACGTTGAATTACGGACTTTTGAAGGTTCAGTAATAAAAAACCAAACCCTTTGTGGTGGAGAAGAAACCAAAATGGTGAAGGAAAACATGCAAGAAAAACAAAGATAGAAGTTGTGATGGAGAAAGAAATTGGTATTACCATGAATAGGGAGAAACACATCAAAAATGAATTTTTCTGTTGGATGTGAATTGAGAATAATGTGGATTGCAAACTACTTTTTCTGCCGAATGACCTAACAGTACAACCTTACTCAACAAGCAGGATGAAGATTCAGCCAACGAGCTTGGCAATGAAGCAAAAACAAAAGGAAAAATGTCAAAGAAAGTCTTAGTGATTACTCTTATACAGACTCTACCCTCGTCCCCATCACCACCAAAGCTTTCGGACACGAGTTTTACACTGGCTGAAAGTGGATTCTCATTCCCATGGCAGGAAAGCATCACAGTGCTTTCAGGAAGGACAAATGAAGATCATGGTGACGAAGATGAAATCAGAATCAGCTTCCACAATTCTAACCTTGATTTTTAAGATAGTTAAATATTAATGGGTTAGTCAGTCAGTTAAAAGTGTTGATTAGATATAAATAGGGGAAAAGCAATACGAGAAATACAATTTTTTTATTGTAAATTCAGCAAACCCTTGGAGGAAAGACTTCTCGCCTATTTCTTGTTGTTTCCATCTTATTCGATAAAACTTTCTCGTTCTTTTTCTTTTCAATTCTTGGTTTCTAACAGATTATGACTAAATTCTATTGATTTCAGAGCAAAGAAGGTCTATTAAAGCAGAATCAAAATATCAAATCCTATTTTCTGACATAGCATATTTGATGTATCATGTTAGACAACCCCAAAGTACATGTGACTAGCTACAAATAACATACTTATAAATATATATTACGCTGTCTTCTAAGATTGTAAACATTTGGAAAATTTGAAATCTGCACAGACTTTGATAACTGTGTGTATATTTAAAAGATCAACAATAATACTCAGATGAAAACGAGGTGTTTTGGTTTAAAAATATTACAACAATTTTATAGATGCCGCTATTAGCTATTCATTAAACAAAACACAAGCTAATTAAGACACCGAATCTGTTATCAATTGATACTAAATTTCTACTGCCTGATCATGTCTATCAAAAGGTTAGACTATTTCATAGCATTAAACTTGTATTTAAACAGTCTTAAATCTGCAATCTTCAATCTTACAAATAAACAGGTTCTATTATTATATGAGGGCCCTGAATAGCAAATGAAAAAATAGTAAACAGAAGTCAAATAACTCAAAACTACTGAGATAAAATATTACTTATGACACATTGAACTGATGCAACAATGGCTAACGCCATGGTTGCATACTGTGATGAAAATGGCAATATGGATGAGAAGCACACATTATATCAAATTTAATATAATAAAAAGATATAAGTAAACTCTCCGTGTGTGTATGAGAAAGCAACAGCTTGTAAACATTCTTATCATCATACTAACTTCATTCACAATCCAAATGTATCAAAACATCAAACATTATGAAGATGTCAAAGTTGAAAGGGCTCAGGAATTAGGAACCTAAGTACATTTACACAAGAGTTTATTAGACTAAATCATAACATTCTTCTCATTCCTAATAAAAAATTCAGTAGAACCAGAGCATTTTTTCCCTGAATATTATTTAAGTTTTAAACAAGCTATTTATGCCAGCCACAGACACTCTGTCTTCCACATTTAATGAAACGAGACAGCATAAAGGAAAGGTAGAGGAAGAAAGAAAAACAATAGACACTACAAAGGTAAATGTCAATGGGATGTTAGTCTCTAGGATTGTGCTCCTAAAGGCAAGAGGTTGCCAATATGAAGATCATCAAAGGAATCAGCTGACCAAATTTATTTACTATTTACTTAAAATAGATGTCAGCCTCACAAAAACATGACAGACTTGTGCTGGTGCGAATGCAGTTATAAAATTATTCCAGTACAAACTCCAGATTAGAAGATGAAGATGCTATTTGGCTATGATTTCAAAACGGCAAGCAAAAGTTCAGAAAGGTTGTTCTATAAATGCCTGCAGAAGCTTAGCTTTGAAACTTGTAAAGGATTTTACAAGTTATATCATGATAAACTTGCTTTCAAACTGGTTTTGAAGACCTAAAGTAATTTGGGATAGATTCTGATACTGATGGCTCTTTGCTGATATATATATATATATATATATATATATATATATATATATATATATATATATATATGTAAAATAAAAGACATCAAAATTTCTCACAGGTAGTTATGCCTCCTGTTATTACATTTCAATTCAGAGCAAACACCTAACCTCCAGCTACTTATGACATCCAAAACATATACTTTGTTCTCATAAAGTTTGATATGCAGACATCGAAAAGTGTCTACAATATTTCATTATTGTAGAACATATCCCTCTGCAGCTCTCTCACTTAGAAGGAAGAGATGGTTTGCATTAAGGTTTTTGGATAAAATGTTTGTGAGTATCAGGTCTAGAATGCTAAGGAAATTCAGACGTTTATCATACCAGGCTTGCATCCCTAAATTGCTACCTACCAGGTAAAGGGTTTAACAGTATAAATGGAAAAGGAAATTGAGAACTTTCAATTGTTAGTTACACTTGTTCAACCTTAGATGGCATTTCTGTACTAGAACACGAGTATCCCACGTCCATGGAAATTTTAAGAATAACATAGCAGAAGTAAGAAAGGTATACAGACAGACAAACAATTGTAGATACGTAGATATGGAAGAGAATCAACTACAAAGGTAAAGAACAGAGAAAATATCTTCTTTGGTGACCTCACCTAATTAGAGTTTTACACAAAACTCTACTCCTAGACCATCCCATGTCGCCTTTAATATATTACTATACCAATGAACTGATAATAACTAAACTGACCCCATAATCCAATGTTATCTAAAACAAGGGGAGGTATCAAAAGAAAAGAAAAAGTAGAGATAAAGTCTATGTAGGGTCTACATAAGTTTGGATTACCTTATTTTGGATTAGTATTAGTAAAACTTACAATCAAAGCATATTGTAATTCACCCTAAAATCTTATAGCCAATACAAACATAATCTGAACATTAGCTTGACAAAGTAAAGATTGAACTATATCACTTTAGCAACAGACAAACCAGGATAAAATTCAGTAACTACGATAGCAAAAGCGTTTTTGAAGAAACACCATATTAGATTCTGTAACTAAATGAAGCTTAGCATTAGAGTTTACTTACCAGTATTTTATCATCCCATCCCAGCCACACGTTGCTACCTTGCTCTGTTCCAAGGGATGCCACTCACAACCGATGCAAACCCCTTCATGACACTTTAGAGTTCTGAAGACCTTGCAGCTCTTCCAGTCCCAGAACCAACACTTCCCCTCACCATCCCCTGACATGACAAATCGCCCATCCGGAGAAAAATTGACCTGACAGGCATATCCCGCCACAATATGTCCTGCAAACCTCTTCTTCTTGTTAAGTTGGAACTTCTCCCTTGTGCTATAAATAAGTATTTGGTTATCCAAGCTCTGTGCGGCAAGCCAATTAGCATTCGGGTGAAGCGAAATGGAAGGCATGGAGTGCATGTGGGGCTCACTAATATACTTTATCACCACAGGAATACCAAATTCCCAGACCCTGAGCGACTTGTCATCACTAGAAGTAACAAATCTCCTGTTGTTATCAACAAAGGTGATGGTATTCACAGCCCCCAGATGCTGATCATACTCCTGGGTTATCTGTCCGGTATTCATATCCCACTGAACAATCTTCTTATCACTCATTCCAGCCAACAAAACATTCTGCTTGTCCTCATCCGGATTAAGCTTCACGACATAGGGAATTTTCCCTGTGGCGAAAGTGGATATCACCTGCCCCGTCTCAGTGTCCCAATACTTGATATTCTTGTCATAGCCAGCACTCAAAAACTTGGTCCCATCATTGCTGAAACAAATATCCCTAACAGCTTTTGAATGTCCCATGTAAGTCCTCATACACTTGCCAGAGTTGAAAACATCCCAAATCTTAACCTTGGTATCCATGCTGGCAGAGAGAATCAAATGGCCATACTTAGGGAAAAACCGAATAGCGGAAACCCCTTTGGTGTGTCCACTCCAAGTATGAACCAACCTCTTAGGAATATAGCAGTGATCATTACTAGCCTTAGCATCCTTAGGAGGCGCAATCCAAGACCTACCCTGGTAATCCCTCTCCTCTTTCCCATGAAAGGTACTCTTATCTTTAACAACCTCAGCTTTTTCCCCTCCAAACCCACTCTTTTCTTCCCCTTTCTTCTTCGCATACTCCTCCGCGTACTTCTTCTGTTCCTCCGTCAACTCTCCCTGCAATCCTTCCTTCTTCCCCGCCCAGGGGCTCTTCTTGTTCTTCAGCAGCCACGCCTCGGTGGCTGGGTTTTCGATCTCCTCTTGTCCATCATCCTCCTCGCGGTCCTCTTCATCGTTTTCGTCCGATATTTTCTTGTCCTTCGCCTCGGTTTTGCGCCTCTTCTGCTGGTGGCGGGGGATGTTGTAGACGGAGACGGCGTTGTTGGAGCGGAGTGCGTCGAGGTCGCCGACGTAGTTGTTGGCGGAGGGGTCGGCGGCGTAGCCGAACTTGTGGAAGGTGTTGTACTGCTCGTCGAAGAGAAAGGGCTCGATGGCGGCGTCCTCCACGAAGCCAAGCTTGTGGTTGCGCATGCCCTGGGCGATGCCGTCCTTCGCGTAAGGATGGGCTGGGCCCTGGATGGGGGCCCAGAGCTGGTCGTAGGAGGGGTTGAAGCCCACCAGGTGCTGAGTCGGGTCGATGGGCCTGGAGAGGGCCGAGGCGGATGAGGAGACAGTGAGGGCCAGCATGGTGTCGTCCACCATGGGCGCCCCGGAACGGCCCGGGAGGAGCCGCGGCGGAGAGCTAGGGTTTTGGGATGGGGAGTCTGGTTCGTCGTCGTTTTGGTCATCTGAGTATTGGTGAAGAAGATCCATTGTGTGTGATAATACGATTATTGATGAATGCGAGAATGGGAACTGCGGAAGTGAATTTTTAGGATCGCAGTGGGATGAATGGCGTGGTTCCTGGTGCTGCCTTTGGTTTAAACCAGGGTTTTTATTTTCCCTCTTTCTTTTTCCCCCCAGGATTTTTCCAGTGGGAGGAGTGGTTTAACATTTGGGTCTGCATGCATAAAAAATTGTGAATTATACCAAGTATATAAATATATTTTAATTTATGAATAATTTTGATTATTGTATAAAATTTATTTTGAAAACAACATAAAAAGCTAAGAAGATAAATTTACAACTAAATACAGACATTTTTATTCTTCTTGTTTTTCTTATTTTACTCTCTTCACTACTAATTTTTAAATTTAAATAGTTAATCATAATTAAAATGTTCCTTTCTTAATTTTATTAATATAGTAATTATTTTTAAAATTCAAATAATTATTTATTATAAAATATATTTATTTTTTATTATTTTAATAATTACTTTATTAAATTTAAATAATTATTCACAATAAAAAAATTATTTATATAAATTTACTTGTAATATTATTTATTTTAATAACTACATTTTATTTTATTTATAGATATATTTATTATATTTATAATTGTTTTTCAATTTTATCTTTTTAATTATTATTTTTAAAAATTTTAAAATTTGAAAAATCTTAAACACATTCGCGATACAGATAAAGAAAATAAAGTTACAAACACGAAACCTGAGGTGAGTTAGATTCGAAGATACCGTCGGTTTACAATTTTAGTTTATACATGTTAAATAATTTATAAAAAAATATTATTTATATTTATTTCAAGTATGGAAAATATGTTTCATTACAAAAAACAAAAAGTATACTATATTTTGAATTCAATTTGTAGTTTGAAGCCTTCTATTTAAATATTTTATAAAGTATTCAAAATTAAAATTGAGAGAAACTTATATTTCTATTCTCAAATTTATGTTTAGACTTCTTATCATTGTTGTTAGAATCAAAATTTAATTCATAAAATATTTTACGATTTTATATAATATTTTTGTTCAAATTTCACACTATCGAAATATAATAAATCGTTAAGATCATTCAAAAATTATCATAAAATTGTTTAGATTGTTGTACTTTTAAATTTTTAGCTGCAAATTTTTTTTAATAAATATTCAATTGAAATGATTCATAAATTGGAAGCTTAAATAATTATTTGGTTATAGGTTTGTTAAGTTTTTTTAATTTGATCTTATTTTAAGATTTTTATTTAATATGATCATAAATTTCGAATGATGTATACGTGTCACTCTTCTACATACATAATGCAGTGAGTGACGTGATCATTTATTTTTTTATTTACTAGTGACAGAATGATATGGTGTTTAATTGAGAGGGAATTAGGTTAGTCAATTAGAGGGATTTGTGATTAAGATTTGGATTCGCTGCTCAAAGAAAATTTGGAGAGAGAACGTTAGAAACGAAATTGGATAAAATATTTTTTTTTAATATTTTTTATCTTGTTCTCTAAAAGACTTCATGAAAAGGTATATCTTAAGCCCTTAGTCATAGGTTCTTGCTAAACATTGTTTTCATTTTAAATGTTTCTCATCCCTATTTCACAATTTTATCCTTTGCAAGAAAATGAGCCATTGGATAGTGCTTGAAGAAATACCATTGTCAGGCTTTGTATAAGAAACTATGCTGCAAATTGCAAAATTCCTTAAGTTCGACTCATGTATCCAATAATGTTTGGAGTACTTGGAAGCATAGCCTTGGAATGGAGAGGAAGAAGAAAAAAAGGTGATTTCAACATACATACGACTCCAAAGAGATGAATCGGGGTTAATCTGGTGCTAGAATGAGTTTCTCGGGATACTTCTAATGCACCGAAAGATACTCTATTACATCGTTGAACTTGTTCTGAAAAACTATGAGGAGAAAGGTCGTCGAGATACTTCAAGTATGATTTCTTTGCCGAGTTTTGTGTTGTTCTCTACTAAACATTAAAAACACAATATTTTGATACTTTAAAAATAACTTTTTATATATTTTAAAATTAATGATAATCAGTGTATTTTGAAAATATAATAGAGAAAACGAGTAAATAATCCAAACTAAGATACTTTCAAACTCTACAAATTTAGTAAACATCTATAATGACGTGATTTATAAGTCATGCTGTGTAGATACTTAATTGAATAATTTGAAATTTATGATAAATCAAAAATCCCATGACTAAATTGAAAAAATTTAATAAAAAATATGATTAAATGACTATTTGAGCCTAAATTTAACTAAAATTTAATATAATATTAAAATTTATATTATGTATGGTTATCATCTATATATTTCTTTTCTAAGATGTAACGCTCACTCACTCTTTGAATGGATAAAGTTTTAACTAAAACAAAATTAAAGACTCTACTAAATTATTTACCTTCTTTCAATTAAAATAAAATTGAATTAAACGTAGTAAAACATTAATATTTTGGCACTAACATTTATGGCATGCTTTTTTTTTGTATTTAATATATTTTAAAAAATAAAGTTTAAGTAAATTTAGAGAAAATATGTTCACAGACCATTTTGCATACAACTTTTAAATAATGTGATAATTTTAATATCTTTGAAGGTAACAAAAAATTTGGGTTAAAATAAATACATTATTTAAGAGAACATATTAGGTTAGGATTAATGAGTGTTTACGACAGGGCTAATTAACAAAAGTAGAATGATCAATTAGTTTCCCGCCAAGAGGGACTACAACATTATATATAAACTTTATTTAGTTTTACAAATGTCTGGCTTGAATCTTCTGATAGAAGATAAGACAATATTAGTTAGAAGAACAAATATTCATAACCAACACATCCTTCAATGGCCTCCATCATCCAAATACCACTATGCCAACTCTTCTCTCTGTCACTGCAACTCCCACTTTCACCCTCACTCTCACCAAAACCCTAATTTCTCTTCCCAAACCCTACTCCATCTCCTATAAATTCAATTCCCTAGTCTCCCACTGCTCCCTCTCCGACCGCGAGGAGCAGCGTTGGCTCCGCGAAGAGCAACGATGGCTCCGCGACGAACAGCGTTGGCTCCGCGAGGAGCAGCGCTGGGCTCGCGAACGCGATCAACTCCTCCGCGAGATCTCCGACCTCAAGCTCCAAATCCAGGAGATGGAGCGTCGCCTATCCACGCGGGAAGTGTCCACTCCGGCTTCCGTCTCCGACGCCGTCGCGAATGTCACGTTGCTCTTGCAGGTGCTGAAGGACAAGAATATGGTTCTCGAGAGCGGTTCGAGTATTCGGAAGATGGAGGATGTTATAAGACACACTCACAAAAACGGAGAAGAACAGGGAAAGAGAACAAGTAACATTGGTATTGAATCTGAACTTTTATTTCTCACACACATGTGTCACAATGCATCGTTGCTATTTACAGTTCTATTACAAGCAGATAGTTACAGTCACTAATTACGTAACTAACACAACGCAAACTGAATTACTAACAGCTTTTCCCCTTAATTCAGATTAGCAATTTATTGCACTCTTATCATTTCTCTACTCAGCTTGAATCTGTCAGCCGCTTTGTTAAAATATTAGCTACTTGGTCATTAGTACTGCTGTATATAGCTCACTTATTGTTGTCTACTAGCATCTTCATAGTTTTTATTTTTATTTTTTTCTAATCTTAATTTCTGACATGAAGTTTTCAAGCAACAAGACTAAACAAGTTCCCGTTGAGGTTGCAATGTTCAGCCTCACTTGAAGACAATGCCACCACTGCCTCCTTCTTATAACATGAACTAGGTGCCGCGCCACACGCCATAAACACATACCGCCGTACTGTACTTTTTCTGTCTCTTTTATCATCACACCGGTCTGAATCACGGTAGCAAAATACTTCATTAGAAATATTTTCGTCATGTTTTTGAAAACAAACCATATTTCAAAGTGCACTTCACATATGTCAATATTCTATTAACTACAAGCAAATGAGAAAGCATTGGATGAACAGCAAATCTACTTATTAACTCCATAAGCTATGTTAAGTTACTGCATAAAAATCTCAATAAGTCAACAATATTTTATACAAGGCTGCATCGACTACATTGCCACTTCCTTCCTTCTCTAACTTCATACATACCATAATCAACAGGTGTTTGGACAAAATTACAATCCAGCATTTGGAATATTTTCAATATTTCAATTGCATACCTCTTTTTTATGTATGAAAACTCCATCACTAGAGGAGACAAATTCCATTCCCAAAAATAAGATAGCAATCTTTGATCTCTCATCTCAGACTCTAACATAGCTCTTCTTTTAAACTTGTCTTTCTGTACTGCATTGCTGCCAGTAATTGTAGATCATCTACATAAAGGCAAACTATCATTAAATCACTTATAAATAGCTCTCACATAAGATATTTTGTTCTACTCTTGGTGAAATCCAGCTGGAAAAAGAAGCAATATTTTTATCCCTGACCCGAGGTGCTTGTTTTATCCCATATAAAGCCGTTTTCAATTTATATATCTTTTCTTCATGTCCCGTCCCTTCAAAACCAGGAGATTGATTCATATAAATGTTCTCCTCTAGTGACCCATTTGGAAAGGCTAATTTTACATAAAGTTGATGTAATAACTTTATGTAACCACTAGTTTGATAGTTTCAGTTCTTACCATAGGTGCAAACACTTCATAACAATCCAAACAATGTTTTGCAAAAACCACCCCTTTGCACCCAACCTAGCCTTGTATTGTGCAACTTCTCCGGTTGGTTTTACCTACACAACACTAATTGAATGATCTACAACAGAGGAGAAGCAAATTGAAGAGGAGAAGCGATTTGAAGAGGTCATAGAAAGGGAGAAGGAGGTTGTGGTGGTTGAGGAGTCTGTTACTGTTGAAAAGATGAGCCTTTTGCGGAAAGGTTCTGAAGGAGAAGAGGTTCGACAAATGCAGGTTGATCTTCCATTTTCCTACTCTTGATAATTCTGTTTTTTAATGTTTCCAAATAATATATAGGTTCTGTTTGCATAAATTTTCTTAAGTAAATAAGACAGAAAAAAGAATTAAACATCTCTTATGATTTAAAATCAGCTTATGGCTAAGCTTAAAGTATATAAGCTGATTTTAAGTTATAATGGAAATTTAATTCATTTTATTTTCTTACCTCTCCTACAAGTGACAGGAGAAGTTTATATCCAATCACAATTTTAGTTATCCACTTCTATGAGAGTTGATTTATTGGATTTGTGCAATGTGAAATCTTACTTGATGTGTTGAAATTTGAAATAACAGGAAGCGTTGCTGAACTTGGGGTTTTACTCGGGCGAGGAAGACATGGGTTACTCAAGCTTCTCAAGTGGAACAGAGCGTGCAGTGAAGACTTGGCAAGTTAGTGTTGTTCTGCATTATATATAGTTTATGAAGCTTTTTGATGCAAAGAGGGGAGCATTTTGTCTTGGATTAATTTTGAATATAAACTGAAAATTTGAGTGCTGTATATATGTAGTGCTCTCCATATTGTGCTATGCCTGAACAATTTTGTTTTTGAGATTTTGATGGTTGTGAGATGTTTGTTTGAAAGGCTGCATTAGGTGTCCCTGAGGATGGTATTATGACTGCTGAACTTCTTGAAAGGCTTTATTTGGAGATAAGGAAAAAGGATGCAGGCAGCATGACTGAAGATAAACAATCTACTTCTGTTTTACCAAAGGTATGCTGCTTATATCAGATGCACTTCTTGTTCCTTCCTTATTGCTGAGCCCAATAATCTGTCCCAATGTTTGAGACTTTATCTCTAATATGTTGTCTTAAGTCTAAATTTCCATCAATTATGCATGCTCCAACAAAAAATAATATCAAAATTAACAAAAAACGTGAAAGTTACTCATATTAGCTTTACCTTGACTCATGTAAATTCAAACACACCGTTAGTCCCATGTGCTTTTGGCTAAAATCACTTGACTCCTTGGTCTTAACTAAACATGATAGTTTGTGTACGGGAAATCTGAATATATATTTCTTTTTATTTGATTGAAAGCATAATTTTTGATTATTTTATTATGTTCTTAGTGAAGTTTTGGTTTTTGAAAGAGAGCATTGATGTATTCACTACTTGACAACTAGCAAGGACGACATCTCCCATAAGTTTAAGCTTATGGATGGAGGCCTAGGAATTATTCTACTATTTTATGTCTAAACAACAGACACAGAATATTTAAACTGTTAAATACTTGAATTTGCATCATAGTCCAAATATGAATTATATAGGAAGGTGAAAATGGAGCTGCAGTTCCTTCAGTGACAGATATTTCAGAGGTTCAGCAAAATGTTGTGAAAAGTGATAAGGGAACAGAAGTCCCCGAGCGAGGAGTTTTTCTCCTTGGAGAGAATCGGTGGGAAGAGCCATCAAGACTTATTGCAAGTGAGGGAGTTGATAGGAGCAAAAACAAGAATGCAACGACAAAATGCCTTCAATGTCGTGGGGAAGGTCGCTTGTTGTGTACAGGTATGTAACTTATCCCTTGTATTTCAATTAAACGACCATTATCCAGTAGTTGGTTAATTGATCTTTGTTCTGGAACTCAAATCTCATTGTAAATTCACTTTTAATTTTATACATCCTCCAAGAACCAAAGCAGGTATTATGTATTTTCAAGAATATAATTTTCCCAAATCCTCATAATGTACAAACCTCAATTGTCTCATGTACCCATTTCCTTCTATATGAGGAATCAATGACTTAGGAGCAGTGTCATGCATATTTTTGCTGCTATCAATATGGTCGTCTTTAGAAGGATCATTGGATAAAAACGAAACCATCAGAGCATTGACATTTTGAACGACAATAAGGGCTCTATCATTATATCATCATCTATCTCAATGATTGGTTCCTTTTGATGCCTTAAATTCTACTGTTTCCTTTGTTGGACAATCTTTGTTTTCCTAGGTGTTCTTTTGTCTAAATCAGATTCCTCCTGCAGGATTTCTTCGTGGACTTTCCAAACATGGTCTATCCACCATTTAGGTTTTGGTGAAACTGTTCATTTTCTCTATATATTGAGCTTGTTGGGGATGCTTTTTCCAAATCCCTATTTGTGCGAGTTAATTGAACACAGCCTACTAGGCACTTTGACTTGTGCAAAATTATCTCTACTCTACTTGAGTAAAACAGACGATAATTTCTACAGTCTTAGACTTCAAACTAACATGGTCATTGCTATCAAATGAATTTAGGAATTACAATTGTGATAGCAGTAATCATGATAGCAGGCATGGCCCAATAGCCCCAATGGAGCAGTCAGAGTTGGAATGGTTTAATCTCTCGTTGACGTCTCTTGTAATGACCATTCTAAGGGCAAACATAATAGTCGTCTCTGATATATTGATGTTGACTGTATAATAATGGTTTCCTAGATGCATTATTTATGATCAACATTGGAAATCTCCAGCCAACTTCCATTTCTTTAATTGCAGAGTGTGATGGATCTGGCGAGCCAAATATTGAACCTCAAGTAAGAAATACACAAGCATTTTAAGAAAATTTACTTTTGTGGCTGTTTTTACCCATGTTGCACATGATCTTGAACTTATCAATGAATTCTTGAACGCAGTTTTTGGAATGGGTGGATGAGGGCACAAAATGCCCATATTGTGATGGTCGAGGGTATACCATATGTGATTTATGTGGAGGGAAAGCTATGGTATAGGAATAACATACATTTCTTCATCGTTACACAGGTATATTCATCAATAGCCAAAGTATCACAATTTTGCTTACCTGTCATTTATTTATTATTTTTTGTTTTTGACTGTTTCGTAGTCCAAAACAAATCTTATTATGAACGTTTGTTCAACTGTTAAAACAGAACTGATAAATATGAACTTGATGTTATCGAGATTTCCAGGGATTTGGAACTTTCAGAACTGCGTGAAACTCTAGAAAAGCCCCGCAAATTACAACATAGGTTGAACGGAACAAGTGCTTTTAATCCTTCAAAATAAATGATGTCATATCTGAGTATATTCGGACATACATTATCCCCTTGTCCGAACTACGTCCATTTCAAATTTTCTGTTACATCACAAAATATGTAACGCTGTGATAATTCCAAGATGCTTCGGAGGCAGACGGTCATCTTTCAATTCTGTTATCGTAAGTCAAAAAATATAAATCGCTGACGACAATGGCAAATGGAGGGCTGCACAGGATCTTGTAGCAAAGGTTGCTCAAAGTGTGAGCAGTTCCCTAAAATCCTTCAAGTGAACTCGAAATAAAGGCGTTGTTGGATTGAGCTCAATCAAATACTTGGTACTAAATATATCTTCATTCATGTTTTTGTTTGAGCAACTTGAGATTGCTGAGCTTTGGATGATCGGTGAATAAAATTGTCGGAATTAAATCCTGGTTAGCAGAGTAGCCGTGAATGTGGTTAATAGTAATTATTGTCCAAGTGCCGAACAAAGTATTCTTTTTACTAAGCCAGTTAATGATAATTTCCCAATGTGCCACCAAAGACCAACAGTTGGTGGATGTTTTGTTTGATTGGTCGACAACACTATTTCTTAATGCAGTTTTCAACACCCCATTTTTTAAAATATTAAAAAGAAACATATCAAAGAATGTCTACCACTTCACTGCCAAATTGTGTAGGATATTCCCATTGAAGTGCACTTATTTAATTTTTATAAATGTGAAATAAAAGTCAGGAAGGAAGAAAAATATAAGCATCAGCTAGAAGGTCCTGACAGACCACCGAAGAGGCACGAGCTTGAGCCGACCAATTGAGAGTTGATAGCTGTCTGATATTTGACGAAAGGCAATTGAGGATGGGTAGGAGGAACAAGCTCTTTAAATGCATACATTCAATTGCAAGATATTGAAAATCGAAGTGTAGTCAGTCCTGAGTTAGCCATCGAACTGAGAAGAATGCGGTAAGTAATATTAGTAAAATGCAATTTTCAACAATATCACTAATGCTGTATTTAGCTGAAAGTTGATATTATTTTAATTGTCAAATACAAGAATCGTATTTTCATTTATAAAATTTAAAAAATTGTATCGGGTTAGTCACCACCTTCAATTGCGGTTTACCATAAAGCAATTGTGTATGCGTATAACATCCCGCAGCATATATTTATCCTCCTGTAAACCATAACCATATATTTAACATTATTGATGACAATGATTTAAGAAAAACATTTTAGAAATTGGACTGTGGTAAATTATATCTTGAGGGATCAAATAAATGATAATGTACAGTACAACAGTTACAATGAAGTGTGACTTGCGTTGCCTAAACTAATGGGCTAAGTTACAACGAACTCTGCTTATTTCTAAAATATTACCCTCGGGCCTTGACCGCCATTATTACAGCTTCTCTAGGAGAGGGTTGGGTAGGAATTGTGTGACAGTTACCTATACAAAAATTATGTTCTTACATGTTGTAGATCAGCAAGCACAATTAAACACAGAATTGCTAAAACATCTTGCTTTTGTTGCAATCTTTCTCACACCTGTTTCATTATGAGAGAATCCGCCAATAACAGGAGACAAGTGGATTCTGTCCATGATATTGATTTTAGGGGGCTCAAGAATTGCCTTGGGCCGATTCATGGCATATTGCATGCCCCAAATAGCCAGGGGTCTCATGTACATGAGGGACCGGTAGTGCCCATCCATTGTCCATGCCTCCGGAGTCTGAAACCAGTACCTGACATGGGATAAAGGGAAATGAATGAATGAATTTTCTAATGGAGAAATAATCGATGCACACAATTTAGATCTGCCACATCTAAACATCTAAATAACTTACGGAATATGTGATTTTTATCAAGAAATAAAATAATTATCATAGAACAATTGATACTCTCCTGTGTCCGGAGTGAACACTAATTTGTAAGTTAATATTAACGTATATAGATCATACAAGTAAAATACGCACGAAGTACACTTCTCAATTTGATGTACTTTTAGTGATAAAATACATTTCTTTATTTTTATTTACGCATCAGAAAATCCTATCCTTACTTCATAGACACGAAAAGAGAGGATGCAGGTTATAAAAAAAATTATGGGCATAAGAAGTTTTACCCATATCCATCTTCTGACCAGCCCGCTAGAAATATTCCCTCGGCTGTTGTGAAAGCCTCTTCTTCCATTCCAGCAAGTATCATTGTGGCAGCAACACCATAGGTCACACCTGTCCATACTTCACGAGACTGCATACAGGTATCATCAACCTTACCGTTGGGATGCATGCCATTTACAGCACCCATCCTACCTCCTTTAACTTTCATTACATTGAAATCATAAACCTTCCGGAGAGCACTTTTTATTTTGGAATCCTCAAAAAGGGAGGGAAGCCCTGAGGATGCAGTATACCATTGCCCAGCCAATTGATCTGCTTGAATGGATTTACTGTTACTACTTGATCCACTGTCGTAGTTAAAATATGAACCATTCCACAGTTTTTCTTCAAATGCTGGCTTAGCCTTCAAAAACTTCCTTTTGCAGATTTCTGCAAAATCTCTGTCTCCCAGTTCAAGGGCCATTGCTGCGGCAGCTTGTAGAGCAGCAAGCCAAAGACATCCGCAGTATGTGCTCACACCATGGACTGTCCATGTATCATACGTTTGATCAGGGAAGCCATCATTCTCAATAAGACCATCGCCATCTCTGTCAAATTGGTCCATGTACTCCATTGCAGCCCGGACAGCAGGCCACACATCAATTCCAAACTGCAAATCACCTGTTGCAGAAAAATCTCGATACACCTGAAGAACAAATTTTGGGTTCAGGTCCTTCCACTTGCTAGTATCATGGATGTTATAGGCATTCATTTCATTCCACGGATCGTGTGTCCCCAGATCATGTGGCACTGCCCCATAAACCTTGCGAATTCCCCAGTTTCCCTCTGCCAGAAACTTTACTCTTCTTCCATCTTCACACAAGACAGCTCTAGCAAAGTCACGCTGTATATTTAATTCAATCCTAGGAAAGAGCTCAAGAAGAGCAAATGATGCGTAGAAGTGCACGTCATACGTGCACCACATGATATACTCCACCCCTTCCAAGTACAAGAACCTTCCAACATCATCATCATTATCATGTCCATATAGATTTTCATCCACACAATTATTTCCTGTAGTAGCGGTAGATTCATAGGTACTATCTGTTGTGCGGTCCACAACCGTCCTTTTTCTGCCATTTATTTTATCTTCAGTTCCTTTGACAACTGCATTTTCCAACTCCCTTGCTCGATCTTGGCCATTCCGCATACTTGAAGATAGCAAAGGAGAGTCTGGCAGAAAGATTAAGCAGTTTTAAAGATCTTATTAAGAATTAAATGACAATAGGCATCTCCAATGAAAAACCCAAACATTAATAAAAAATAAAACCACAGTACAATGTGCTAATATACATACCAATCCAAATTGTTCCTCCGGCAACAAGAAAGTAGAGTTCATTAAATAATGTAAATTTGTACCTGTAAAAATAAATAACAAATACAATAATATATCTTCTCCTGGAACAATATAAGCCACAAAAAGATAGGACAGCTTCACAAGTCAAGGTAGAGGAAGACAAAAGAGATTACACAAGAGCATACATGATCAATCAGTCTTTACTTGAAAACAGAAGTAACACTACGTTTTACTAGATGAAATTGTGACTGAATACCTCTGACTTAAGGTCCCATAAACCCAACCTTTGAACAAAGGAAACTAATTTCTAGAACAAAGTGAAGTTTTTTAAGTCTAAAACCTTGCACAAAAGTAAGCTGCCAAACATCAACTGAAAAAACCCAAGTTTTGCTCGGGCTAATTTAGTGGACACCAAGACTATAAAAGCTTCCTACATTTGATCGTAAAATAATAATAATCTGGAATTGACCCATAACAAGCAAAGAAACAAAAAATTCAGTGATACTTCATGATTAAAATATTATAGAAGTTAAATTTGAGAATTACCATTCTGGTAGTGTCTCGTCCTTGAGAATAGGATTCTGCCATTTCTCAATCTCTTCTTCCCACCGGCTGTAATCTGTTTAGAATTCAAAAATCTAATAAGGTTTTTATATGTCACAGATGGAACCATCAATCAGAAACATTTGTATATTTTTTCTGTTTTGAAATGTGATTATATACAACCAATGCAAGTAAAGCATAGGCCTGAAGAATATCAATAATCAAACCATACAACATACTTGTCAAAGCATCATGGGCCAAGTCCACTGCCGCTTTCTCAGAAGTCCCATAAAATTTTGTATATCTCCTGCGGTAAAAGAATCAAGCAAATTTAACAATAAAATATAATTATACAAAAGATATTGGGTTGTACGTAGGCTGCATGTTTGGCAACAACAGGCACAATCTCTTCCAAAAAAAAAAAAAGAATTAAAAAGTTTATGCTGTCACAGATAAAGCAGGAGTGACACTATTCATTTGGAGCCTAAGTAAAACTTTATTTAGGATAATCACATTTCAATGGGATCATGTAATACAAGATAACAAATCAAGATAGTCATTTGTAATAATAATTAAGAGCAGGCAAGCAAGAATACCTTCATAGAAGAAAAAAATAAGAATACAATATCAAGAGATACAATGGTCAATTTTACCATACATATATGCCTCTAAAATAAACCAAGAATTTGATATACCATTAAAAAAAAACAGCAGACAATTGAAAAGCGTAGCTTTTAAAGCAAAATGGCCTCCCTAATTAATTATATGAGAAATTGGTTTGCCCAATTTAGTATCCACCACCTGTTTAAATCACAAGATTCTGTTGGAACCGAGTGAGAGAGATTTAAAAAATCTTCATCTAAGCTTAGCTACTCAAAGGCAGATCTGATTTACCAATAACTAAAAGTATCATTCAAATTTTTCTAAATCTAAAATGCAGCTCATGTAACAAAGTTGAAGCTAGTTAAATCATATCATGAACAACTTCACTCGTACAGGCAGGTGCAAGCATACAACTATTATTTAATATATAGAGACCTTGGTCAAGGATAAATATTAACTACCTAATATTCTATCGTAACATTGATTACCTGTTGAAAGTGCAACCTTTCACGAACTTTACTTTTGGAGATGACCATGCAAGACTGAATGCAACGGTGCACTTTCCATGGGGTTCAACCCAAGCTGTAGCTGCAACAGCAGCACATAGTGTCTCTCCAAGTGATGAGGGCATGCTAGGACCAGAATTGAAATTCTCCTGGTCAAATTGACCATCCTTAAAAAGATATAATAATTTCAATTAGAACCAATTCTACATACTTTCCATACCAAAAATATTTGGAAGAACCTTGTGGAAAACTATAAATATCATTTAGAAATCCCCAAAAAGAGGGGTAACCAGTACCTTCACCATTTTACTCCACATGCCTTTTGCGGTTATGCTACTTCCTTCAGACAGCCCAAAACTCGGCAAAACAGAAACACTAACATTCTGCGTTTCACATGCAGCTATGGAAAAAGTAACAGGAGGATTTCCTTTTGCTGTCCTGTATATTGGAACGGCCTTAATATATACACCAAAATCCTCATTTACAGAGAAGTTTAGGAGAAGAGACCCTAATTACAATTTACAATTACATACATACCGACCCACACAAACATGTTACTTATACCTACGTGCATGCAAATATGTCAAACCAGAATAGTGAAATTGTAAACTTAATTGTAGAAATCAAGTACTGTCAATGAAAAAATATTATTTCAAATTAATGGAAATTGGTAGCAATAAACAATTAAATTTTCTTAGTTCATTTTTACAAGTTCATGGAAAAATCCCAAACCAGAATGATAGACCAAAGTAAAAATAATCTATTTCAGAATAGTGTTTTCATTTTCATCTAATTTGGAGGTAAGCAGTTAACTCACCTCACCAGCACAGTTCCCGCTGTTGTACTTTCTCCATATATTTTATAATGAGGTTTTTTTTCTATAAAAAAGTAATAACCAGAACTCTATACTTGGAATAATACTCAAGAAAGCGCAATTGTTGCCATTTTCCACGGGAGACTCACCCAATACACCTCCTTTTTACAAGAAGATTTTATAAAAAAAGAGCACGAAGATTTAGAATAGGTCTCCAAAAAGAAAAAAAAAAAAAAAAACATTTAACGGAAAAAGGACCAATAAGAATCAAGAAAAGAATGTCAACTTTAAAGAGCACCTTATGACAAGGGAATCATATAAGCAAGGGTCTATAGAATTCAAGCTGAGTATCCGAGGATTTTGGGGTAAGTGGAAGTGGCCAATTTTTCTTCTTTTCATATGTTGCTGATTTCAGCACATTTTGGTTTTGATAGTTGTGTTGATCATGGGCTAATGGACACATTTTTCAAGTATCATCTGTCTTTAAGAAAATAAATGGGTTGCAGAAAAGGCATGGTACTAGACACCGCAGAAATTTCTTCGCTGCATGGAGCTCTGATACAATAAAAAAGCTTGCAAGAATTACAAGGTGATTCCTGAAGAGAGTTTCGATAAAGATGGCAATGCATAAGAATTTTAATAACTATTTTTATTTAATTAAATTAATAGAAATAATAAATTTTATAAATGCAAATGAGTGGGATGGATTGGAGAAAAAACACAAATGAGCAAGAAACACACACAATGTGTTGTTGTTGGATTTTAAAAGTTTAAGTAATGTGGGTTATGTGGGCCAACCTGTTGTTGGCCCGTGCAGGTTGCGGGTTATGCAAGGTGAGTCTCAGATTGTCATTGTTAGTTTCACTGCATAATGTAGGGCCTTGATCCTTAATATTCATTTTAAAAACCATAAACACAACCATACAAGTTACAAATCTAAGAGCAGAAGCTCATAGGGTATGAATATTTCTTTGGAAGAAGAAACTGTGGGAGAAACGTAGTTGAGAATCACGACGGAAGGGCAAACAACATCATTTGAGATCGAATGTCTTAGAAAATTGGGAAGATTGAAAAATTGGGAACATAGAGAAAGAACTTGGTGATGGAAGCGTTCAAGAAATAAAAGTGTGTTTAAAGCCTTGCTTCGATCCAATAATGATGCAATATTGAATAACGTATCAGAAAGTTAAAAATTGAAACAGAGAAAATTTGGGGTGATGAACAGTCCAAAACTTTAGAGGAGTTTTACTGAGATCTCGAGGGGAAAATGGGAAATTTAAAAGCTTAAAAAAATAGAAAAATTTGATCAAGAGATTTGGATTACTTAAGATATTAACATGTATAAAGATGAAGAATTTGGTCAATGGATCAAGATAATCAAGAGAGATGGGAAAATTATTTTTGTAAGTTTTACAATGTTGGGAAAAAATCAATTGGTAATACGGAAGGATTAACAAGCTCATATGACCCTTAAGATGATTGATAATGGTAAAGCAGTTTGTAGGAAATATGTTGAACAACAGGCTCATTAAACTGTTTAAAAGAGATTGTTTATAAATATAAGCTAGAGCACCTTTAGACTATTCAGAAACTTTATGTCATTGCCTTATCAACCACTCCCATGTAAACAATAAAGAGAAATCAAACCAACCGTCAAATATATCTATAAGGTTTGATAACTTGCTTGTGATATAGAAGTACACCGGAGACTCCATCTTCAGCTCTATAAATGAAAAATGAAAAAGGAGTTAAAATATTGTTTAAGGCCTACTCTATTTTGAAGAACACATATCGCGATTAAAGAAAAAACTTACTGGAATGGTTCATTCACATGATCTCCAGACAGGTGTGAGCTTCCACCAATGGAATTCTGCAGAAGATTAATATCGATGGTTATTTTTTCAATGGCCCAATCTCTGTAACCCCTACCCAAACATATTTTTGTGACAAGTGAAGACAACATTTCAGGAAAATAAAATCTTACCGCCCAAGTAAATAAAAGGCTGACTTTAGCTCTTTCCTTTCCTGTGTTCACCAACTACAAAACAAACAAGTAAAATTTTTAATAAACCTGAGAATATATATTACTTCACACCTCATAATACAGAAATTAAACATGGATACATATGATAATATTAAAATAATATACAATACGGAAAATGTATGGAATATTAAGTTCTTCACCCACTTTGCTTAATGGAACTCCGTTAAGCATGATAGCTCAAATAACCAGAGGGAAATTGGCACCCAAAAGGATTTACCAGGGTGGAACATCGCCCAATTCAACAGCTCATATGGAAAAAGGACTTCTCAAACATCTTAAGGGATGAAAAGAGTCAAAGTCAAAGTGAAGGTAATTTGCAACAATCAAACAGCCTTATACAATGCATCTAATCCAATTTTTCATGAGAGGACCAAACATAAACAGGTGAAATGCCATTTCATACAAGGGGACACAATAGTAGATTTTACACTAATGTAAACTAAGAAAAATGCAACTAAAACTTTTTCTCTAAGAAGCTAAAGTGCAGCAACTAGTTTGTATTTAGTATATAATACAATATGTCAATTAAAAGGAAAACAAAAAATCTCAAACAATAGTGCAAGGAAACTGACCCTTTCATTCTCTTACATACAAATTTAAGTAACAATAATAAAATTACACACCGTATAAACAAAAACAGCAGCAGGTAGACTGCTTTCTCTATAATTATGTGGTATGAATGGGGATATCTGCCGACAAGATATTTTTAGTTCTGGGTCTGGCTCACCTGAGAATAAGAAAGTAGTAATTAATTAAAAAGGATCATACACATTTAACAAAGAACCAATTAATATAAATGACCATACCATCATAAACTGTCCAAGCTCTTGGAAACAAAGCATGGTAGGTTGAGTGCTGCCCATTTAGATTCCATCCCCATGATGATATGCCCTGATCATCAGGTTTCTTACTAGATCTGGAAAACAAATAAAGATGAATTTGAGTACATGTATGTGTATCTAGAGATACATGAAAAGCACCCAAAAAAACAAATGTTAAGCAGAATCCAAAATTCAAATCAAACTAATTGCAAGATCGGAAGAGTAATATTTTTGCAACTGGGTTGATGTTGTCAATCTACTCTAGAGTGCTAAATGGGTAGCAGTTAGAAGTATATTAGTCAAAGCTTGGTAGAATATTGTGTTATGCCTCTATGTAATAGTTAGAAACCAAACATATATTGTGCTAACCCTATCAATTATTTTCATCATCAGAAGCTTTTCTAAAAAATGAAGATGGAAATATTCTGCAAAACTAGTTTTTTTACATACATAAGTTCATGTAAGCAATAAAAAGGTCAGCAAGACAATAATAGGACCCCTGTGAAACCTCAGACGGTCAAAATAAGAGAATTTTTGTTGCAAATAATGGGTATTAACTTATCAAATCATTATCATCCAAGTAAACATCAGATAGTTATATTTATATGTAGGGACTGATTGGGTTTAACGGTACCAATGGTATTTTCTATTATCACTGATTAGTATTCTCTTATTACTAGATAGTTAAGATATAAATACAAGCAAATTGTAACAAAAAAATGAATTTATAAAAATGCTAAATATGTTTGCAACACTCATAGTCATGAAACATTGTTTTACAAACTTCCACACATGCCACCTTACCCTAAACCTTCATGCTGGCCAGGAGCCAAAACTGATGAAAAATTTTTGTTTCCTCCCTCTCTACTTATAAAAATCTGCAACATGAGTAAATAAACCATATAATATGTATTATAAACCACAGTTCAGAATGGTCACAAACAATAAAGATCATTCTGGTTAAAAGGGAAAGCCAGATGTTTTACTAGAAGGCTCTAACATTACCTTTGAACTAAAATTCATACAAAGTAACAACTAGTGAAACTACAAACCATGTTCATAACTTTTTTTTCTCTTGTCTAGACAAAACTAGGGGTCTATCTCATCAAGTAGAGAGCAATTGATACTGATAGAATTAAAAAGCTCAAATACAAAACACCAATCATATTGATTAACTAAATTTCCTTTTGCACAAAAGCACCTTGACTCCAAAATCCATTTGATTGCACAGAAACATTAATTTGTGATCCTAAACAACTTCAGTATATCTACCTCCAACCCTCAATATAACTGTCTACCAACCTCACTGACCAACTCAGTGACTAACTAACCATTCCACTCCAAAAATCTTGTATTTATATTTTAATATACATTCCACCTATTATCCTTATTCTGTTAAGGGAATGCAATATAATTTTAAATAATTCATTTCAAGAAAGGTACATGCTGAGCACATAAGTGACAGTCAGGGAAATAAATCCACAAATTGATGCCATACAATTAGAGAAGAATATAGCACATCAATAATAAGCAGAAGAACAGGAAGACTTACAGAGAACTGATTGGCCATAACTGGTGACGCTTCACATAAGCTAGGAATAATTTGCCATTGTCGGAACTCGCCTCTAAACCCTCTTGATATGCTGCCACTCCTGTTTAGGAATAAATGACGTTCAAATCAATACAAGAAGAAAGAAATTTGTTTGTTCTAAAGGCCAAATGGATAAACCCGCTTGTAAATAATGGTATTCAGGATTATTAGTTGGTAGCTTTCAATTGGAACAAATCATACCCCATCCCACCAAGTGGAACTCCTTGAGATGCAGATGGCTTGCAACTCTCGCGGGTGAAAGGATCAATAGGTGCTTTCTGCAGAAATCAGACAAACAAAAAAAAGTTTGGAATCGTAAGTTTCAACCTACTCGTATAATGTATAATGTACCCACCACACAAAATTAAACATCAATGAATGACCCAAAGAACATAGAATTTGAAATTTACCCTCCCATGAGAAGCCTCTTCCCTAACATATGACCAAATACGTATCCCTAATCGAACCTGGGAATTTTAAAACACAATAGACAATCAGGTGAGATAGAGCGAGATGCAAAATACTAATAAAACCATCTATACATAAATAAGAATATGCAAAGGAATTCCGTGCACTAAACCAATGAGTCCACGTTATTAGTTGTAGTTTTGGGAAAGAGAGAGGGAGAGAGGAAAAACACTTGCCATTTTTATGGCTTCCATAAAAGTTACTCTAAATTCTTTAAGAAGATTGGCATGGCTGTTCAATCTCCTTCTCCAAGCTTGCTCAGGGGGAGCAGAACTATCATAATCAAACTGCAAAAACCATGTCAGGGACACGGATTACATTTAAATAAAATCAACTATCAATATCAATGACATGTGAACGTAGCACCGTGTAATCAACTACTATTAAGAAAAATCACACGCTAAAGTCAAATTTCCAGATAAAGCATCATCACGAAACCAGGACGCCAATTCACAAAAACAACAAAGAGAAACTTAATAAATAAATAAAAACAACACCAAATTTTCAAATGAATTCAGTAATCAACAAAAAAAACAAATTCGCAACCATTTCGACCAGCTAAGGAATAGCATTCTTTTAATTTCCTTCCTTCGGCTAACTGCAACGAGTAGATCGTTCGTGTTTTCCGCCAAGAAAACACAAACATTCAGACTTTAAAATTAAAGTCACAGGCAAACACAAGTTTTTCAGATATCACAAAAGCGCGGCGCCATCAGAAGGCAGAACGCTGATTCACCAAAGTCGGAGAGCAACTTAATAAAGACAACAAAAAAATACGTCATCGAATTTCCAAACTGAATTGAATTATCAACAAAAGCAAATCGCTGTCATGTCAATAAACTTCATAAGAATCCGATATTCCAAAAGTAACAAAGAAAAAAATTATATACCAGCTGCAGAGTAGATTTACTGATATACTCCTCCGTAGGCCACGAATTCTTTCTACAATGAAAAATGTTGCCGCTAACCATGCTTCCACAACACACAACTCTCTCGGAACAACGAGAGAGATCAAACGAGAAAAAGAAACAAACGCACGCTTAGTTCTCCAAGATCGCGCTCACAAAGCGCAGATAAAAAGAAAAAGAAAAGAGCGTGTGTGAGTGCTTGAAGTTGGAGTGAAACAGTTACGAATGAGATCGAATATCTCGTGATTGATCGGAAAAAAACTAATTATCGAATATCACGTGATTGTTTCAGCAGATTCGATTCGGATTTAAGCGCAGCGCAACAGAGCGAATGATGCGTGGCCAGAGGAGGAAACGCCGCTTGTGCAGCCGAGTCCGCGACTCGCTCCTTAAAATCTAACTCGGATCGCTAGTGGGGAGGAAGAGAGAGAACAAAAAAAAGTTTGAATGGAAAAATAACAGGCTTCTGTTCTGGTGGCCACTCTTTAATTGTTTTTTATTTTTCTCTCTCATAATAATTATGATTGAAAATTTGTGTTCGTAAAGTAAAAGTGTGTATATGTATTTGGTGGTGAACAACTTTCGTTTGGATTGAAGTGTAAATCACCATTGTCATTTGCGGGTCTCTTTCACTTCATCACTTTTTTTTATAACGGTCCACCTTGATGTCGGTCTCCAAGACTATACTTTTTCGTATTTTTCTTCTTTAATTATTTAAATATTTTTGTATAAATAAATTATCATTTACTAACTGCTTAAATTACATAAATAAAATAATATGCACACTGTTTGGACACACGTTCTTGACGCAGTTTGACACCGTTCCAACGTGAAAAATTGCGTTTAGCGTCACCAAAAACTCGCACCACTCTCTAAAGTGATTATTTCAATCCACACACGGAAGTGGTCAAATGGAGTTGTTTGTTACGCTCTTTTTTTTTTCGCCAGGAGAGAACGCCAACCATATTTTACAATTTGTTATCATTCTCGTATTTTAACTTTTGACGAGTATTAATATATTATTATAAATGTTATTTTTATAATAAATCTTGCATGTATAAATTGTATTCTTTCGTGTCTTTTATATAAACAATAAAATAGAACATAGTTAATATTATTTAATAACATCATAAATTTAAATTGTATTCTGAGTACTTTATAAAATTAAATTATTTAAGTGAGAGTGATATCGGAGTTTTTTTTGTATTTTAGAATCCTTTTGACCAGAAAATTATAAAATAGGGTCAGTTGATATTTTTTTTAAATTAGGTCAAGTGGTTATCTGGAAGGACGACTTCGCTTTCGCTTTTTTTTTTTTTAAATTAATGTCGTTGCGTCAAATAACGACTTCTATTTAATAGAGAAGTCATGTAACATGACGACTTCACTTTTATTTTATTTTTTCAACTTTTCAGTTTTAATTATTTGTTATTTTTTTTCCTTATTTTATTTTTTAAATATTTCAATTTTTTTTTTTAATTTAACGGTTTTGCTTATTTTTTTATTTTTCAGTTTTGATAAATTTTTTTTTAATTTTTTAATTTTCGTTATTTTTTTTAAACTGAAGAGTTATCGATATTTTTTGAATTTTTGAATTTCTTTTTCAAATTTGGTTAGATATAAAAATTATATTGATTGTATTTGTAATTATTTTTATTTCTACAATAAATTAACTTCATAAAATATATTAGATAATATAAAATTACATAATAAAAATAAACTAAAATTGGATAAAACAATAAATTACTGACGATAAGGACAATTTCCTCTCTGATGTCCTTCATTTCTACAATATGAACATTTACTTCGTCTGTTGGGATTTGGTTGATCCATTTCATTTTGGATTCTATTAGTTGGTGGTCTTCCCCGTACCCTACGACGCATGTTTGGGTTTAGAATGAAATTTGGTATGGTGTAAGTGAACCAATATTCTTTATTCTTAATCGGATGCAATTGTATTTCATATGCTTTGTTGATGTTGTAGAGGCTATAAACTGGATGGATATATGAGGTTAGATCTACATGGGAGAAAGAGCACACAGCTATTACGTGATGACAAGGCAGTCGAAGAGCTTGAAAGTGACCACAATCACACCACCAATCATTTAATCTAACTGTAAAAGACATTGGTAGGCGGTGATCATGTGGAGAAAACATCTCTTGAACTTCAAATTCAGTATTTTCTCTTGAGTATCGACAGACTTGACACATTCTCGCTTGTTGTTGATTTTTTCTAATAATAGCATTAATTTTCTCAGGATACTGGTGGCCTGCTCGTAACATGGAGTCTGCCTTAACCCCTCTCTCAACAAACCATGTTGCGGTCCTTTCAAATGTTGCTTTCCTTGTAATTTAACTTACTTCAAATTCATACACTTTTTAGGTGGATGAACCAAGCAGATCGGAGAAATGATGGTTCTTTATCAGTTAGTGAATTTCGCGTGAAATTTGATCAAATTCGTACAAGACAGGTAATAATTAAGTTACGTAATCATTTATTTTTCTAAATTTGAAATTAATGTCTACAAATTTTTTTAGTTCTTGTGAAGGCCTTATATTCAAAACGAAGTTCGTCGGTTGATTGTGGTTGACATCCCTATAGTGGCTAGAGCAATAGTTCCTATAATTTGCTTCGCGACAGTCGAATTCCATCAGGCGGATAGGGTCATGCGTCAATTTGGTTTAAGACAGAACATCCCGCCTGACCCGATTAACCTCGATCAAGTCCACAGGAATGACTTGAGGGGGAGAAATGAAAGAGATTGGGTGGCACATCATCACCGTTAGATTGCAATTTGGAATGATCAACAAAATCGGCTCATTCAAGGTACATCATTTAGCGGAAACGACCATTTGCGTGATGAAACACCCTACATGCAATGGTATATAAACCACATTATCTGCTATATATCTCCAAATACGGAATCTTCCGATGATGAGGTCAGTTTTACTACAATGTCGTACATCTCTTTATCATGCGTACTTATTCATGAGAATGACCTTGCTATTTATTTTACAGTATGATATGTCACAAGAACCATCCCAACCTGCTTCACAACCCTACACTGGCCATGTCGGGTCTTCTCCAGATTTTATACATCATCCCCAACAATTTTTTGGGCAATCGTGTATGGGTCACAGTAAAATGTTTGGACATCCATACCCTCAGTTTGGCAACCCATCAAACACCCAATTCCAACATGTCCCTTCCTCGTACGGTTTCTTCCCGCATCAGTCATGTTATGGTGCTGGTCCATCACAAATGTTTGACACTTCAACCATGACACCACCATTCGCCTATTATCCAGGATTTTCTTCATCAATGTCATTCCATCCTCCGCCAATGCCTTCTCAAACTTCCCAAACAACGATTCACCATCCCCAATTTTCTCAAAGTCATCAACATGAAGATGAAGATCACAATGAACCACACTAAGAACAACCACCAACACGACCAACCAGACCCAGAAGACGACCTCCATGTGAAACTGGAGGACATGGATGATTTTCTACTAACTTAAATGTTGTATTTTAATTATTAATTAATGTTAAAATATATTAATGTAATGGTTATTTCTATTCTATTAATATTTTTTTACTGATTATTCTTCTAAATCCTAAAAAATAATCAAAATTTATTTATTACGAAAAAAAAATTGAAAAAGTGAAGTCCTCATGTGTGAGGACGACTTCACTTTTTCGTTTCAAACAAACCGGTGCACTGCATAACGACATCACATTTAAAAAAAAAAAATAAGAAATCGGTCAGGGAGATAAAGATATTGCCTCTAATGTTGTTACCCTTCTTGACAACTTGACCTACTTTGGCAAAAAAAAAAATTGACGGATCCATTTTTAAAAATTCAAGTTTCAATAGACCCTAAACTACAAAAAAGCCAATATTGGGTGAGCATATAAACTCTTTTTTAGTCTGATTTATGTTATTAGGCTATGTTTAATAAAATTGAAAAAGTGATTAAAAGTTAAAAAAAAAAAAAAAAATAAAATTAATTGTTAAAATAACTGGTAAATATTAATGATAAAAATATATTTGTCAATAATGAGATGTTTCATACAAATAAATCTTAACAATAAATTCTCCTGCAAATTACTGATCTCTTTAAAATAAACAGTTATAGCTAGAAAAACATGTTTTTTTAGTCAATCAATGATTAAATCCCAATTCAATTTTTTGGAAAATTTGGATCCAATGGAATTAATTCCCGAATCAGACCCTCCAATTCAACGTGGATAACTATCGTAACAAATATTTTATGAAACTTATTTATTATAGGTAATATATAATTTAAACTAATATCAACAAATCATTACTTTAAGTGGTATTGAAATTAATTCCTCCTGTAATTTTTTTATTTCTCTATATAAATTAAATTATCAATAATCCTTACCAACAACATAATTCATAAAGAAAAATAGTACTTAAATTTTTAAACTAATGAAGTGTTATTCTAATAGAACTTCGCAATTTCTGTTTCACTCAAATGAGATCTAAACTGAGATATAGAGATAAAAATAGTTTAGAATCTTTAATTTAACTTATTAAGTACGCTCTAGGTAACGAATTTTAAAATTAAAAGGTAAAATATTTATACTTTTTAAAATTGTTATATTCTGTTATTTTCTTCTCTTTAATAGCCGAGGTTGGTGGTGCTGCTCAATAGAAATTTATTTTGCTCGTGGACTTCCTAATGAAGACTACAAGGTCTTAAATAACTAAATATGTCGATATAAATGAAGAAAGTTGTGACAGTAAAAATTTAAATAAATTCCAAACCCGTATTCATGTATATACTAAAATGATAAGATTTACTTGTCGAGTCAAGACCATAAAAATAAAGTTGATTCTTATTTCATAGATATACGTGTGTATATATGCACAATTTAAAAATCTTAGTATAAGATAAGACTAATAATAAGACCATTTTATTATATTTAAGTAGATGGAAATTTGATTTTAGAAACTGATTTTTTAAAATTAAATTAGATTTAAAATTTACTATTTAAGATAGTATTAAAATTATTCAATTTAGTGAAATTTTTTATTTGTTGATTTCATCTCATTATCGAGTCATATAGAATCATTATTAATATTTAATATCATGTTTTATATATATATATATTGATAGAACTTGACAAAACATTTAGAGGCGCCAAATTAAATTTGTTATATATAATTTTTTTTTAGTTTTAGAATTTTTTTTTTCATTTTTTCTCTTCATTTCTTCGGCTTAAAACAAGCATACATAATAGTATAATTCAAAAAAATATGACTATCATTCAATATTATATCATGCTATTATATCATGATATAAACTATGAATACCATTTTGATAAGTCTTTCGTATCTCATCAATTTGATTTGGCGGGTATTGTCAAATTTGAGGACGTTTTTTTCCCGAATCATGTTCTAATAAATTTTTAAATTCATTATATGTAACCCTAGAAAATTTAGAGATTTGTTTTTCATTGTCTTGAATTCTTGGTTCTCATGAAATTTCTTAAGTTTAGTTAATGTAGATGCTTTTTTTTTCATCTTTATCACAAACCTTCCTCTTTCCAAAAAAGAATCAATTCTATTACTCTATATCATAATCTTTCTAATATAAATTTATCACCTCTCACCTCTCACCTATTTAGAAAAAGAAAATTTGTATTCACAAATCACAAATATCACAATGCAAAACATAACAAAATTCATACAACTTTAATTAAATAAGCAACACTATATAAATTCAAAACTTTAAAAATTTTTACTATAGGTAGCAGAAAACATAAAATCCCTAAATTTCATAATTAAGGGTTATAATAATTTGGAAAAAATTATAATTAAGGTTCATACAAATTTCATAAAATAATCCCTAAAATCAAAATTAGGGTTTATACTCATTTGGAATAAACTTAATTTGGGAGAAACATCCTAAAAAGAATTATAAATTTAACATATATAAATTATGATAAGATACTAACCTTGATATGTAAGAGATAATCCGAAAATGTATATTTCAATTTTTGTTTTTTAATCTATCTCTTTTGTATTTATTTCTTTTCACACATTTTCATGATAATTTACATTATAGAAAGTTCTTATAGCTAGAAAAAAAAACTCTAATTTCTTTTATAAATCAATGTCTCCATTAAACTTTTTATTTTATCTTTTATTATATTTTTTTATAATATAAACTTAATATAAATAATATATAAATATAATTTTAAAAAATAAATAAATATATATAAAAAAATAAATTTCAAAAATTTTGAGGGAGCCATGACTATCTGTCATTTAATAGTTCCGTCGTTATATATATATATATATATAACAACTAATACAAACTTTAACTTCCAAACTAAAACTTTTACTAGACTAATCATTGATTTTTCTTTATTTTTTTTATTTCATAGTGATTAGAATTAACTATGAGATAAATTTCAAAGAATATGTGAGAAATATTTAATATAATTTAATAAATAAATTATTCATTACAAATTTTTTATGTACTATTAATTTATGGATAAATATTTACATTTTATTTTATTTTAATTAAATTTATCACTATTTATTATTTTATTTTAATTAAATTTATTATTCGTTACTCTCTTTTATCTATAAATACAAAGTATAAGAAAATACACAACAAACACAATTGTTCATGACGAAGAGTTTTTCGGTATTTTGCTTTATATTATTTTCTTAGGATAATTATACTTTAACCCACTTTTTTATCCATTTTTAACCCATCATTTTTATCATCCTTAAATTATCACATCACATCAATACAAAAAATTAAAATAGATGATCTAAGGGTGGTGAGAATGATGGATTAAAAGTGGATTAAAATATCATTTTCCATTTTTTTAATAGTATTAGTGTTCATAAAATTGAGAAACTTTAGTGCACAAGCCACCAACAAGTCTTTATTAGTTTTTTATCATTTTTCACAAGTATTTTATTATAATTATTTATTACTTTTAGTTATGATAGTTGACAATTTGATATTTTTTAAATACTAAAATAATAATGTTTGAATAGTTTGAATGTTTGATTTATTTGTTTGTCACATTAAATTATGTAAATTGACACTTTGATTTTTAACAATCATATTTACAATAATGTTTAGTAAAATTGATTAATATTTTGATTGTACTCTTATAAATTAATGAGTCATGTTAATCCACTTTAACTATATTGTAATAAATATATAAAATAAATTAAAATAATTAAACATCTTTAAGTGAATCAATCCAATAGCTGACAACAAACTTGTGATGGTTTGATTTGGATTACAAAATTTTTGACTAAAAATAAATAAACCAGTTGAGCATAAACCAGTTGAGCATACTTATTTTTAACATAAAATCTTAAGTCTTAAGTATTTGCAGGTTTCGTCGTTCCCATCGCCTCTCGATTAATGGTTAGGTTTTAATTTGACAATGGAGCCTTTCTCATAGCTAAAAATTAATAAAAATTTTTTAGAATAGAATATTCATTTCTTTTTTCGTGAATTAATATTATCAGTTTTTCTTGATTCAGAGCTCTTAATTTATTGACATTACAAATAAAATATATATATATATATATATATATATATATATATATATATATATATATTTTTTTTTTT
>Ga0214543_1002747_pt1 | contig 34629 bp, 7 predicted proteins | sample CNSS2metaG_FD_160094 | JGI IMG/M metagenome (GOLD analysis project Ga0214543, IMG submission 160094) | Root nodule microbial communities from cowpea collected in UCLA plant growth center, Los Angeles, California, USA - CNSS2 | ecosystem: Host-associated > Plants > Roots > Nodule | place: USA... | reverse complement strand
ATATAAATATATAATATATATAAAAATTATATATATATATATATTATATATATATATATATATATATATATATATATATATATATATATATATATATATATATATATATATATATTGTAACTCATATAGTGGTTCTAGAAAACAATTTCTTTATTTTATTATTTATTACTTATATATGTTTAGAAGTTTGTAGTTTTTATACTTTTAAAATTTTATATAACCATTTTTTTTTTAATTTTATACTATTTGATAATAATATAGCTAATGGCTTTTAAAAAAATTCTTATCTTTTCTTACATTTTTATACAATTATATATTATTTATATATTCTTAATTCTCAGATGTTTATTAAGAATTTAATTAATGAACAAAAATAATATTTTTATTTCTTATATAAAATAATTTTCATTTTGAATTGTTTAGAAAATTTATTATTAAAACTTATTTATTTTAAAAAATAAATATGTATATTTTTAATTTTAATTTACTTATCAAATTATTAAAAAATATTATTATATAATTTTAATAATGTATACAATTTATACGTATAAAATTAAAAATGCTTATACAACCACCAAAATCACTTCTTTTTTTTCTGCGGATTGCTTCACTCTAAACTTTTTTTCGTGTCAATGGTAATTTCTTTTAAGAATGTACTCCATCACTCAATCTCAGTGTACAACTTCAAAGACACCCTCCCTCCAGCTTCACTCAATTACCACGTCACATGACTTAAATTACAAATACCAAATTTAAGTTTATTTATTTAATTAATAAATGAGGTCTCAAAATATATTTTGTGAGTTGAAAATGGAATATTTGTCTGTTCAACTCGTTCACATTACAAATACGAGGAATCTAACACGGTAGAGATTTCTTGATTAGACGTTTTCCAGAGGCTACTTTTTATGATATACACTAATTTTCAAACCTTTATTTTTATTGTACCATATTTCCAAAATAAAAAATTTAATGTTTACTTTAATGTTAACAATTTTGAAACAAACAAAAAACCTTATCATAAATAAAAAATGTTAAATAACTAAATTTCGAACCTAAGTTTCAAAATTTTACAAAATTTCAAATGTATATTCTACAAATCAATATTTAAACAATAAAGAAGGGAAATGAAGAGAAAATAATAGGGATAAAAAAAAAATCTTCATTGACTTATTTCCTCACGATTTCTTTCTTACATTCCTGTAAACTTGAACATCTTTCGTTCATTTTGAAACAAGTTTTCCAAAAAGTATACTTTTACTTGCTGAAAAGTCCATTTCAAAATAAAGGGTCAATAAAGAAACTCACATAGCCCATTTATTGAGCCCACTTGAACCTTGCAATACTATTTTATATTTTCTGGGTGCTTCTTTACGCACCTCTATATATTTAAAAGTTATAATTTTATCCTTATTTTTTAATCTCAAGTTTTATAATATAAAATTTGAAAATATTTTGAAATAAAAATATTTTATTGTGAATCGTACAATTTAAAATATATTTTTTATTTTTCCTTTTGAATTGTATCTTGTACTGGCCATGATATGGGTCGGGTCCGATCCAATACTCGTTTTCAGATCGGGCCTAGGTCAATTAAAGTCTGAAGCGCGCTATTTTCTATTAGGTTAGGCCATTTTTATATTCCGCTTTCGGTCCATCATGATAGTACTACTTCTAGCCACCCCGAAATCTTTAAGCCCAAATATCCATTGATCCAATTCGGCAATTGCTTTGTATACCACAAAAAGGTTAGATAAGAATTGGGTTTGCATATCCGTAACCCGTACAAATTTTATTCCAACTTTTTCTTACATAAATTACTAAGGTCAAATTCAGTTTTCCTTATAGTCATCAACATAGCAATGTTTGATACAGCGTACTTAAAATCTCAAATACGACTTCTTGGAGTTTCCAAACACGCGGTAAACTAAACGCGCGTTTTGAAATGGCCCTGTTTGCACAATAAGTTCCATCTAAAAGCGTATCTACAACGACATTTTGATTTTGAAAGAAGAATTTGGATTATGTATTCATCCAGTTTTGACCAAGCCAAACCCATGCACAGTCACTCACATAAGTGTTGAAATTGACTTTAACCAGCATGTGCTCAAATTGACTTTAACAAACCCTGTCACTCAACAATTATTTCCAACTAAACACTCTCAATTTATTTCATTTTTAATCGTTTTCTCTTCCACCGATGCTTTGACTCAAAACACGGATTCAGACTCAATAATTCTACCTCTAACTTCTATAATCAGACATACTGCATTCAAAAGCATTTCATAATTTGGACGATTATATATAAATAAGTTTTTTAATTTATAAAAAAATTAATCATATTTGGTCATATGAGTTTTATGACAATCATTCTTTTTCTTTTAAATTAGGGTGCTTTTATCATTTAAAGTATCTGTTTGAAGGATTAATATCTGCTAATAACTATTTTTTTATATGTACAATGAAAATTAAATATTCCACAACATATTAAAAAAAAAAATGATCCGTCAATCCTCTCATATGATGTGATACAATGAAAATACTTTTACAACTTGATATTTCTAGACTGCGTAATAATTTTTCATATCATTCCATACAAAAATAAATATTAATTAGGTAATTTAAAATCTAATTCAATTTTATAAAATCACTTATAAAAAATGTTTGCACCTGGTAATATATAATAAAATTATTTTATCTTTTATAAACGCGAGACATAAAAAAAAAAACATTTTGATATTCCATGTCACGATAAATCTAGTGTGAAAGAATTACATGCTTTTGACTCTCGTTTATCGGTAGCAGCTCTTGTAGACTGCTTTCTCTTGGTGCCATTCTTATTTTTCACCTGGCTTAATTATTGCATTTACATGCAATAGAACTAGTGTTCTAAAACATTCTAGAACCAAAAGATTAGTTGAAAGATTTAGTTGTTTGAACAAGACATTCAGAAGTCAATGTTGTAATTCTGGTGCAACCTGTGTTATTTGCTTAATTATTTGTTTTAGAGGATGCAAAGCAGCACCGGATTAGACGGTATTAATGTAAGGTGGTCCTGTATTACAATTATTTTCTTTATGCATTTAAGTTGACCTTTCATTTATTTCAGTTAAATGTGAGTTTAACATAATTGCCCAGAATGAAAATATATTGGGTGAAGGATGTGGAAGTAACGAACTGATAAAAAAGGTGTCAAACATCTACGTTTCCACTTGTCCACTATCACATGTCATATCCACAACTTCTAATCTCTCTTTCACTACCACAACATTTATTTACGAAATTTATAATAATTAATATATTAAGTAAAAACCTATTTCAGTTTTAATTTTTTTTAATATTATTGAATACTCAAAAAATCATAATTTGTTTAATAAAATTCAAAACTTTTAATGAAGATAATAATATGAAAGATGCAATGTCATTATTTCTGTCAAAATAAGAGTGGAGGTTTTGGTGTGACCTGTGAGAGACAGTGACCTGATACGAGGGCAATTTCCTTTGAATTTCAACGCAGCAAAACCATATCAACGGGAATGTATAAATTATCCTTCAAGGCAAACCACGAAAATACTGAAATTTGCTTCTGAAAGTATATATAAATACACCTTTATAAACAAAATCGATTTTTTTTCGTTTAATTTTTATCTAAAGGTCGTGTTTTTTATATATGATTTGGGGTTTATATATTTTGTGTTTAGAAAAATACTTGATTAGAAATATGTTTTTAGTGTAAATTAAATTAGTTATATTTGAGAGATTGTAGTTCCATATGGTTATATGATATTAGTCTTACACATATAAGATCTTAGACATAATTTTAACTCTAAAACTTTAAGACAATGTTGTTATGGATCTTTATTTTTATATAATGTTTAACTTTGTCTATTCTATCTAATGTAAAACTTTTAACTCTTTTTAACTCACGTTTGAAATATTCCTGTGTTTACAAACATGATTTTATTTGAATGTGGACGAGAATAATGGTTGATTATGTAATTTTGATTTTGAATTGACCGAAATTGAATTTCATAAATTTTGCAAATACTCGGTAATATGGGGCCAGTCTGATCTGGACTAACATAACACAACAAAATCTGTATTGGACCGGTTTCGTTTTTTAATTGGTTTGCAAAATTTTCATTCTAACTCCACGTAAGCTAACAGACCATCTTGGTCTACTTTAAAAAAAATAAAAAATTAATATCAAATGAATCTACTTAAAGAAAAAAACAAATATATATAATTTAAAATTTCAAGTCGTATAATTGAATTTAAATTTAAATTTTCGGGTATAATGATTTTATATATAGAAATATAAACTATAATATATGTATGTTTAAGAAAACATCACTTCAATTTTTAAATATAATTACTATTGTTTAAATGAGTCAGTCCATGGACCTAAGTTTATTTAGTTAGCAGGTTAAACGAGTCAAATAAAAAATAATAATCTGATTCAATTTAAGTTACAGTTTTTCTCATTAATATGCTTTGTGAAATTTTCAAGGAAACTGAACTTATTTTGACAATTGTATGCGTAAAAAGTTGTGTCAACTTTTAAATGAGACGAAAGATAAACAATATAAAAATAATAAAAATCAGACCCTTATAAGTATTTTTTTCTTTTTACTTTCTTTAATATTTTATTATATTTATTAAATAATCTTTTGTGCTTTAAGTTAAAAAGAAAATATGTGAGATTTTTCATCGAATCAAAAGATTCGGTAAGCACATATAAAAAATCAGTACATTACTTCCACCCAAATATTTAAAACTATTTAAAATTCTGAATATATGGATATTATATTTATATATTAGTCATTTTCTTTTCCAATTTTATCTTACGTGAAACTTTCAATTCATCTTAAACTTTTAACAAATACTTTAAATTCATATTACAGTTTTACTTAACATATTAAAAATTTGGTTCAATAATATTTAAGCTTAATTGAAAAAATTCAATTCAATTTATACCGGAGTCTGTCAAAAATAATCAAATCATGTATTCTGAATACAAAAATTATATAAGCCCTAAACGAACTTTTATAAACTTAATTTGTATAATACAAATAAAAATTAAAATCATACTTGAGAAAATGTTTTTTTTTTTCTTGAAGAAATCGTGATTTGGAATTCGATTTGTCCATTTACGTAAAAAAATAAAAAATAACAAGTTTCATAATCTGTAATTAAATGACACCGGTTTATGCTTTAGTCTATTCCTACAATATCAAAGGCCAAATACAAATTAATAGCTACAAGATACGGTGAGATAAGTTTCTTTAAAGAATATTTGACCAATTAAAATAAATGAACCATAAGTGGTTCAAATTAAATTTAGTGAATCACTTATTCTGACAACCGTGTTTTTTATGAAAACCTTTGGAAAATTAAAAATTCCGAAAAGACTAAATATGAAGGTCTGAGTGCAAGGAGAAAACTTAAGTATTTTTTTTTCTTTAATTCTCTAATTAAATTAGTAGTTCCAATTGGAATCAAACAACAACGCAACGAACACTTAATTGGTGAATTTAAATTTTTGCCTAAGCAGAATTTCCAGAAACTGTGGGAGAGTATTGTGCAATTTAATGTTTAATTTTGAAAGGTGAAAGAGAAGAGAATGACAATGACAATCAACCAGTTTCTTAAAAATTATTAGCCTCCCTCCCACCTGTGACCTGTATCATAAAGGCTTTTTATCTCAGAAGGCATTACTTAATACTTGTGACACACTTGGAAAGGCTAGACTGTGGGACCAAACTATATATAACATAGTTCAATCTCATAGTATTTTAAATTTTTTAAAAATATTTTAAAACTTTCAAATTAATGGTCACCTATCATAGTATTGTTAGGGATGTCAAAACAGGTCAGGCCCGCCGAATATGTACACCAGCCCGTCAGAAAAATGACGAATTTGATTAAAATTTTCAACCCATCAATCCATTGTGGTCTAATCTGTCTAATCCGTCTAATTGGCGTGAGTCCACCTTGAGTCATCAACCTGTTTTTTTCTTTTCAATTTTTTTATGTTTAAAAATTAAAAAGTTAATATTATATAAACAAATGTAAATATATGTATATATAATTTATAAATAAAAATTAAAAAAGTTAAAAGAAAATTAAAAATATTTAAAAAAATAAAAATAAATAAATAAATTAAAAATGACTGACTAATCTAACTTGATCGTTTTTTTTGCAATAAAGATGAACGGACTAAAACGGGTCGAACTGACCGTTTTGCCACAACTAAGATCACTTCTAAATATTTTAAAAACACAATAAAAGAACAACTAAAAAAATTTAATAATTAATTGAAATTTCCTGATAATCATGCTAAGTTTAATCAATTGTTTCTCTCGATATTTTTTTAATATATTTTAAGTTTTCAAAATTAATAATAATTATGATATTTTAAAAATACAACAAAAAAATAATACCGAAAAAGCCAACAAATTTCAAAATTAATAATAATCATGATATTTTAAAAATACAACAGAAAATAATATAGAAAAAACTAACAGAATCCAAATTTCCTGTACCCGAAACAAAAGTAACCCTTTCACCGTTCATTATTCCTTCCTTTACAAGATCAAATCATCAACACTAGCTCTAGGTTTTGTTTTCATTGCTTTATTCCACAACAGGGAATAAAATCCCCATAATGTGCCACTCCTACACCGAAAATGTCACAAAAGAGTTCAAGGGGAATTATGAAAATTATTTATCAACTCGTAATTAAAATGTACGAAATAAACATAATTTGGTTTGTCTGAATTGAATATAAAGCACAACAACAATGTAGAACACAGAATTAGGTGACGTGTACACTCTCTCACAACAATTAATCCATTTTTTACATTACCAATACAATTAGTAAGAAATATGAGAGAAAGAGTAACATGCTTAAGATAAAACAATTTTAGAGATTCACATGTCAACATCTTTGAGAAATTAAATAAAAGGGATTTTACTCCTAGTATATAACTTTCATCATGAAAGCCAGATCTCATAGAGTAGAACTTTGTGATTTACGCAAACGATTAAGATAAGCATGAAATTAGGGTAATTAATTATTAATTAGAGTCTTAATTAGCTTCGCATTGCAGAGGTCAGTGTGCACGTGTTTGACCACCAAACTGTTTCCGCGTACAAATAATATCAACCCAAAGACTTTTACAAACCATCCCATCTGGCTTCGTTCATTACTTACCATTACTACCTTCTTAATTTTTATTTATATAACATCATTTTTAATTCAAATAAAGAATTCATACTTATTAACACTTTATTTATTTAATTTCTATTTTTTTTTAAAATGGTTGTGGTTTGGGATGCGTCGCGTCCACGGAATTTAAATAACACAAGTTGGAGACTATTAGATGCGCGCAAAAATCCAAATGGATATTTGTTTCCCACCACACTTCAACTCAACAACGACCATTTATTCATTACCTCATATTTTCCACCTTTTTTATCTCATATATGAAAAATCAAAATTTTTTTTATTGTTTTAAAAGTAAAGGCTAAAATGCATTTTTATTCTAAAATATGTATAATTTTAGTTATTTAATTTTAATCAAATCATGTAGTTTTATGTTATATCTACTTTGATCAAATTGAACTCTAAACCTAACATACCCTGTTTATTGTCTATACTTTTGTTTGAAAACATTTGCTTAAATTTACGAAGACTTTTTCAAATAAACTAATTTCACGTACCCCAATATCCGTAGTTTATGATTATTTTTAGGTTTAATATTATAATTCATTTCATTATTATTGTGTTGCTTTGCATTTTTTTTCACCTTGCTTTCTAAGTTCTCAATTAGTTTTTGTTTATTCCGTTTATTAAAACGATTTCTTTCATCAAATTGATCATAACATCAATTTATGGAGTCCTTTTTGTGGGCAATGTGGACTTATTGACTATAACATTTTTTTTTTCGTTCATAAGCACATATTATTTATTTGATTTTGCACAAAGGTTAAATGAAGTAATCAGTTAATGTTATCAAATGTTAAATGAGGTAAACACATAATATCAAAATCGTTCAAATGTTAAATCATTTATCATAAGCTAAAAGTTTGGTTTCTATTTCAATATTATCGAGTGATTCCTTTGGATTGTTGTAGGAAATGAGGATTTTGGGTTCTCTAAATCTCTTTTAATTTATTATTTTTAATAATTTGAGTTTTAATATTTTGAAAATTTAATAATGAAACCAACATTGTGTATTACAACAATCTATATTATTTAACATTGTAGACTTACTTACTATAAATTTTAATCATAAAAACAATATACGGTTAAAATACGAACTACACTTGAAATAAAATAAAATAAAGAATGTGCAGCAGTGGGTATTTTTTATGGGTGAGTATATAGTGGGTTTAAAATAAAGTTGGTTCAATTTTCGACAAATTAATGAGTGTTTATCAGGTCTTAAAAAAGCAGTTTTCATAAAACAAGATTTTTGGGGGAGCACCTGTTTCAAATGAAGTGTTTGAGTAAAAAATTTAAATAATTTTGTACAAAATTCTTTTTTCAAAATGAAATTAAAAAAAACAATTTTATTAAAAGTTTAGAATTAAAAATCTTGAAGCCAGTTTTTAAATTGAAGAAAAACCACGAAAATATAAACAATATATTATTGTATCTTTATAAAATATGAACATAAAATACAATTTTGGAAGAATATATAACATAATGCATAACTAAGTTGTATATAATCACTATTAAAAAAACTCATATTTCCTGCCAATTTTGTTTTGAATTTTTTTTAGGAAATATTTATAAATTTTGTTATGAAAAATAATTTGCAGGAAATTGCTGTCAATTTTTTTGTAAAATATTTTGTATAAAATAATTTTCGTAATAAATTTTAAAGAAAATACTTACGAATTTTATAATTTTGTAAAAAATAATTATCTACGAAAAAATTACTTGCCAATTAAGATTCTTAGAAAAATTTTAACAAATTTGCAAAAAATATTTTTGAATAGGGAATTGATGAGTTATGATAGAAGAAATGAGAGCTAAACCACTTGAATGAATTAGATTGTTTGCATTATTGGATTAATGTATAGGGTGCATATATATAATTGGTAATAATTAATGATCCACCATGTCCATGTCCATGTCCATGCATGGAATAAGATTATCCTTAAAATTTTGTTGGAGGCCATAATTGAAAAGTTTGGGTGGGATTCTCTTACCCTAATTTAGGGAGGGTCCACAAAAGCCAAAACCAGTGAAGAAATAGGTTGTAAAGCAAAGCATTGAAGAGAAACCGAGTGATGAAACAAAAACTAATAAAGTGGCCCACCGTCTTAGAGCCCTCGGGTTTTCATCAACTTGTTGATGATATGTGGTCCATTCCTTCCCATGCCAAAGGACTCTTTCCGTACATCATGTATTTCCCCAATAATACGGAATTTTGTTCTACATGCTAACACGCTTTTCGATTTTTCTTTTTATTCATAAAACTATTTTTACACTCTCATCCTATCATTCAAACTGTTTCCCTGTTCATAGCATGTCTGCCTCTCATTTATTCCCACAACTCACACACAGCTATAAAAATAATTAATAATAATAAGAAGGTTGTTTGTGAGTGATGTGATGGTAATGCAATAGGTATTAGGAAGATGTAAGGACAGTAATGCAATGTGGAGAGTAACTCCAAAAGGCTAAATTGTGGTATATAATTGTAGCTGAGCTTCACAATAATTGTCCGAATGAGTGCAGTCTTAGCCGAATCCTAGTCATTCTAAGAACTAGGATTGTGGATAAAGAAATCATGGGACAAACAATACAAATGAATGAATATATATATATGTCCTGGTGAGCAAAAGGAGGATAGTGCAATGGATGTGCCTTTTCTTTATTCCTTTTCCATTTTTGTTAAAATTGTGGAATAATACTTAGGCGAACCTGGTCGAAAAGACAAACTGGAACTGGGATGTTAAGTTAGGTGGGGACTGATGGATGGATATGGATGGGGAAGAATTTGTTTTTGGTTGAGAGCATGCATCTTTTAGGTAAAAAAAAAAACACAGCATCATTTATTGTCAGTGTTATTGATGATGACGATGATGATGTCTATAAAAACATGGTTAATCTGATAATGTAGGAGATTTTGATGTGGCAATGAAAGGTAGAAGATGCGGTGTTAGAGTTGCATTATCTTGAAACAGAAAGAGCTTGGTTAAGATAAGGAAAGGAGATAAAAAGAGAAGAGTGGGTGTGTGTCGAGACTGGGGTAGCAGGAGAAAAGCTTAGGGGGGATGAACTTCACAAAATGAAGGTCCACCCTCCTCGTGAACCCCATCATGTTTCTAATATGAACTTCACCAACTCATGGTCCACACCCTCTCACTGTGGGTCCTGCATCACATACACAACCCACACCTCCATCCCATATTCACCACAAAATTTCTTAATCTTACCAAATAATTCTTTTATTTTTTTATTTTTTTAAATATCCTATATATTCATCTACTTGTATATTATTTTCCTTTTATTACCTCTTGTCTAAATTCTACTTTTAATTCTATAATCACCCAATGCTATAATTTTTCTTATCCCTTCAAGACAAGCTCACAAAATGTTAGTGTATATCTTTAGGTGTGTGTGAGGTTGATTTTTGGTATTGGATGTAGACAAAATTATTGTCATAAAAGGGACTCCACCACGTTTCAAATGGAAATACCATTTTAGGTCATTTTTTCTTGTTATATAAATTTTACTTCATTAATATCGGGTAAGTGTAATTTGGCCCCATACTATTTATTATTCCGTACCAGTTACTGATTGTAATGATTCGTTGACTAGTATTTTCTTTATTTGCTTCTAAATTAATTACTTTATTTAAGTAGTTATTATGCACCGGAATGTATCTGGTTTATGCTAAAATGTTTTTGTTACTGTTTAAAATAAGCGATTATTAATTGTAAAATGGCATCTGTATATAAAATCTTAATAGTTACTATTATGAATGATTCTAAATCCTTCCTCCTTATTTACATATAGAGTATTGAGTATGCTTTATATTTAAGACATCAAAAACATTTTTTTTTCTTTTTTTTACAATATGAGGATTTTTTTTATACGATAATATATGATGATTTGAACAGGGAAGTAATAATACCTTATATTTATTATTTATAATATTTTAAAAAGAGAAGGGTCAACACCTCCTTACAATATTTTCTTACTAATAATTATTAAAAATATAAAATTACGAGTAAAAGTCAATAAACAAATGGTAATATTGATTTTTTTTCTTTTGTGATTTCCAATCATCACTGTCTGTTAGAAACTACATGCATTGCAAGCGTTTTTTTTTTTCTTTCTGAAATATTTTATACCCTACTTTTATGATCTCACAAAAAACATTGCAAAAGTCCACTTCAAATTGAAGTAATTGTAGAAATAAAAGAAAACAGAATATAAAAATGAATCTTCTTAAAAAACTGTTTTAAGATGAAAATGTTCTCTAGTTTTTAAATAAACATTATTTCTTATATATAAAAAAATATGAAGTAACATCTTTCATTTGTTTAATAGGTGGACACATTTTTTTCCCTAAACCAGAGAGGAGAAGAATATCTATTTTTGTAATTTTTAATCAGATGTTAGCTTTGATCTAGGTTCATATTTTGTTACGTGTTAATCAGTAGATTAACCATGTCTCTAACAAGTTAATTTTGTACGATATAAATGTAATTTTGAAAAGGCTAAAATTACAAAAGAATTTTCTTTAAATATCAGAAAAATTAATATTATTAGACAATGTTAAATTGTTCATATATAAAAAAATTACCAGCATAATATATAATATGAATTTGAAAGAGAGATAAAATAATAAAATATCATTTAAAAAGAAGATGAAAAAAGTGGATGAATTATATTCATCATTATATAATTTTATGAGTGTGAGATAATTACCTCCATATCAAATGTAGTGATTTTCTAGTGTAATCTTATCTCTCTCTCTCTCTCTCCCCCATCAATGAATTTTTCTCCTTCTCCAATGGTTGACCCACCCACACCACATATCATGCATTCCTCCATATCAAATTCATTGAAATGAAATTAGTAATTGCCCATGATGCCTAAATCATCCCAACCTCCTTACATTTCATGTTCCAATAAATAACACAACCTCACCTTCCTAGTTCCTCCTCTTTCTATATATAATATCCACCTCAAACCAAATCTTACCTATTCTCCAGTTTCTTCTACTCTCTCATTTTCCTCTTCCTCCCTTCCTTCACACACTGCTTCATCCTACACTACATTAACTACTCAAATAACTATAACATTTTCTTCACTCACTCCACACAAAACCAAATTCATAACCGTTACAAACGAAAAATGGACACTTCCACGGATGAAACCACCACAACCAGCGAATCTCTTTCCCTTCCTCCCAACCTATCTCCGCCTCCTCTAATCCGCGTCGGAAGCGCCGGCGTCGACCCCGACGCCGTTTCCGGCGAGGCCGAATCCCGCAAACTTCCGTCCTCCAAATACAAAGGCGTGGTGCCGCAACCCAACGGTCGTTGGGGCGCTCAGATTTACGAGAAGCACCAGCGAGTCTGGCTTGGCACCTTCAACGAGGAAGACGAAGCCGCCAGAGCCTACGACATCGCGGCGCAGAGGTTCCGAGGCCGCGACGCTGTCACAAACTTCAAGCCTCTTGCCGGAGCAGGCGACGACGCAGAGTCCGAGTTCCTTAACTCGCATTCCAAGTCCGAGATCGTCGACATGCTCCGCAAGCACACCTACGACGACGAGCTCCAGCAGAGCACTCGCGGCGGCAGGCGCCGCCGCTACGCCGGCGCCGCCTCCAGCGGTGCGTACGATGCGAAGGCGCGTGAGCAGCTGTTCGAGAAAACGGTCACTCCCAGCGACGTCGGCAAGCTGAATAGATTGGTTATACCGAAGCAGCACGCGGAGAAGCACTTCCCGTTGAGCAGCGGATCCGGTAGCGGAGTCTCACCGTGCACTGCTGCGGCGGCGGCGGCGAAGGGAGTGCTGCTGAACTTCGAGGACGTTGGAGGGAAAGTGTGGCGGTTCCGTTACTCGTATTGGAATAGTAGCCAGAGCTACGTGCTTACAAAAGGATGGAGCCGGTTTGTGAAGGAGAATAATCTGAGAGCCGGTGACGCGGTTCGGTTTTTCAAGTCAACCGGACCGGACCGGCAGCTTTATATAGACTGCAAGGCCAGGAGCAGTGGCGGTATTTGTGAGCTTAATAACAATAATGGTGGCGGTTTGTTTGTCCCGGTGGGACCAGTTGTTGAGCCGGTTCAGATGGTTCGGCTTTTCGGGGTGAACCTTTTGAAACTACCCGGCTCGGATGGTGTACGGGTTGGCTATGAGGGGAAGCGGAAAGAGATGGAACTGTTTGCATTTGAATGTAGCAAGAAGTTAAAAGTAATTGGAGCTTTGTAACATTATAGTTTTTACGTTTGTTTTTGTGAATTTTGTAACTGTTGAATTGTTGAGAGAAAGATTGAGGAGGTAGAGAGCAGGTAGATTGATGGATGGTGGCCATGTTTCAAGTTGCCATCTTGTTACAAAAGATGTATATTCTCAGAGAAAAAAAAAAAGAAAAAAGGAAAATTAGGGCAACATGTATGACACAGTTTTTTTTTTTTTTTTATTAAAGGAATCAGGAGTACAGCTGCTTATTTTTCTATAAGAGTACTTCTTATCTTTTAAGACACAGGAACATTAACTGTGAACAGCTATTTCCTACTCCAAAAATTATAACTCAAAAATCAACTTCGTATTGTAACTCGTGCATGTATTTTGCATGTGCGGTGTTCTCCATTTCATGATTCAGCTTGCTTTACCATCATCGCGTAATCTAATTCTAGTTTAACTTGTAGGATTGAGTATAAGATTTAGATATTTACTTATGTTAAATCTAAAATTTAGAAAGATAAATAAAACAATTTTCACAATTCTTATTTCAATTAATTTTTTAATCATTTGCGTGAACTATTTATAGCAGGAGATTATGGCTGAAAACCTTATGTACATATACGGATTAGTATTCTCTACCCAATTAGGCAAACAAAATTATTTCAACTTATGTTAGGTTAATGTTTGTCGGTGAATCACTGTTTTACTTTATCCACAACAATGCAGAAACTCTATTCAAACAATTAAACTAGACGTCTTAATATAAAAAAAAAATCCCGTTAAAATTGAATAAAATTAAATGAATATTTTCTCAAAATTAACAGAATTAAATTCACGCTTATATTCTTTCCTCTCTTTCGAGCTTTTCTTATGATTGCGAAATGAGATATGAAACTTTTTACTGGGAAGAAAATTTGGAAAAGTTAATAGACGTAGATTATACATTGAGGGAGGAGGGGTCCATGGCATGACCTAGGAAAGTGTGAACAAGTTGATAATTAGACATTTGTCCAATAAAGAAAGAAAGTGAGAAAGAGCTACTTGGCAAGTGGGCATGGCGTACTGTGCATGACCATAGCTTTTTCTAACATTCTTAAAATTATGGACCTCATAGCAGTACCTTGTTTTTGGAATAGTCAACTTTCCATGAATCTACCATTGTTTTCCATCGTTTCTGTACCACTAAACAATTCCCAACTCCTTCCCAGAAAAACACCCCGCAAATCTCAAACCCCCATTTTTCATTAAAACATCTTCACCTTCTTTTCTTTTTCCTTCTTCACCCCCGGTTAAAAATTTAAATATGAGTATAAGTTTTAGATTAGTTAAAAATAAGAAAGTAAAACATTATAAAAAGAATAAAAATTTATAAACTTATTGTCTTAAGATTTTGAGTTGAAAATGATATAAATTTTTTATATAATTAGACTCAGGTTTCATTAATATTGTATCTCCTTAGTAAAATTCTATCTGTAAATCTAACCACACTTTCTATATATTTTACTAATCATAATATTTACTGGGTTTTACGACTTTCGGGTATAGAATCGGCTCCATTTTCAGCATTTCAATTTTCTTTATCAAATATTCAACTCATTTATATTCGATCTACGTTGTTTTCTTTTTTGTTTAATTCCTCATTGCTTATCAAAATAAATCACAAAAATATATGTAACACTAACTGCCACCATTAGACTGCAAAATTATTACAAATAGCATTATTCTTTAACTACACAGTTCAATATTCAATTTTATAGGACTGTGTGTATGAAGATACATTATAGACAATGTTTTAGCACTAAAATAATTTCAGTATTTTGAGGAATTGGGTTTTCTTTTGACCGAAAATATCTTGGATTAAAATCAAGTATTTAAATAAATTGGAAATACAATTTCAAATTGCAAGTTGCAGATAATATCGTTATACAATTGTGCATAAATAATTTTAGGAAAAATAGTCAATTGTTTGTAACATTTGAGTCACATTCACGCTCATCTGTTTGAAGGAAAGAAAAGTAAGAGGAAACTTAAAAAAAAAAAAAAAAAACTAAAAACAAAAAAAAAAAAAACCTAAAACTGAAAAATAGTTCTAAAAGAAACAAACACTTTTCTTTGATTTTCTCCTTCGACCGTATAAAAAGAAAACATCATTGTCTATGTTTTTTCTTTTCTATATGTTCTTCGCTCTTACCGTACACACCATAAATTTTAATATGAAAGGTTGAACATTGAAGCCTAATAAAATCAATCCAACTAATAAACCGCGAAGCTTAACAAAAAGGGAAGAATAATTCGCAGGCCAATAAGGAATATCACCAATTTAGGGTCTTTCGTGATTATAACCAATTTGTTTTATTAAGAAAAATGTTGACAATAAACACTTTTAAAAATATTATTGGGGAAGTTACTAAATTTATATATTAAAGATTATTATTGTTTAAGTTATTAAAAATAAAAACAGAACCCATGCTAAGCACAATCAATGCAAAATGGCAACTATATTTTCATAGAAAAAAAATACATAAAGAAAACAAAGAATGAGTAAAAGGGAAGGAAAAAAAAGGTTGCCATAATATGTTAAATCGGTTCCAAATTTTTTGATTACTTTTACATAGTATAAATTAGGTTTAATTATTTGGACGATACTTATTTTGATAGGAGTATATAATTTGGTATCCGGGGGAAAAAACGTCAATTACATTCCTATTTTTGAAAAAATGTCTCAATTAAGTCTCTGTCAGAACAAAATAATTAACACCGCATGCCATGTGTCACTCTCTGTATATTTTATTTTATTTTTTGCAAAAAAATTTTGTTGTCACATGTTAAGTCCCTGTTGTGACACGTGTTAATGTCAGTATCACATGACAGGATAATGCCATGTGTGGCAAATGTCATTGTAATGATTTCAATTTAACACCCGTATATATCTCATTGTTTCAATTTAGTCTCAACTTTTGTGTCTTTGGTTCAATTTTATCCTAATTTTTTTTTAATAATTGAAGTATATTTTTTAATTCATTTTTTTATAAGATTAAAACTACTTAAGTATATTTTTACAAAATTAAGTACTTATATTTTAAATTAAAATTTAGTGGTCAAAAAATACATTGACAAGATATGGGTTAATAATATACAATAACGTAATATGCTAAAAAGTCATTTTTAATAAAAAAAATATTAGTATAACATTTATACAAATAATAAATTTGGTCTTCAATTGGAGAGAGACAATATTGCTCTATTTTGAAGAAAAAAAAGTTGATGACTATATTGTTCTATTAGTATCACATTTTCTTACCACTAAATTTTAATGTAAATATCAGTACTTAATGTCATAAAAATATTTATACTTAATTACTTTTAATTTTATGAAAAAGTGAATTAAAAAATGTATTTCAATTATTAAAAAAATTTGGAACAAAATTGAACAAAAGACACAAGAGTGGGAACTAAATTGAAACAATGAGGTATATATAGATACTAAATTGAAATCAGTACAATGACATTTGTCACACGTGGTATTATCCTGCCACGTGAGAGTGACATTGTCACGTGTCACAAGGACATGACACGTGACAACAAAAAAATGTTGCAAAAAAAAATTAAAAAAACTAGAAAGTGACACGTGACATGCTGTGAATGGCGTTAATTTTTTTTTTCTCAAAGAAACCTAATTGATGCACTTTTTCAAAAGTAAGTATTGACATTATTTTTATGCGGGTACGAAATTGACACACTCTCACCAAATTGGATCATCCGAATAATTAAACCTATAAATTACAAATCTGACTAGATTTATAGTCATTTTATGATAAATGAAATAACATTATTTTAATTAATCGGTAGTTGCGGAATAAATAAGCATACAGAAGTTATTAACTAGTCTTTCCCTGGACATGAGAAAATTCAAACCGAAACATAATGTTATTCTTCTTCCAAATGTTTCAATGATGTTGAGGAACATTACTCTCTGGCAGAAGTCATAGTCTGGTGTTGTAATAGTGGAATTGAATCTTCTAAAATCAGAGAATTAATAATCGAGGCACTTTGGAAACGAGGTGAGGTCCCACGTGACCTCTTCCATAGAAAATATAAATATATTTTTGAACACTTCATGTTCCATCTAGTCTGCGTAAAGAGCCAAATGTGTATCTATGACTTCCTGTGATTGTGCACAAAACCTTCGACATTTTATTCGTTAAATGTTTCAATCTTCAACCACATGCATGCTACTTATTACGACGTATTAGACACAAGTGTCAATTTTATTTAGGTTCGGATTTAATTCTCATATCCACTAAATTAATAGCTTCACATCAGACTCTACTTATTCACTATTCCAAATTCTGTTTCTGTCGCCATAAGAGTTGGATCATATGATTTAAATAAACATATGGGTGTTTGTTTTAGGAATAGACTTTTATGATAATTTTGATTTGAACAAATAGTCGTAGTTTGTTCTACCTGCTGTAATTAATGATGACAAAATTTGGAATTTTCAAGGTAGCATTGAGGTGTTTGGTTGGGACTTTGTCTCTGCAAAATATATGGACGAAAGAGGAAGAAGAAGGGTCTGTGATAGATAGGTGCAGCGATGAACGTTTCCTACACTCACAGGAGTCTTTTGGTTTATAGTCATTTCTTCATTTTCGTCTCCGACATTGTTTCTTCTTTCTCTTTCTTTGTTTTCCTTAGATGTTTCCGACACCCAAAATGTTTGTTTCCTAAAACATTTGACTTAGCTAACTTGTTCTCGCTACTTGCCTGCTAAACATTTCAATTACTTCAAGTAATTACAAACATTAAATATCTGTTGACCTTAATTTATCAGATGCTAATCACGTCATCAATTAACAATTTTACTCATTCCATATAACAATGTATGTGAGAATCCTTTACATATGAATTAAGACTAGTTGACTCAATCGGTTTTTAATTGACTATTATTATTTTTTTTTCTATAAAATTAAAAAGAAAAATAAGTAACATTTTTTTACGATGATGACTCGATATATTTTTTCAATCCTTGTATGCGACTTATATGGTTACATTGTATAAGGACTTTTTCTACTGATATTTTATGGAACTTTACAAAATTTTGAGGAAAATGAGATCAAATACATTTCTTATGATTTTCTTTTTCTAAAGAAATGTCACAAAATATAAAATAATTTTAATAGTATCAGGGGTTTTAAGGGGTAAATGACTTCCCGGTAATTTACGAAATGAAAAATAATGATTAAAAATTTACTTTTTTCTTATAATTAGGACTAAAATATTTCTCACGTTTATTTTTTCGTACAAAAAACCAGAGGTATCATATATATTATCATACAATGATAGAGTAGTGTTAAGATTATGACGATTCCTTTTTCTCAATCAGAAAAGTAAGAAATTATTTTAATTTGAACGTATATTTAATAAGTTAAATTTAGAGTAAAAATTTTTTTGGTAGTAAAAATTTAAAATTATTTTAAAATCTTTGTAATTTGAAAAAAATAACAGTTTCTTTTTCCAGTTACATTTAAATGTATTAAAGTGAATATTTTTAAACCAAAATAAACACGTGAGAAGGTATTTAGTGGTATGAACAAAATTATAAGTAGATTACTAACAGTGTAAGTATAAATTAAACAGCAGTACTTGAGATAGAGAGATTAAAAAAATAATTTTTAAATTCTTAGGATTGAAAGACGGTTTTAAGTTTATATGACCAAAAGTAAATTTATTCCAAATTTTAAAAAATAGAAAAAATATTCAAGCTTTTATTTTATTATATAAACAAGATCAAGCTGGAAACCCAGCCCACCCGAAAAAATAAAAAATAAAAAATGCCACTTTTTTTTCTCTCTTTTGGGTCATGACATGACTACAATCATTCATGCATTTTGGGGTTTTGGTGTATATTACTCTTCCTTTTTTATTCAGTTTGTGTGTTTTCTATTTTTCCTTCTCTTTTTACATTCTTCTTTCATGATATTTTTAAACTAGGAAGACAAATACATCTAAATTGGTAGGTATTATTTTCATTCGTTCCATTTTTTTTTATCTAAAATCCAAAAATTTAGAGGACATGATATGGATATAAGTAATATTTATTTTTTAAAATTAGACATAGGAATAAGGACTATATATTCAATTCATTATCATTTCCATACTCATTCCGTTTTAAATTGTTAAAAGATCTTTTAATATTTTTTTATTTGGTCTTATTTGAAAAATTCTTATTTTATTACGAATTTTTTATTTCATCTCTTTTAACTATTTGAGTTGTTTAGTATCTATCAAATCCTCTTAAATCTTTAAGATATTATTTTTCTCATCACAACTTTAGTGCCATATTTTAGGAAATTTAAACCTCAATTTTATTGAATTAATTTTTTTAAATACGTTTTATTATTTTTATTTCATTAAATACTTGTATTTTTTTTGTTTAATTTTGTATTACATAAAATATTTGACTATAAATTTGAGAGTTCAATTTTGCATTACATAAAATATTTTTTTTTTAAGAAACATACTTAGTTAATATTCGAGATCATGTGTAACAAAGTATAAGCAAGTTTAATATTGGGAACGATAATGAAAAATAAATTTCATACCTAACATAAGTGAAGACGAATGTAAATATAATTTTTTACATGAAAGATGCGGATAAATATATTTAAAGTCACACTTGACTTAACTCATTCTTATATAACTGATGTTATGAGACTTTTATAAACAAACTTCTCTACAAAAGCTAATTTATTTAAAGGTGTTTTAAAAAAAGTACAATTTTTTTATTTTAGATTTATACATTTGATAAACATAGTTAATTACTATAATACACACTATACTCATAATAGTTTACTGAAAATTAATTTTAAGATATAGCTAACTTGTTTACTGAAAATTAATTACTGAAAATTAATTTTAAGACAATCAAAGAATTAAGTTTTTACACAGTAACTTATACAAAAAAACGCACATATGTAACTGAAAGAAAGAAAACGTTGTTGAGAAATTTAAGGAAATTTAGGGAAAACCTGTTAGAAAAGAATAACCTATTAAAAAGTAATTTAAAACTAGGATGAAAATTTTGGTTTGTCTTTAATGTCTATACCATTTTTTATCTATACCATATGGAAACACTAATAGATAGATATGCTTGTCATTTTGTTTTTGTTAATGTTATGATCTATTTTAATCCAATAACGGTATAAAAAATGATATTAATATACAACAATTTAAACATATAGAAAAAGTATACTTTGATATTAAGATTACAAAATATAGGGTTAGATATGTTTTTGTCCCTTAAATTTTAATGAAATTTGAAATTAGTTCCTTTTCAAAAATTTTGATCAATTTAGTCTTTCATCTTTAAAAATACGTGAATTTAGTTCTTTTAACCAAATTTTGTTAAGTTTATCTGAGATTTCATGTATATTTCATGATACTATTTTAATTGTTTACACTGTTTGACACATTTTCGCTTCAATGTTAACTCAAATGTTATCATAAAATGTGTTTAAAATGATAAATAAATTTAACAAAATTTGGTGAGAAGGACTAAATTATTATAAAATTTTGAAAAAAAACTAATTACAAAATTTATTAAAATTTGGGGACAAAAACATATTTAACCCAAAAATATAACAAACGAATAAAGAAAGAAAATGTACGGAGTAAAAATATACTCGCTTATTGAGTATTGATTTTAGCCTCTGGTGTGTTTCTTTTTTTTTACGGAGCCGAAAACTAAATTTTGGTGGATAGCCCAACTATATAGACACTGTGCCAAAACTCGATGATAAGCCTGATATTGTTTGGGCGTTGAGATAAATGGGCCATGAAAACGATTGTCATTTGCTTAATATCCTCTTAGCTTGTTTTGAAAAGTTTTTTCGTAAACATTTTTAGAAAAAATGAAATAAAATTTTCGGCAAACCTAAATTGGTGTATGTATAAGTTTTAAAATATAAAAGTTAAAAATTCCATAAACATTTTCTACCGTTTAGTTATAGAAAATTTCTACCAGTTCGTTAATATATAAAAACCGATTTATGAGCCTAACTTTTTCTACATAATTAAATGTTTTGAAAATAGAAAAAAAAAAAAAATATATATATATATATATATATATATATATATATATTTATATATATATATATGTATGTATGTATAATAGGTGCTCGAATTTCACAAACTATTACACCCTTTAATAAATTTTAATTGCTTTGTTTATTTTCAAATTAGCGATTAGATTCAAAGTTTTATTTTTTTTTCAGTTAAATCTTATTTACCAAATGTTATAAAAATCTAATTATTTAAGGATCCATATATATACACTAAAATTTATATAATATTCTCTCAATAAACAAATCTAAAATATTTTATTATCAATTTGTTTAGAATTTTTTTATACAATTATCAATGTAATATATAATTATAATTTAAATATTAAACCTGTAAAAAATACATTGTATAAAAAATATTAAAAGTGTAAGAGGCAATGTAAGGCAAAATTGGAAATGCTGTCTGAGCTTCACAATGCTTTTGCTCTTTCAAGTCTTCACTCTCAGAGTCTTTCCATCTTTTTCTATCATCTTTCGTTAAATTACGATAAATCATATAAAGTACACAAATAACACAAACAATCTGTAAACATTTTTCTTTGTATCGTATTATTTACATGCTACTAATCTTGTTAAAAAATATCTATTTTGTTAGGGATTCCGTAGTGGTAGTACTCTATTCACATAAAGGATGTATGAAGAATTCTTTTATATATGCTATATCCATAGATCTCTATACGCATTTTGTTAATAAAATAATATTATTTGGAAATATAAAATCAAATCTTATTATTTTAAAATATAAATAATACAAGTTTTTTAAGAAAATTTAAATAAATTGTAGTGCAATAGTGCAAATTAAAAATAAATAATATCTTTAAAACCAATATTAGTTTCATAAGATTAAATGAAAATAATAATTTAGAAAATCAAACTTCAAACCATTATTTAATCATTATTGTTTTTTTATCAATAATTTATTTTTATTTTTTATATAATTTTATAATATCTAAATAAAAATCCCTAAAAGGAAATTATTATTTATAAGTTAGACATCATTAACAATAAACACGCATATCTTATTAACAATTCAATAATTAGTAATATTCATTATCGTTTTAGCAATACCTCATTTTAATAAAATAAGACAGTGTCGTATTGAGGTTTTGTTCTCTTTAAAATTCGGAATTTATCCATGATTTTATTTTTAATATGTGTTCAAATTAGATGATTATTTTTAATATACTTATATTTGTTTCAAATGATTGACTATTCACAAACACGAAAACGAGGACAATAATTTTATATATATATATATATATATATATATATATATATATATATATATATATATATATATATATATTATTTTAAATAATAATTTACATTTATTTTAACATAATTTGTACTAATTATATTTTATTTTAAATTATTTTTATGATCAATAATAATAATAATAATTTATTTTTATTCATTAAAATAACTTTTTAATTTATCATATTTTCTAAGAGTGTTCCCATCGTAAATCAATCGAATGACATCGTTAGAGTCAATTATTCTTCATTCGAGATATTATCCGTTTTGGAGTGAATTCCGTCACGGTTTTATCCTTAAAAAGTGTCTTGGTGGGTGAAAGGAGAAAAGGGTACCTTAGACATCAACTATAAACTATGTGAAGTAATTGGATGCGGTAGGAACATAAACCTAGTAGTCGAGGTGTAAGGGGATTAAGCAAGTGATCCCCAATAAAGGGCTTAAGGGACCGATGGTTCGCATATAGAACCTCGTTATTGGTCCCATGGTGGATGCATTGTTTCGATCCCAAGTTCGTTGAGTAATATTGTTAGTGTCAATCATCCCTTATTTGAGTTATTGTCCTCTTTTGAGTAAAGCTCTGTCACAGTTTTGTCCTTAAAGAACATCTCGATGGATGGAAGGAGAAAGGGGTATTTAAATCGCTTTAGACCTCAACTTCTATGCAATGTTAGACTATTGGTTGCTGTAGGAACAAAGAAAGAGTAAGTGGATGAATTTGGAAAGATGTAGAGAAAAAAATGATATTGTTTGTTTCAAAGGATTGAGAGGTGAGAATAAAAAGATTTGAGAGTAAAGTTGATGAAAGTTTGTACATGATTTGATGGATACGATAAATATAAAACAATATGTTTTATTAGATAATTTTTTTAATTACAGTCTTATCGCTACAGATAAAATTAGTATAAAATAAAAAATAACTATTATTATTAGTTTTAGTATTATTATTATTATTATTATTATTAATGTAATTAATATTAATATTATTATATTATAATTAATTACCTACAAGGTTTAAGTAAAAACATATTTGTTAAAATGAAATTTTAAAAGAAATGATGGATATTTAAATAAATGTCTATGTATTAAGTTGTATTTTTCTCTTCATCTTCATCTATGTAAGAATGAAATATTTCATTATTGATCAAATTTATCTACACAAAATCAATTCTAATCCCTATAAACAAATAGGTTTCATCAATCTTCATCGTGAAACTCATATAAACAAACACGATATGAATCAAAACAAACTCAACGTTCACCTTTTTTTTATTTTTCTTCTAAAATTCATCGTGTCCTCCAAATTCATCCAAATGCAAAACATTAAAGTATAAAAAGTTTTTCATTTTTATAAATGATATTAATACTTTAATATTTGAAATAACATCATTAACATCTTAAAAACATTATCCGCTTTGTGAGTCCAAACATGGCTGAATGATGGCAGGATAAGAAGTTGTGCAAAAGCTCTAACAGATATGATTAGCAGTGTGACAGATAATTTAAAAACCACAGACAAGAACTGTCCATTATGCTAACTGCATGCATGACATCCTCTTAACGTTCCTTAACTTGACTTGTCTTATCCTTAACACATTGTTGCGTGTAAAAGCAGCTTATCTCTCACATCCCTCTAAACATTTCTGTTTATCTATTTATCTCTTTTTCAAATAATATGCACCACTTTAGATTTTCCATAACACCTTTAAATAATTTACGTTTTCCAAGAATATCCCTACATATCCTATTGTTTACATTTGCCTTTTGGATTTTAACTGAAAAAAAACAACAACAGTGTAATAAAACTTGTATTCCTTTTTATTTCATTATATGAAAATGATGTTTGAAAATGTGAAATAAAATGCAAGGAAATAACCTTTTTTTCAAACATTGATGAATGGAAGTTAAACGCATGAAAAAAAAGGCGCACTTTCAATTTCAAGATGCAAGCGTCGAGCATGCACGGTCCATATGCATATACAACATTAATGATCTCACCTAGGTTTTTGCAACCTTTCTTTATGCTTCGTTTTCAATCAACTTTTGATGTAACAAAAAAGAAAAAAAGAGGGGAAGAAAAAGGAAAAGGTAAAAAGGCTTTAACGCAAGAGGCATGAGAGCCTCGACCAAAGAACACTGCTGAGAATAACCATGCTAAAAATAGTTTTTAAAAGATAATACAATTAAATTTTTGTTCAATCAAGAACTGAGGATAAAGAAACCAGTAGAGAAACGAAGAAGTTGGTATCAGCAAATGAAAATTACAAGTAATTATTGTTGTACTCTGATATGAAAATTTTGACATGAGAAAATGATGTATAAAAATTTGTAAAGATGAAACAAGCATCAATTGGTGTTTTAAAATTAGAATATAATAATTTATGAGATATTTACTTGTGTTTTGTATTTGTTTGGTAATTTAATATTTAGTTTTGTGGGTATAATAATATAATGTGTTGTGAAAAAGAGTGGGTAGGGGGGGTTAAAAGGTAAAAGAGGGAGGTAATGATGGTAAAAACAGAGGGTCTGAAAAATGTTTGGTAGTATGAGTTTGTAGTTGGTCTGAAAAGGCAAAAGAAAGGCCTTTGGGTGAAACCCCAGAAACAGCACCACGTATCAGTGTGCCTCCATCGTAACTCCCACTCACTCCAACCTCTTATTCCTCACCCCCGCACTTTTTTTTTTTTTTTTATTTTTTTTTTAAATTTCAAAAACCTTGGGATTAATCATTTACACAAATATCATAAATGAAGATGTACACAATAAAATATATGCTAGAGACACTAACTTTCGGGAAAGTGTTTGAGTCGAAAAACACAGGAAAAATATAAAGAAAATAAAGAAATTAGTTTTGTCAATGAATTAGTTCACTTGAGAACTGATCATAATTTGTTCCTGTCAGAAAACAATATAATGTCAGTGAAAAACACATTATTTAAAATTCATCTTTTACCCCATGATAATTAATTTTTCATCCGTTTTCGTATAGTATTTTCAATATGACCTGCAATTTTTACTGTGTTAGGCCTACCACATTTACTGTTTATTTCGAAAGTGTAAAAATAGGAAAATGTTTTTTTAGACTAAATATATCACTGAGGTATTTCAGTCATTAAAAAAATATTTTTTATATTCATAAAAAATATTAAAGAATAAAGTTTGTAAATATTGGTTGATGCTAAAATAATATAGTACCTTAAATTTTTTTTCTTATATAAATACTTTAAAAGTGTGTGAGGACAGTAATAATTTGACCGTGTCTCAAACTTATACTTTTAAAAATCATTATTTTATTATAATATTTTATTTATATTTATTTTTAATTATGTTAATATAATATTCTATTATTAAAACCTAGACTCAAATGGACGTAGGGATCAAACAATTTTTTCCCCTTTTGTTATACTCGACTATATTCATAATATTTGACATTAAGATTTATAAAAAGGATTTGGTATATTATAATAGCATAGTTTTATCTAATAATATTATGATAAATAAGTACTTGTTGTTAATTACTTTTGTAAGTTATATCCTTTAAATATATATTACATATATGTGGATTAAAACTACAATATTAATGGAAACTATAAACATATACAGTGATCGATTTAAGTAACTAAGAATATCCCTTTTTCCTTTTTATACACTTTCTCACTATTAATATACTCAACAAATTTTTACATACACTTTACACTTTTTTTTTATTTTATTCTTCAATTTCTTTTTCTTTCTTTATAAATGCAAAAACTAATTTTCTTCTAATAAACAAAATCCTCTTAAAAATAGGTTGTCTAGTGTAAAAGAAAAAAACACTTTCCTTTTTTTTTTTTACTTTTCATTTTTATATAGTAGATATTTCTCCCATATTTTTGACTTAGCATAGGGATCTTTGAGTAATATAATTTATGCAATAATATGGTTAGGGTATATGAAGATGTAAAGTAAAGAACAATGGAGTCTGTGTCTGCTCTAGTCTGCATGTCCCTTTTCTCATCTCGTCTGCACTCAGACTCACTGATTACACTCCAGTCTCGAGTACCCTCGTTAAGTTACACACTCTCTCTCTCAATCTCTCTTTCTCTGAATAATATCTCAGCAAAAGTAGCATCGAAAGAAAACGTCCTTTTGAGTTGATAAGACTGCCACTTGAAACCTTTAATGCAAGAACCTTAGCTTTCATTTCACTGTTTGTCTCGCACTCCTTTTCTTCCACGTACCACAGACAACGTACAATCTTTTAATGGATCAATCCAACTCCTAGTTACAACCAAAAATAAAACCCTACCATACACCTACCTTCTATTATTTCAAACTAAAAACACCATTTCACTCTCATCATCTCTTTCTTCACCCAAGCTGTGTGGAGCATGGCCATTGCCGAATGCACGGACATGGTCTTTCAGGGACCGCTTGTGTTTGAAATCAGAACCACAGATGCAGAACCAAAGCCTCCCACAATTCTTCTCGTGTGTTCTCCAATCACCTCTCACTGCAAATGCCTTGTTACACTTCCTGCACTCGAATGGCTTCCCTCCGTGCTTCCTCTTGTAGTGTGTTTGGAGGGTCCTGAAATCCTTCAGTGGCCTTGACCTCGGATAGTTTATGTTGTTTCTGCAACCCTCTTCACAGCAATAGCAGGGTAGCCTCAGCATCGAAGAACCTGCTTTTGACCCTCTCAATGACTCCGACCCTTTCCTATACTCTGATCCATGTCCCCACATATGCATCTATATTTGTAACAATATATAAGAATATGTCTTTCTTGAGACCAAAATAACGCGCACCAAAACACACCAGTTCTGCTTTGCATTCGGTGAATCTTAAAAATAGAGCATATAAAAACACTAGACATGGATTTGAGATGTTGGATGAGAAAATAGTTTACGTACATGTACAGACAATTTAAAGATTTTTTAATGTTCCTTAATCGTAAGTTCGAATGTTAATCACTCTAACTTTTGCGCTAATTAACTAACACTATTACAACTTCTATCTAGCTTGACTTTTGATGGTTGATATGCAATGAAAGACTTCTTGGATTTTTCAAACCACACTTTCAACAGAAAAGGCAAGGGCTTACCTTTTTACTGCGTGTATATACTACTTTTTTATTAGCAAGAGGGTCTAAAGGCCTCTGCAGTGTTCGTAAATGTATGTAAGACTTTAACGATGAGAAAGTACTATTTTGAGATTATTAATCTCAGTCTAATAAATGGTTATCATGAATTAAAAAAAATACTAAACTTGCTAAGTAGTTGAGTTTCAGATGTTACGGACTGACCTGCATGTTGTTGAAACGGGTGAACGTTTTGTTACAGACCGTGCAAGAGAATTGAGTTGGTCCAATAAGGATTTGTTGAGTAGTAGGGATCCAATATCGGCCATGAGGCGGAGTGGAAGAAGGTTTGGTAGCGGTGGTGGGAAGGCCAATGTGGAGGGCAACTGTTACAGCGGTGGGGTCATCAGAGTTAGGGTTTTTCTGATGAGCACGCAGAGCAGAAGTGTGTTTTGGGTTAAGGAGTTTGGATTTGTGGTGGCAAGGAGGGCCAAGGGAGAGGGAAATGGAATCTTCATTGCCATTCTCGTCAGCTTCAAAGCTGGCACTATCACTGCCACAAGAGGACATGCAGGAGAAAGAGTATGTTTTCTGCATGGAGATATGGTTATGGACAGTGAAGATAATATTATAAGAGAGAGAGAGAAGTGAGGGAGAGTGTTGAGTTTTGGATTGAGAAATTGTAAGTGGCTGGAGGGACAAGAAAAGGCCATAAATAAACAAACTTTGTATGCGTCTGTGTTTTGCTTTTATTTGTTAATTAATAATAATTGAACACAGAGAAATTCAAGTAATTTTTTCTGTAATATTCAGATTTGAAATATTATAAGAAACTTATAGTGTGGTTGGTAGAACAGAGAAAGGAGGAGGGTAGAGTAGAAGTATTCGGAGGCACGTGTGACGTGTGTAGGCGCACGTGGAATGAAAGAAACTAAAAGGATGATAACGATATGTGGATCTTGACATGTTTGGAAATGGAGTAGAGACAGAAGGAGGAAAGGGAGAACAGAGTAGGAGGAGGCAAAGCATAGAATAGTGAGCTCAAATACTGTTTGGGTACAAATTTAATTTCAGGAGTCGCAGACGCATGTGCAAGTTAATTTTCTTTCACGGTATCACTTACAGTTACCATCGATCTCACATATTTAAAACCAACTCATTAATTGGTGTTTTCATCACCAAAGATAATAATAATAATAATAAAGTTTAAGACAGTAATAATGTTACACACGCAAAAGGGTTTGACATAAAACTGCACAGGATCTTCTAGATTGCCTCTGTCACGGTTGAAAAATCGCATTAGAGATATATCATATAATAATGGAACAACCTCTTAACTCAACAGTTCAATATTGATTTTCATCTCTCCCTCCTCATTCACTCTGCATCAATTACCAAATCAATACATAGCAAGTTTTCTTGTCTCCCCTTTCTTAGTTGCTAAAAAAGGTTTAAGAAACTATAAAGAAAGAATATTTCTCAGGCATTGTTTATTGAATTTGAACAAAATTTAAAAAAAAATTAAGAATTTTAACACTGCCCTCATTCAATTATTGACTTAAAAGCTATGTGTAGCAGAAGCTTTTGATTTGTTTGGACATGATGACAATTTTTTCTTGAGTAGCGTAGCATCTGTATGATTCATCGGTCTTCTTTCGGCATGTTTAATCAACTTTCTCTCTCTTTTTTATAAGAAATTCATCTGCAGACACACACATAGAGCGAAAAGTGAGAGTGAGTGTGCGATGGTACAGTCTGTTTCCATATCAGAGTGAGACAGTAAACACACAAAACTATAAGTGAGAGTGGTAATATGAACAGAGGAAGTAGACATGGAGAACTGTAGAAGGCGAGGCGTGTGTTCCTCTCTCCCACTTGGTTATTATTACCAAAGAGATTGTGATGGCGATGTACTCTTTCATCTCTCAACTTTTAACTATTCCAATCTTTACTGCATCCATGGTGATGTGATGATAATTTGTGTGGATAAACATAATTTTGAAGGCATGGTGATAAAAATTGAAAGAGTGTGGAGCATTAATGGGCTGAAAATAAAGGGGGTGGTGGTGGTAGGGCCATGTGTTTGATTGGACATAGCCCTAAAACTTGGAATCTTTGTGTAACTGTTGAAGCATGTAATGAATGGGTTGATTAATTCAGGGGTGATCCACCACAACTAAAAAAGGTGGCGAAAGGGTCAGGTGGAAGTTCCAATTTGGCTGATCTAGGCTTCTTTCAGTATACCCACTGCATGCCTACACAATAATATCTTCTAGCTTCTGCCTTCTTCTTCTCCTTTACTCTACTTTCATCACAACAACAAACACATATTCATAACAAAATTTCTCCACCTCAACAATAAACCTATGAAAAGAAAAAGATAAGTGTGTTTGTAAGTTTTACCATACTTACGTTTACAGGGATGTGGCCACTCATTTATTTGTTAGGTTAATTTCTGTTAGACAAAACGAAAAGCCCAGTGCTAGGCCGAGAACCTACCTAGCACCCTCAAGTTACATGTCAACCCATCACACCATGTAAGTAGACCTCATGTAATGTCAACTAGACTAATGCACACACAATTCACATCCCGATACAAGATTAATCATTCATAGATAATATCATTTTTTGATTTTGTTATGAATATAGTTAATCGTATTTTTGAATCAATTTTTTTATTTATTTTTAATTTATTATTTTAATCACTTTTCAAATATTATTTTATATTATTAAAAAAATTAAAATTAAAAATTAAAAAAATATTGAAATAATGAGTTAAAAATAAGTCAAAAAATATCGTTATCCTATTTTGTATGTATAATCTTTTAAATTTTGAGTTATTCTTTTTATTATTACAGTCTGATCTGTATATATCGTAAAATGAACAAAAAGATTATCGATATAGAATATATGATTTAAGTCAATTTTTTATTTTGAATCTAATAAACGATGAATCTTTATTGAATGGAGAATTCATCTATAACAAACAACACAAATAAAATTTGGACCTAACTCACATTTTGAATTTAACCTAAAAATCCAAAACTTTAAAATTATATGAATTTATGACTTTTTATGCTCAATTTTCTAATTATTATTTAATATTTAAAATATCGATAATAAACATATATATATATATATATATATATATATATATATATATATATATATCTTTCACTAAAAAATGTGATATATAAATGGTGTAATTAAGAGTAAAAGAATTCAAAATCTGATTGTCACAAACATTCCTAAGAACAACATTAATTGGGGGAGTTCGTGCCAACTATTGAAACTAAGGTTTATTTGTAAGCAGAGATGTCAAAAACATAAAACCTACGGGCAAAACGAAAGAATGGAAGAAAGATGATTCAAATAAATTGTGATTCAGTCAAATTTTCCCTAAACCTGAAACCTAATAAACACAATTCTCTGTTCACTAACAAACACAACGGTAATTGAGGAATTCGATGAATAAAGAAGAAGCAAACTAGATTCTCACAAGCTTCCATATTGAAAATTTTAATAAGGGGAAGGAAGGTAGAAGTTATGCCTTTGCGGAAGGGAAAAAGATTAATAATAAATTGTAATAAATAATGAACAATAATTTTAAGAAACATATAATATTTTAAGAAATTATAAAATATAAACATTGTCAAGGTAAATTAATTAAAACATAAATTAGACACTTTTATATAAAAATATGTTCGAAAAGGGTATATAAATTTATGGCATATTTAATGATCATAAAGTAGACTAAAAATATATAAACGAAATAAAATTGTACTGAAAAAAAAAATACTTAATTTTAATTTTGAGTTAGATGTAAGATAAACAATACTATGTTATTATTTACCCTTTTCCAACCCAAATAGTAATTAATTCAGTTGCTTAACAAATACTGAGGTTTCGTTATCTTTCAAATTTCCATCTAATTATTTTCATGAATGAAAGGGAATGTCAATTTGTCTTTTGAATCAAGAAACATATAATATTAGTATATATTATTTACTAAATTAGTTAAGTTAATGTTTTATTTAAGTATAACTTTTATTTAATATATTATATGCATGACATTTAAAAAATATATAAGATTTATCTTTACATTTATTATTATACAAATCTTTACTTTCTTGGAAACTTAAGCGTAAGAAAGTTTTTTTCAAGAGATATTCCTTTGTTTTTCCTTGTAACTTCGAACTTTCTTATCAACAAGTAACTAATTAGGTTTGGTTTATTTAATCGGATGATACTCACTTTTATTTAAATGTATCAATTTGATATTTATTTTTAAAAATATGTCAAATGAGTTTTAACTTTTGAAAATATATGTCAATTAGGTCCTTTTCAGCAAAAGATTATTAACACCGTTAACGGTATTAATATTTAAAATGACTTACAAAATTAAGTATTAATATTTATATTAAAATTTAGTATGAATTAAGTTAAATGACTTTAGTAATTTTTGTTTGAAATGAACTTTATTAAAACATTTTTTAAAAAGTTGATACTAAATTGACATATTTTAAAAAATGAGTACTAAACTAACACATCTGAACGAGGATATGTACCATCCGACTAATTAAACATTTAGGTTTTTAGAGCTTTATATTAAACTTTGAAAACATCTCGGGAAAATCCAGTAAGATGAGTTTGAGACTGAGGTAGGTAATTAATAGCTTTAAATCCATGGAGGAGGGAAGATGAATGGCTTAAAGGCATCGCAGAAAGGGATCCATGGATTCAAAGAGTACATACAGACAGAAGCACCGTTGCTTTGTGAATTTAGTTCATCACACACTTCAATGTGGGAAAGCCGAACATAACTTTGCCATTTTCTTCTTTATCCACTAACCCTACACTGTCATCGTCATTCATCTCTCTTACAATAAATGCCTCATTTTGTGTACAAAAACACACGCTCTCTCTTACAATAAATTCAAACCAAAAAGGACAATTACTAATCAATGTATCCCAAAATGAATTCCTATATCTTATAATTACACCAAAAAAAAATCTGAAGGTCGTGTCCAAATGGGTTACATGTTCCCAAAGCTCACCCATCTAACCAAGCGGAGAAGAGAAGTAAAGGAAGAGGTTATCATTATTGGGCTCTGATATTGTAATGGGCCTGATCCAAATTGTTTCACAGAAATCATACACCCACTGTTGCAACTAAGGGTCTTTATCCTGCACCTCCAAAATTTCTTCTACACCTTCAAATATTTTTTTTAAATTTCAAAAATACCCTTTGACCATTTAAGTAAAGTCACTAACATCATACCTCAAAATATATAACCGGAAGTCGACTTCCAGAAGTCAAAATATATTACTGGAAGTCGACTTCCGAAAGTCAAAATATATTACTGGAAGTCAAAATATATTATCTAAAGTCAACTTTTGGAAGTCAAAATATATTACTGAAAGTCAAAATATATTACCGAAAGTCGACTTTCAGAAATTAAAATATATTACCGAAAATCGACTTCCAAAAGTCAAAATATATTACCAGAAGTCGACATCTAAAAATAATTTTGGGATTGTGATGTGCTTAGCTTCATTGAAATGGTCTTGGAGGTGTAAAAGAAATTTTGGAGGTGCAGGAAGAAAGACCCTGTAAGTGATGGGTCTATGCATAGACCTTTAATAGAAACATGTTGGTTCTCAGCTACAAACAACATTTTGCATCATCACTTAAGCAACCTATCTGTTTCATCCTACTTTTTTTCTTAGTACAATTTTAGTTCTTTAACCTTCTTTCATCTTTCCATGAATTTCATAGAAACGATTACAATAATCAAACACTTTTTTTCTACTACAAAACTCAATGTATTTAATAAAAAAAAAAAACAAGTTAAATATACTTTTAGCTTCTGAATTTAAATATAAATATAAAATTTATTTTTATCACAAATATTATTGCAATTTCTCAAATTTTAAAAGTGAATATATTTATCTGTCTAATTCTTCGTAATAATATATTTAACTCGAAAAAATGTTTATTGTGAAACTATACAAAACTGACATATGTGAAAGGTTCAGAGTGATGCTATTCCTCCCAAAAAATTATATCGTACTCCAACACCACATGCCGCACAATGGGAAGAAAATAATAGACATATTCTAAGCTAGGTAGCTATTTTTTGTATTTATTTAAGAAATAATGGAATAGAATAAATGTAATTTGTCGCATACGGAAAACAGCAGTGATAGTTAACTTGTTCTTATTCATTTCCCAAAGAAGGCAAATTTTTTAGAAATTGATGGTGACAAAGGAATAAGTGTATTTGCCATTACTCAAAATTTGAAGATCCATATTCCCATTCCCTCCTCGATGCATGCCAGTCAGAATTGAAACGGTGATTCTGTATCGGTGATCACCAGTTAGTTATATATATTTTCATTATCACGTGAGTATTTATCAAAGTTTACATCGAATAATACAACTAAAAAAACAACAAAAAAGTATTATAAAAATAAAAAATTGATTTTTAAAATTAACATCACAATTCGATAAATTGTTTGAACGTACGAGATACTTAAATAATTGTGTGTGATTGAAAGATTTGTAATAGTGTCGAACTATCTTATATATCTACTTAAAAATACTTTAACTATTAACTTTTAAAGTCAATTATTGAGTATGTAGATATGGATTCAACATGTAATCGAATATCCAATTGTTATATATATATATATATATATATATATATATCTATATATATATATATATATATATTTTGTGATAGATA
>Ga0214543_1002746_pt1 | contig 34630 bp, 26 predicted proteins | sample CNSS2metaG_FD_160094 | JGI IMG/M metagenome (GOLD analysis project Ga0214543, IMG submission 160094) | Root nodule microbial communities from cowpea collected in UCLA plant growth center, Los Angeles, California, USA - CNSS2 | ecosystem: Host-associated > Plants > Roots > Nodule | place: USA... | reverse complement strand
CATAATTGGTACGCCAACTTTCAATTTAATCCTATGATTTGGAATTCCTGAACATTTGATATCATTTAGAAACTCTTGAGTAAACCACTCACCTTGAATTTCTTGATCATCATCAGATTGGCAAGGAATATCTGAACTTAAATAAACTTGTTCTTCACCAGGAATCAAAGATAAAATGAAGTCATTTACTTGTTCAACACTATCAATTGTAGGGCAAAGTATAACACCGTCATCAAAGAATCCAGGAGTCATGATATTTTCAATTAGACCACCATAAACAAATTTGACTAAAGAAAGTAAAGGTATTTCACTTTCCTGAATTAGAAGATTTATTGGTATTGAAATGTTTACTTCACCACTTTCATTCAAATTCATAGTTCCATCTCCAATTTTAAGAATCCAATCAGCAAATTCTTTTATATCTTTTGCAGTTTCATTTGAAGCAGCAGTCTTTAACCTCATGTTTTGTGATAGCTTAAGAACTATGCAATATTGCCACAAATTAGAGTAGTTAATTGATGAGTTCACAATATCAAAACTTGATCCCTTTCTTACTACTGGCAAGATTTGTCTAGAATCACCGCCCAAGACAACAACCTTTCCACCAAATGGTTTGTCAGCATTATGTTCATTTGTAGCTCTCATAATGTCTCTCAATGTTCTATCAAAAGCTTGAAAGCATAGCTTATTCATCATAGGAGCTTCATCCCATATTATAAGTTTTGTTTCCATCAATAGTTTAACACGAAGACTTCCTAAATTAATGTTGTAGGTTGATTCATCATTGATTGTTAATGGTATGCAAAAAGTAGAATGAGCAGTTTTACCTCCAAGAAGCAATAAAGATGCAATGCCACTTGAAGCTACATTAAGGGCAATCATTCACGTGGCTCTAATAGCAGCTGACAAAAGTTTCCAGAGATATGTTTTTCCAGTACCACCATAACCATATAAGAAAAAGAAATTCCTTACCTCTGAATTCACTACTGTCATAATTTTGTTATAAACATGTAGTTGCTCATTAGTGACTGGCTGCAATAGAGATTGATGTAGCTTCTCCACTTGTTCTTTATCATAATTCATTTCATCAATAATGAACCTGTTGTGAAATTTGAATGAATTTGAAAGATTAGGTTGAGGAAGGGAACTATAATTTGTTAAAGCTCGCCCATTTGAATTTAGAAGTTCTTGTACTTCTAGGAGACAAAGATTGTGTAAATCATGTTCTTCCATTTGAAAACCTACAAAATAGAACATGTAATCAATAAATAAACATGGAATAAACAATGGAGATTACTTCTATTTAGTACCTGGTATGTTCAAGTCTTTTCTTTTTTGATATAGGATACCATCTGCCAGTAAAGTCCAAGTTGCATCCCAAACAACATTTGGCTTTGACATTGTATTCATGATTAACAAAGCAACAAATAACCTTCTAAGTTGATTTCCAGATGCAAGATGGCTAGCCTCTTTAATGGCATCAATGAATTCTTTATCATCTGTCAATAATCCTAATTCTTGGCAAGCCTCTTGGTATGTGGAGAATGTTTTGTCGTTAATTGTCTTTATACTATCATAATCAATACAACCTTTTTGTTTTGTTAGTAAGAATCTCATGTAGTAGCATTCACCTGATTTTAGAGGAACATATGTTAGTCGACCAATACTATAACCCTGCTTTCTTAGTTTCCATTGTTTTTGTTGAGACATCCAAACAAACTTTGTTGGAAATTCAACATAGGTCAAGTTCCTGCCTTCCTCAAATTTTTTGTTAGCTTTAAACCAAGCTAGAAACATGGTATTCATATTTTCATTCCTTTCCAATACATCATCAATTTGATCATCATCTTTAAACAAAACTGGTTCTTGATCTTGTAAGTGAAAAGTTAAACGTTGAACATTTGGCAATCTATGATGGATATCGAAACGATAAATTCTCCAAACTGCTTCACATGCAAATAAATATCTACAATCATAGTATCTTTTAATCTCATCAACAATACGCATTTCTGTAGATTCATTCTCTTTGTCTGTAATTTTCATTGTTGCTCTATCAGGACCTTTGTTGACATATTTGAACAAATACTTGGTTGAGTTGGATTTGTTGCAATCTTTTGTATTAACATGAGCTTGAAAACGCATTAAGAGAAGAGGACTATAAGGCACGACATTTTCATTACCTAATTTATGTCCATTTTTCAACACAAATAAACCATCATCTCTACGTCTATATATAGGATATCCATCTTCATCAATTGTAGTTGAATGTCTAAATTTTTTAGGAAAAAATTTAGAACACCGACCTTCTTTCATACATGGTGAGTTGAATCTAGCGGCTCCGCACGGACCATGTATCATATATGTTTGAACAACCTTTGAAAGTTTTGGATATAGATCTGGATGAGGAAGTTTAGCAAAGATGACTTGATCTATGTACTTTGCATTTTCTAACTTGTTTGAGTCACTCAACCATAATAATATATGAGCATGTGGCATACCTCTCTTTTGAAATTCAACTGTATACATACCTAAATTTTGAACATAATTATTAGAGAAAACAATTGGCAGTAAGAAGACTAAATTAAGAAAAGTAGTATGGTATACCTGCATTCACTTTGCCAAAGAAATTATTCTTCTTGAAATATGTCATCATTTGGTCTAATTTCATTTTAAAAACTCTGCAAACAATGTCTGGCCTATCTGAAGCAGTTAATCCTCTTGATTTGACAAAATCAAGAATTTCAGGCTAATTTACATTACATGTGATTGTTATAACAAATCTAGATAGCCATACCTCTTACAAATTGTCATAGCATCTTGACAATTATTGAACATGTATCTCATACCACCTGTAAATGAAGCTGGCAAAACAATACGCTTACCAATGGAAGAAGCATCACTTTCACCTTTGTTAACAGCTTATTGTAACCCATTCAGAATATCGGAACGAATGAGGTTTTGATTATTTCGTATGAAAGACAAACTTTGGGCTTCAATCATAGTGTATGTATCCACTAAAAACTGTTGAAACAATCTACGTGAATTTACAACGTTACCAAATTCAACCTTTCTATCTTGTATTCTAAAAGCAATGAATTCTCGTAAAGAAATGCGAATTCTCTTTCTACTTTGTCCATATTTGTGACAATCTCTAACTGGAATATCCTCTTGATAACCACCCTCTTCATATGGGAAAATCAAAGGATATTGCAGAGGAATGAAACATGTGTGTGTTTCATGCAGTCTTGTTAACTGACCAGAAACTTTTGTTGACAATGATGTCCCTTCCTACATCTAAGGTGCTCAAATCACCAATTATCAATGTTGCGACTTCATTTGCTATTGGTGTATTATATACTTTAGGATCCTTAAAGCGATGTCTAAATAACCTCAATTCAAAATCTGATTGTTCATCATCATGTATAAAATCTCTTACTCTTCTGAATGTTTGAGCAAGAACATTGTGTTTGTCAATCATGTTTTTTAACTCTTTAATCAATGATTTATCAAATATGGATTGTTGTGTATCAGACCTGTAAAATTAGAAATTAGTCAATTATATACGCAATGATCGGTAAAACATAAATAAAGTATGTACACATACCCAAATTGACTAATTCTCTTTGTTGTTTCATTTTCTGTGTCATAAATATATAGTTGTGCAAATTTTGGATTTGACCCTTTTTCGGGCAATAAACTTTCAAAGCGATGGTAATTTTGACCACTTAGAATAAATTGAGGAGGACCATATCCATCATTGATTGACAAATGGATCTTAGCACTAATGGATGTAAATGAGAACATGTTGTTGTAAATTCTTATGTAATGTAAGAAATGTTGGCTTGTAGTGTCTTCACCTTTGAACAACTTTTGAAGCAATTGTGGAGGTTTCTTCAACAATGGAAGTTGGACTTTTCCCTTTTGACAACAAAGAGAGAAATCTACTTGTTTTAATCTTTTGCATTTATCAGATCTTTCTTCGTACCACAATTGAGCTTGACAATAAGGACACTCAATTGAACACTCCCCAACATCAACATTTGCTAAGTACATAAACAACATATATTTCATTACTTAAATATCATTTATATTTATATGTACAATATAGTAATATAAAAAGACTAAAAAGTATTGTTGCACCTTGAATTTCAGCTTTTGAATACAAATCAGAGGAGAAATGTCCAATTATGTAATCTGAAAGAAAAAAAAGAATCAATTTTACATAAAGAAACAATAATTATTTATTCTTTAAAATTAACCATTATTGATTACCATCATTTTCATCTTCGTCAGAATTATTTTCAAAATCCAATATCTTTGAAATAGATCTAATAGTATGCTCCCTAGAAAGCTGACAGAATTGTACACATTCAACATATATTGAAATGAATATTAGGAATATGAATTTGTAACAATTAAAGTAATTAAAGTAATCAAATTAATTTTGTTAATATTAGAAATTACCATGACTTTGGTTTTGTTGAACATAAAAATGATTAACAACTTCAGAAAAAGCAGAACAATTCAATGAAGTAAGACTGGAGCTGCTACCAAGAATTTCTTTATCTAACAGTGGTTGTGTATTAAACAGATTCGTTTTCTTTCTTCCACTATGACAATCAAATTGAACCATACCTCCAAGTACATCCATAAATTCATGAACTGAATTCAACATTTATATAAACATGAAATATCAATTGATATATATGATTTTGTAATTCTGATTTTAATTTTATATTGTACTAAAATATATTTATACATTTGAATAACTAAAATAACTTTCAGTTGCATTTGAAAAACTAAAATTAATAAAATATATTCAAGTACTGTGTTTGAACTTTTTCTACTAAGAGAAAAGCATAAAAAAAAGAAATTTAAGTTAGATTTGTACCTGTGTTGTTACTGTTGGTATTGTGCAAAATTGGAGCATTGGTTATCTGAATTGAAGTACAATCCATTCTAGATCCAATGGAGGTAGAACCATGAATTTCTACTAAGAGATGTAGTAATAGTAACATTTAGTATGAAAGGAATGGAAATCAAGATAAATTAATAATAGATATATGATGAATTAGTCATTAACAATTATTATCAGCAATGGTATTACTTTTTTCTGCCAACTTCTGATTCATAATAAGTTTCCTTCTTCTTCGTGCAGCTTTACCATTATTTGGGTCAATGCCTGCAAAATGTAGTTAAATAAATGATTATCAAATGCATTAGAAAGATGAAATAGAAGTAACATGAAACAAAGTGATTATGAAATGATGTCATTTTATTATCCATGTATGTCAATTCAATAATATGCATTAAAGATCATCAATGAGAATAATACGTCTTTAGTGGTAGCATTTGTACTAAATTTGAATGAATTTTAAATTAAATTAACAAACTTACCACACAATATGTCAACTCCAAAAGTGGCTTTCTATTTGTAGATTGAATTCTTTTATCCTACAGGTGTTTATCTTGATTGAGAGATAAAGAGGTTTTGATAGTTGCATCTGGGGTAAAATTTTCTTTCCATACTGGTAGAATTGTTCAAAATTCAGATAAGAACAGAATAGATAAATTTTATTTCAACTAAATTTGTTTACTTTAGTAGCAAAAGCAATGTAACTATGCAACACAAATAATAAACATATTGAAAAATATCAAACTGTAAGTTTTTACAAATTCCATATTTGTGTTAGTGCATTGAATAAATTGGTTGTGGTGCCTTTTTGATATCAATATCTATGAAGGAAATTAAAAATAGATTGACAATAATGTATCCAGTAATAAACGTTTAAGTTGGATCAAATTTATAGTGAATGAAAAAATGATTACCACAATGTCTTAATTGAGAAAAAGGTGTAGTATTAGGAAAAGGAAATACTTCACTATGAATGGATTTTTCCTCATTTGTAACTACAATCAAGAGAACAAAATAAAAATAACATACATGAAGGAAGATTGGTATTTACATCTTTGTTTTTACATCTGAATGTGGATTTCATTGAATTGGATGAGAAACGAATGAAATGAGATACACAAAATGAAGAAAGTTTAAAATGCAATGTCAGAAACATAAATTTATTTAACCTAAGGACTTCATCATGCTATTTGAAATATTTTGTGAGACAATGCTCTTCCTTTTTCTTCTTCCATTTCTTGAATCATTTGAATCCATTTTTTTGTAGTAATGTTCAAAGTGTGCAGAAGTTATGTATTGTATTGTTGTATTATGGTGCTTTACAAATTCAGAATAGGTTGGAAATAAAAAAAGATTAAGATTTAAAATTAATAATACAAAAATAATAACAAACCCAATTAACAATGCACTGTGAAGAAAGTAAAAGCAGAAAGCACAGTAAAAAGCTATGAATAGATGTAGGCACATTTTGATATTTCCATGCACATTCTTCCTGAGGTAGGTAATGTAAGTACAAACTTTTTACACAAAAGAACAAACATTTCATTGATATGGAAATATCAGAACTGAACATATAACTCAATATTTGGAACAACGTACCTTTTCAAAAAGATTTGATCTGCAATGTCCAAATTGATGATTTGCAGACAATGCAATGCTTCAATTCAGAATGTGCATCTGTGCTATATGTCCTTTTTTGGCTAACTCAAAAGTACTATGGTTTGTAATAGTCAACCCTCAAAGTGGACATTTGTTTCTACATTTAGTGTAACATGCAACTAATAAAATATTTGTTTAAAAAGTCATGGCAAACCAAAATAATTTAATTCTTTTGAATTTTAAAAATTTAAATTAACTTCAAAAAAAATTAATTTAAATTACAACACTTGTTAAAGAGTTACAAATAAATTGGATTTTAATTTTTTCAAGGTTACTATATTATTCGAATAAGTTATAGATTACTAAAAAACAATTAAAAGCAATATTGCAACAAAGATTAAAATATTTTTTTTAGAGAAATTAAAATAAGTTTATTCAAATTATTGTGTCATAGGAGAATTTTTTAGTCGAAGATTTCAATTTATATTCAGTTAGTATTTCCAAATATTAGCACTGCAAAATACAATATTTACTTCTTTATTATGACTTCAAACGTTTTTTTAGGAAAATCAATCAAATCTTTTAAGATATTTGAATTCCTCTCATACTCATTTTGAATTATTTTTATTATCAGAATTGAATACTTGTTTTATAAAATAATTATTTAAATAAATATTCTATTACGAAATAAACAAAAACGTAATACATACGTATAATACATATTTTGAAGGATGAAAATAATTAAAATATTAAAGTTGACCATAACTAACTTACGTAAAATAGTTATAGATATGGCTTCTAATTATTAGAAGCAACAAAATTAGGATGGTAAAAGTATTACAAACAAAATAAAAGCACACTACTTTGAAAGTTCTAGAAAAACCATACATAATATCAAAAGTAAACTGAAAAAAAAGTGCAATATTAAAAACTGAATTCTTTTTTGACGTAGACTTTGATCTTCTTCTTTGTCATTTTTTTTGTCAGCTACAAACACAAGAATATCTCCTTCTTTCAACCGATTGAATGTGCAAAAGTCCTTCCATCCCTTCCCAATCTTACTTGACTTATTAGGTGAATTATGGAGCAAAAGCTTACATTGAACAATGAAAGTGTTGTCACGTTCCTGCAATTCCAACCTCCTGAATCTACGTTTACGAACGTAATCTGCAAAATCAGATTATAGGTCCTGAAAAAAGAACTAAATAAGTAACAAAAAAAAATATATAAACAAAATAACATTTAAAACAAAAATATAAAATCACAAAGTTCACCAGATGGTTGGCTTTACATTGAGATTTTGTATATTTCACTCTAAAAAGATGTTTCTTTCGCAACCAAATTAGGTTTGAAAGAAACTTCTGCGCTGTCGATATTGTAGACATGTTGGAGAATACAATGATTTGGACGGTTGAGTTGCCAACATATCTAAATAAAATTTGATGGATATGTTGCAATTTATAAAAAACTCTTAGGCTAGACCAACCATCAGTGAGCACGGGATGATTCACATCCATATTAAAAGTTAACTGATGTTGATTCCCTTGAATATCTTCTACCTGCCAAGCCGGTCCTAATTCTTGACCAAACATAGCAAAAAATATTGGATCAACCTGACCAAACTCCTAATGAGACAAAAAACAAAAAGAAGGGTCAAAAACATCAATAAGACAAATATTAAACTGATCATGAAAGCAAAAAGATTTCAATCAAGGAATAAAAACATGCATGGGTGATGTAAGCAAAAAAAAAATCGAGATAGATGAAACATGAAAAAAAAGTCGTTAATTTGAACGATTATTGAAGAAAGTTGCCATCTTTAGAAAAATCAAAATAGTAAGTAAGATTTGCAACAAAGTAAAAATAAAACTTGTGTTATGAAAGCAAAAAAATGTCGACATACATTAAGAATGCATCAAATCAGAATATGTCATTGATTTGAACAATTATTGAAGAAAGATGACATTTTAATAACCAAAAAACATAAGAAGTAAGATTTACAGCAAAAGTAAAAAAAAAAATGCATGGATGATGAAAGAAAATATAGCTTGACATACATGAAGCATGGAAAACAAAAAGAAAAAGCTGACCTTTGAACGATTATTGAAGAAAGTTTAAATTTTTAGAAAGAAAATCGAGAATAAGTAAGATTGTCAACAAAGTCAAAAAAGAAATGTATGATTTTGAACGAATAAGATGGATGGAAGAGACAATGTGTTACGGATTAAACTTTTGTAAAAAACAAAAAGCAAAGAATTCACAAAGAACATACTTTTTGAACTTTTTGTAAAGTAAACGTACCTGATTATGAACAAAATGAAACATAGTGAACCTTCCTAAAGTTTTTCTGGCAGCCACACTCACAGAAGAATCCATGGAAGTAGGTTTAGGGGAGTGACCCTTATGTTTCCTTGATTGATAATAAACCAAAAACTTGATGGATAATAAGGCAAACAGACAGTTATATAGATATAAAAAGATTAATATTGATTTTAATTAAAATAAAATAGTTTATAAAAAAACAATCATATATTATTGAAAAAAAGATTTTGAAAACTAAATTTAACCTATCCAATAACTTATAGATATCGCTTATTTTGAAATTATAATTACAAAATATGATTCTTTATTTCATAATTTTTTTCATAGCAATAAACTATTAAGGAATACAATATTTATAAATATTTATAAATTATTTTTCATAAACTATAAATATTTTTCATAAAATATTTAAGTCATACATATATTTTTTACAAATAAAATTAATAATCAAAAGTTGAAAGAGTAATAACAAATAAAAATAATAATTAAAAGTTCAAACAGTAATAAAAAATATTCAAAAAACAGATAACTAATTAAATAATAAATAAAAGTGAATATTATATATATTTTACTTATAAATAAGAAAAATAAACGTTGATTTAAAGTTATTTAAAATAAAAATAAAATATTTAAAGTTAAGGTACTTAATGTAAAAAAAAATAGACAATTGTTTACAAAATTATAAGAGTAATCATTTTTTATCTGAAAACATTAACAAAATAAAACTTAAGAAAAACTTAAGAAAATAAAAATAAACTTTGACTCTTTACATGGAAAATTATTTAGGTTTATTGCTTGGTTGATTAAAAACGAAGCCCAATACATTGAGTAAAAAGTAAATTTTAAAATTTTAATAATTTTTGTTTCTGTGTAGGCAAGACAATAAAAAAAAAATTTGAAAATATATATATTATGAGCAGAATTGTGTAATATTCATTGTAAAATGTATTAATCAATCACCGAAAGGAGAATTGTGTAAAATATTTGATAAAGGTAGAATGGTTTTGAAAACATTAAATAAGTTTTATATGTTGTGAAACCAATAATGTAGTTGAAAAATCTTCACATACATAAAAACTTAATCACTTTCATGTAGCTAGCATGATAATGTAGTTGACATAAAAATTAATATCAACACTTCGACATTCAGCTAGCAACATATACTCAAGTTTAAAAATAACCATAGACAACAAAAGTATCTATATTTTTAGAAATATATTTAAAAAATGTACACAAATACTGAAAAGATACATTTTTTTATAACACAATACACAAATAAAAAACTCAAGGAAATAACTCTGGTCAACTTACTTCTTTCATGTAGCTAGCATGATTATAGTGTTGACAATATAAAATAATATCAAGACACTTTGATTCAGCTAGCAAATTGTGACTATAAACATAGAGTACAAAATTAAGAATAATAAGCCTGAAATCTTTTTAGAATTGACTTATATTTAATGTAGTTCATAATTAAATAAAAAGATACTTGAAGTCAATGTTTTCAAAATAACAACCTAAGAACAACAAAAAATATTGGTCATGAGTACAAATACTTAAAAGCAACAAATGTTTTCCAAAAAATAACATAACCAACATAAAACACTAAATAAAGTCTATTACAATTTTTAGTTTGAAATGATAGAAATCACTTTTCATTCTTGATATTCTTCTTCAACATCTTCACTGGAATCTTCTTATTTTTTTGAACCATAGATCGAATCTGTCTTTTAAGTGCTGGAAGAGGTGGTTGAGTAGCCAAGTCAAGATTGTCCAGATGAGATGATTCTTTGCGGGTTAACTCATCAATTTCAACATCAATTACAGCTTTATTATTCAACGATTCCTTTGCAGAAACATGGCTTAATACTATAGTGTTCAAAAGATCACTTAGAGTCTCAACATCATTTGATTCTTTTGTGAATTTGATCAACAAATCATAAAAATAAACTTCAAAAAGTTAGCATATACAAAGCTTTACAAATAAAGTAAAATTGTAATCTTCAACTACCTCTGCAATGGAATCAGATGAGATTTGATTTGTTAGGTCATTTACTTTGCTTTCTTCTTCATTTGTAGAGTATAGATCTAAAAAAATTCCAATTAAAATAAGATTACAATTAAAGAAAAATATATGATAAGACGTAAAAAGAAATAAATAAGATCTTACCAAAGACTTAACTTCAACATCAGTAAAGCTTTCAATGAGTTTTTCATCCATGCACACTTTTTTAACTCTGAATGATTGTTCAAATTTGCTATTATAATCATCTTGCACTCAACTTTGAACAGATAGGTCTTATCAATTAGGACTTCAAACTCTTTAAGCAAGTCTCTAGCAGCAGTGTTCTATTACAAAAAGTATAAATATAAATGATGTAACTTAATGAAAAAGCATTATTGTAGATAACAATAATGATTTAAATAATTGGAAAAGAAGTACCAAATATAGAATAGGAAAATATTGATTCTGAATTACTTTGAAAATCAAACAAAACATTTAAGTTAAATGTCAACAATATAAGAAGAATTGATTACATATGAAACTTAACCTTGTCTTGTAAGTCAAGAATATCAGAGCATGATTTCTTCAACATTGCACTTGCATCACGATCAAATACAACAAAAATTGTAGAATTCGTAGCATCAATTACACGAAGTTTAAGTTTATACCTAAAAAAACATTAAAGACATTATGAACATTATTAATTTTTTATAATATTATATTCATAAAATCTGAATTCTGAAGATTAATAATATTACCTAGGTGTAACCTTAATGTCATGTTTGTTACACTTTTCACAAAAAAATATTTTGGAATAAGGATAGACTGCTTTTTTGCAGATACATGTTGTATACCACCAATCATCATGATCTAGCACATGTTTGATAATAGCCTTTACTACAAAAGTACTTTCCTGAAAAATAAAAAATGCAACAATATGAATAAAAATATGAAAAGTAATGAACAAAAAAATATTTATGTGCAACATAGAGAAAAATATTTGAACCTGTTTAAAATCTTTGAGACCTTCAATTGAACTCCTAGGATCCAACTTAATGAAATCATCTTCTAAGCTAACTTTAGAAGACTGACAAAGTTGGGTAAGAGGTTGAGAAGGAGATTCAGTACTATCCCACATCCTACAAAAAATATATATTATATATATATATATATATATATATATATATATATATATATATATATATATATATGTATATCTATCTATAAACAAAGATATATCTTATGTATATATACTTACATTTTTTTCAACTTCGTTGCATCTTCACCATCACAGTTAAAAATTATCTTCGTACAGTTCGTACAGTTTTGAATAGAAACTTTATCTACAAAATACAACATGTCAAAAACAATTCAAAAAATTAATACAACTGTAATAATCAATCAAAGTTAGTTACCTTGGAAGGTCTTCACTTTGCAAAAATGTAAAGCAATGACAACATGTTGATCCTCTCCGGAGGCTAAAAATACATTTAACATATCAACATATTGACCAAATAAAGTACACTCTAGTCGCAAACTATTGCATGTTAAACATCAGATAAAAGAGAAACAAATGAAATCAATAAAAAAGAAGAACAACGGTAAAGAAGAACATCCGCTTACCCATCAGCTTCAATAAGGATGGCATTCATTTTGGTCTTCTTACCACCTTTCTCTAGCTCTCTCTCTGTTCCAACACCAGTAAACATTCCAATGACATCAACAAAAAAAGGAAACAATAACAAAAAAAAAAACATTAATGAAAAGTTAAACGCAAAGAAAAAGAAAAAAAATAGAAATATACTTACTAACTAAGTAATCTGTGTCAAAACCAGTAGCTTTGATGGTTGAAAAAGGGGTGTATGTAGTTCTAGTTTTCGGAACTAAGGTACTTTCAACCATATTGACCTTGGTTCCAAATTGGAAGTTGATCTTATAGGCGTGATTTGTAGTTCTATAAGAACCACCACTACATGAAGCACTAAAAGATTGAATGGTGTAAACCTTATCCTCTTTGATTTCAGTCTGAAATTTGTATATCAATGTGCGTCTAACAGATGCATGGATTAGGACACCCTGCACAAACACTTTCATAAATTGCATAATAAAATCATATTGAAACTTAAAAAAAACTATAAAACTTAGGAAAAGTAAGAAAATAACATGCGTTTATAGTATTAGAAGGGTACCTCTTTGTCTTGAAGAACAATTTCCATGGAAAATGGAGATTTTCCTTTTGTGCAATCTTCAACAAACCATAACCTTACCACTCTTGCAATGATATTCCAGTTTTCCTTCTCCGGGTTGAGTTCTTGTAAGGAGTGGGTGTGTTTTTGGATAACAGACATGGTGTAAGGAATGAGGGAAATTAGACAATAGTGAAAGAAGGAAGGCTTGGAGACATGTATTTGTACAAAACAAAAACACATGAGTGAATTTTAATTTGAATTTTACATTAAATTTAAATTAAAATTGGAAGATCATACATAATAAATAACACCATACGCATGCTCTGGTTTTGGTTTCACAAATTTAGAAAAAATCGGGAAAAGCAAAAGCACTTTTTTGACATGAGTAAAGATATTTACTAAAACCATACGCATACTGTGGTTTTGGTTAACCAAATGGAGTAAAAATTGGGAAAAGTGATTGTCAAACATATGAAGACCATAGAAGAAACCAAAAGCTCTTTTTCACATGGCTCAATGTTGTGCAAGAAAAGGAAAAAGGCAGATAGTAGTAGAAAAAGAAAACCTACAACAACATTAAATGTTGCAAAAGGTTGAAAAATAATCGGAAAAAGGAAATAAAGATCTGATTTCAAATAAAGATGTCGTTTGAACATTTGAAAAAAAGGAAATTATGAAAACAACACAAAGAAGAAAAAGGAAAGAACTCACCTAATGGAAACAGTAACATAAATGTTGTAACGTAGATGAAAAAGGAAAGAACTGACCTGATGTATGCATATCAAAAGAGAAACATAAGATATCAAAAAAACCTACATAAAATAAAATAAACATAAAATTAAAAATCGTGGAAAGGTACGTCAATTTAAAATTTTTAAATAATATAAATAAGAAAATCGTTTCGAAAAAGATCAGGTCAACAAACAATTAATTACAAAATAATTATTTAAATTTAACAAACATATTATAGAGATTGTACAAAAATAATACCTATTAAGAGTGTATTTTGTAAAAGTATGTTGATTTTTATCGTTATAGAAAAAGTTATACAAAAGCAAATGATAGCATGGACATATTTTGTCTAATCTATTAATTCTGATATACAATCCCATCGAGAACTTTTGTTCTCGCTTTGAACTTCTGAAGCATGAAAATTAGTATAGTAGTTGGACATCTTTTTTGAATAAAATTGCTTCCTTTTTTCTGAAATTCCAACACTGCCTAAGACAACAGTGCCAGCTTGGTTTGAAATCAACATATCTGAGTAATATAGGTAAAAAAAATACAGAATTGAGTAAACCCCCAAAATAACATATATAAAAAAAATTAACTGGATTTAAGTGATAACCTTTGATAACCTCTCTTCATCAGAAGTCAATTTTGTAATGAAGGGAAAGTAATAGCAACTATAAAAACTCCATAACAATGTAATCAGTGTTTAGTGTATAACAACAATCAATCATAGCATTAAAAAATTAATCTGTTATCAAAGGATCAAGCTTTTCTTTCATCTAAAACAATTGTCATTTTAGACACAATGACACATAAAAAACAAAAAACATCAAAATAAAAATGTCATCACAAATTTTTTTTCGTCTCTTCATGAGAACTGAACTTTGCAATAATCTAAACTCCATAACAATGGAAGACATGTTTAATCAAAACATGTGAATCATCAAAACATGTAAATAATAGAACATTGTACTGCAATATGCTTTAGAGTAAAACATAAGCTTGATACTCTAAAAAGAAACAACAGAGAGTAAATGTAAGATTTATATGCTAAACAACCAATCCCACTTCATGTTTGTTAGTTTTAATTTATTGTCTTGAGTGCATATACAAATGAAGATAAATCCATTAAATGTTAAGCATTTCCTTCTACAATTAATAAGCACCTTTCTCAGGTAGTAGAAAGAAATAAAAGATTACACAGCCCACAAAACAATAATTTTCAAACAGTATTATGGTGCCAAGAAATCAACAAACACAAGCCATGCATGTGAAAAAAAACTTATAATTATATCTTTGAATCAACAATACAAAAAAAAAAATCAATACAACATATTAAAGGCATTCCATTATCAATTTAATTCAACTGTGGAATCAGCTTTTGAGTTTTATTACCTTTAAAATTTGGTTAGCATTATCAACTACTCCTCAGACTCTGCTTATCTCAATGCCATATTCAGAACTAATTCACATGATTTGCTTATCAGTTAAGTTGGCCACAATTTCTGCAAGAAATTATGAAAATGCAGGTCTTGACAACAGAAATTATGAATGCATTTAAACAAAAATAAACCTGAAATCTTGGTGTTTCTTGAAAGTTGAGGTCCAATCAGATCAAACTTCAACACACATTAAGAATAAAAGCTCAAATTACATCCTGGATGGAGAAAAATGATTTTATCAGACATCATAATAATTTTTAGAATATTTTTATGATGTGTTTTACACACAAAAAGAAAGAAGTGGTTGCTTACTTGTCATCCGAAACTGGAATTCGCAATCCTCGTCATGATAAAGGTATCTTCTTAGAGCATCTACTTCGGCCTTGCCTCTTGTAAAGACTTCTTGTATCTTTTTCTTTGTTAATGAAGGCATAACCCAAAAAAAAATCTACAAAAAAAATCTACACAAACAAAAAAAAACAAAACCTGAGTTAGAAGAAACATAAAATAAATGTAAACGAAGTTGGAATCACTGACATTCAAAAAAAAATTAGGGTTTCAAAATGAATAGTGAAGAGATCAAAATAGAAAGTATGATTCGAAGAAGATATGAGAAAGAAATGGTAGAGTTTGAGGCGACAAAGAAGTGGAGGGGGTTTGAGTCGGCAGAGACGTCGAGAGGGTTTAAGGCGGCAAAGAGGTCGAGAGCGTTTGAGACAGAAGAGAGGTGGAGAGCGTTTGAGGCGAAAGAGAGGTCGAGAGCGTTTAAGTCGGAAGAGAGGTGGAGAGCGTTTGAGGCGAAAGAGCGATAGAGAGCATTTGAGGCGGTAGAGAGGTGGATAGGGTTTGAGACGGCAAAGAGGTGGAGAGTGCGAAAGACATGGTAGGGTTCGAGAGATGTAAAGTGAATAGAGTTTTTGAAAAAAGTGAGAGAGGTGGAAAGTGAGAAAGAATGGTTGAGAAGACTGGTTGAGAAGACACGTGTAAAAATTACTTTAAGAGGTAAAAAATATTTGAATTCTGAAATGGAAGAATGCCTAAGAAGATGACACGTGTAAAATTTTGCTTTTTGTCATCCTTTCAATTGTATTATAGATAAATATAAAGCATTTGGTCAAAATCGTCCTGCAAGCTCGCCTACAGAGCCCAAGGTCTATCAGAGAAGGACCAACAAGTAGAAAAAGGTAGTTGTTGGGAAATGATGTGGCAAAGTTTGGATGTCCAATCAAGTTCATCCCCTTTTAGCAAAAAGAGATTCTAAAGATGTTGAGGATGAAACAAGCTTACATGGGTGGCCATTGCTTAATGAGAAAATTGAGAGATCAAAAAGTAACCATAAAAGTTATACCTCAACTCGAAAATCTGGTAAGAAATGGAGAAAATATGTTCAGAAAGGAGGAATCTGGGAAGAAGCTTTGTCGAGAGAGATTGGCTTTCAGATAATTCCATTGAAGATAAATCGAAATCAAAGGAGGATTATTGGGAGTAAGCGCTCCAAGCATATTGGGAGAGATGATACTACTTCAGAAGGGGATTATTCTCCTCTGCCACTTCATAGAAAGCCTATAACCAAGCATTCAGAATCTAGTGAAAATGATGCAATGTCTGATTATTTGTTGGATGATGATTCTTGTATACAAAATCAAAGGAGGGCTAACACTAATGAAGCTAAATTTATTGACACTGATGTGTTTTCAGATGATACAATGGGCTATGGTTCTGATTGGTTGTGGAGACGGGAGCTTAGCAATGAGCAAGATGCTATTTCAGACGATTCATTAAGTGTTGGTTCTCTTCAGCTGCGTGGAAAGACGCCCAAGGGCAAGTATCGCAAATACATTACTGAAGAATACATGATTTCTGATGACCAAAGGGAGGTTTATTTTTGGAAGTAGAGAGGGAAGATATGTAAAGGCAAACAAAGATCAAGGGTGAGTTAGAATGACAGAATCCCCAACTTTCCAAATGTTTAAAAACCTAATCCTAATTTAACTTAACTATTATTTTCTTAAAAAAAATTCCCCTTCCACGTCACTCTGCTCTATTCCTCGTCATAGTTCCACCACTGGTCAACCTTGTCATGTCACTGTTCAGTTAACGTCGTCTAGTCCAACTTAACAAAAAAGACACATTTGAGATATTTTAGCAAAAAAGGAGACCAAAATGAGACTTTTAGAAAAAAGGGTACCAAATTGAGATTTTACCTCCAAGATAGGATCAAAGACATGATTAAACCTAAATTAATTCATATGTAAGTCCATTTTGACTTCTTGACAATCTTATATAAGAAAGCTCAAACCAACGAGATCAAACCCGGATAGACTATGCAGCGGAGCTACCATCGCCCTATTGACCACGAGTATTTCTCGCATATGCTCACACCAATAAATTGATGATCATCACAAAGAGAGAGATCCACACCACAAAACATACAACAAACAAAAGGGTAAGCTAGAGCCAAAAAGGATTTTATCATGCAATCAGATATATGTTAACAGTCAAATATACACACATCATCCAAGCATGCTATGACTTTCAAATCAATACACTAAGACTCGACTTGACTCATCCGGATACATATAATCTGGTCAGATTCAGCGGATGCTTGCATTTGTGGTGGATTACCCTACTCACCCCCGAGCTGCTCACCCCCGAGCTATGTGTTACAAGTGTTACAATGATTCAATCCCTCACACATAAGGTTAGCCCTTAATGAGTTTCAGGCCTCTTACTACTTTCACCACAAGAGTCAGTCCGCTCTAAGTGAGACTAACTGACTCCTTAGAGTGTCAGGATGCAACCTTACCTTGAATCCTTACCAAATTATATAGATGGGACACCACCATGGACACTCACTAACAGGGGCCATGGAATTACGTCCCAACCACTGAAGCACTACCCTGAAATCTCACCTAGAGATTTCAAGGAATTACGTACTGACACGGACCAAACATACTCAATCAATCAGGTAATATTTATCATGCACGTAACTCTCACACCAACCTTTATAAGCCAATCCTCATTCATATTTCATGTTGAATCCATTCCAACTCATCCTTCCCAATCCATGAATATAGAATTTCACCTCATATCAATACCATGCCATTTTGATACCAACTGTTTCATTGAAATCACATGCCAAGATCATACCCAAAATTCATCATTTGCCCACCTATGAACAATTCCATATCTCATATCAAATTCATACCCAACTCATCATATTCAATTCATGTTAAACTCATAAGCCACAAACCATAATCCATCATATTCACACAAAGTCACTCAATTCATACTTTAAACGGCATAATCAGTCCAAACATATATTAGTATCCAAAAACAAAGAAAACAAGGAGCAAACCTACCCCTTGCGCAACCCCTCGCTCAGGCAGAAGGCTCTCGCTCAGGCGAGCTCCCTTCGCCTAGGCGAGAGCTTGACAATCTGGAACACAGGCCATTCACACTAGTTCGCTTAGGCGAGATCTCCTCGCCTGAGCGAGGCATTCTCATGCTCAAAATAAGGATGGCCCGCTTGAGCGACAGCTCGCGCAAAAGGCCTGGGCGAGCCTCTGCCAGTCTCGCTTAGGCAAGCCTCTACCAGTCTCGCCCGCTTAGGCGAGACTAGCTCACTTGGGCGAGACTATCAGTTCTCGCCCTTGTTCTCACCTGCAACAGTCACATTTTCGCACCAAACAACAAACGCAAGCACTTTGCATGTTCATAGTAACATATAACCCATACAACACCAAACAAAACCAAGAATAGGCCAAAAATCATTTAAAACACAAAGCCCTAACTCCCCTTACTTGGAAAGAGCTATCCAAAAGACTCGTATACACAAACAGTGAGCACCACAGCTCCGGGAATGACTTAGTGAGCTGGAAACATAGCATAATGGAACAAAACAAGGGCATTGAGATGAGCCTCAGAGTAAACACGAAAATAAGACTAGGAGAGATCTAATATGAGCTAAGGAGCAACTTACGTGGAGTCGAAAGAGCTTAAGCAAGCTTGACGAATGCTAAGGATCAAACCCTAGCAGAGCTTCTGTTGAGAACGAAGGGGTTTGAGGACTGATGTTTTCTGAAAGTGAGATGGGAGTGAGAGTGTTAGGCTGGTTTAGGGTTTTTGACTCCTCATGACAAGCCCTTAAGACCCAATTAGATTTGTGGCAGCCCTTAAACATAAGGACATAAAATATCGGGTCTTACATTATACCCATTTTTTTTCTATTTCAATTATAACTATAAAAATTAATAATTTTTTTTATTGTTTCTTTTCTGTATTGACATTTTACAATTTAATATAAATTTTAATAATGTTTTTTCTATCTTAATAACTATCATAATATCTAATTTTTAATTGTATTTTTATTTTTTATTTTTATTATCAAAAAAATTCGATGCAAATAGCGGTAGATTCCTTTGTTTTCATTAGTGTATTTAATGTAGTTTAAGAAAGTTATGTTTTAAACGAGAGACATTATGGCAAGAATGTTTTAAGTACTAAAACTTACGCAATTAAATTAAACACTAATTTTAATGATCTCGAAATTAGAATAAATCTTTTTGTGTGAAGTATTTAAATTGTTATAATAATATTATGACTTATAAAATTAAGATAAAGAACTTAAGCATTGTGAATATTGTGAGATAATTTAAATTTTATAAACTAAATCCAATTTTCAGAGACAAATTCGCAAGCTTTGAATATTTAGAAAGACCTAATAAAGATACTATATAATAACCAACCCTAATTTATCCGATCTGGAAATTAACCCAAGTGAAAAAACAAAGTTAGATTAGAATTTTTTATCATTTATATCATTTATCTCATTAAAAACTAAAACAGAAAAAAAAAATGCAATAATATATGACAGTCTTGTGGTTGCTTCTGATGTTTACCACACCACACCACACACCCTGAGCCCTCAAACCCTTACCGCATTCATTCGCTCTCTCTTTCCTTCGCTCTATCTTTCTACCTCTCTCCCTCTCTCTCTATCTATCTTATACCCTGCAATTCGCAAACCCTACCCTCTCAATCTTCGACGCGCACTTCAACGTTCAACCCTACCTCTCTCTCGCATTCCTTCGTCTATTCGCATTTCCTCTCCTTCTTCTGTTCCGTTTTCGGATCTCTCTGTTTTCGAATTCCGACAATCCCGAACTCCACGGCGATGGGCGACGGCAAGGTCAATCTCCCTGACGATCTCTTCCTCTCCAAGACTTCTGATTCCCTCAGAGGTGATTTGATTTGATTCATTCGAATTCTCTTCAACTTTCAATTAGGGCTTTTTTTTTTCGAGTTTGTTGAAACACACGTTTTCATTGTCTCGCAATCATTGCTCGATCTCCTTGTCTGGATCCGTTGAATCTCAATCCGCGATTTGTTCTGCGTGTCAATTGCGCGCCCGACAGACGGGCCTGTTCATGCTTGTGTGGCTCTGCAATTTGTTTGTTTTTTATTTTTGTTTTTGTTTTTTTCCCTCTATGTGATTTTGTTAGTGTTTTTATTTTAATTATGGGTTAAGTTGACTTTAGCTTGGGGATTGATCTATGTAAGCGTCAATTGATTTAGTCAGTATATATTGTGATGTATGTACTGCTGTTTGCTGAGAAGTGTGGTTTTCTAAGGCCGTTTTTTGAGGGATTAGGAGTAGCTCACTTTGCTGCTGTTGGTAATCTGAATCTGGAATTATCGTGAATTTTTTTTTATTGCATAAGTAACCTGATTTGATTGTGCTGTTGGTGGGGTTGTTTTCTTCGGCGTGTGCGGCTGGTTGATTTGATTTTTCTGTTGACTTTTTCTAAAAGGTTTTAATGATATGTAATTGTAATTTTGGATGCATATTGCAGATCCCGTCATTTAGCACTTTTATGATATATTTTCAGAAGCTACTCTTTGTATCTTACGAGGAATGAATTTAACTGCCTTTTGTTTTGATTTGTTTTTCTTAAAATACTTCTTGTACAATTTATGTTACTGTACTTTAGGCATTTTTAAAAAGATAGTTATAAACAAATTGGAATGGCATGTCTGTTAATTTGCATTTTGGTTTGTTAGATGAAGCATCCGGAGGACATGGTGGGGAGAAAGGAATTGCAGCGCTACTTGATGATTCGAAAGGTATCGTGTTTATCTTTGTCCAAGTTAAAATCTAGTCATGTTTTTTTATTTAATGCATAAATTGTTATGGTTAATTGATGAAACATTTTACTTTCAGATCAATTGTCATCTGACAACAGCATACCCCTATCCCCACAGTGGCTGTATTCCAAACCTGTTGATGCAAGGACAACTGCCAATCCGGTGGGGGTACGTATTATTTGATGTTTTGGTTTTGCCTGTGCTATTGGACACCCTTCCCCTTCCATGAAACCTATCCGTGTCTCTATTGTTATTCTAAATCATTTTGGCCACTAAAAGTTTGTAATTTCAGAAACGTGAGTATAACATGTCACTATTGTTTATGCATTTTTTTTCCTACAATACCGGCAGTGAACTTGTTGGAAACACTGAGACGGAAGGATTTTGGTCATGGATTCATTTCTTGTTTTTTTTGGCAATTTTAAGGGTTTGTGATGTTTGTTTGATTTGCCTGGTACTGTTATTAAACTTAAAGTGGAGAGGGTATATCTTCTTGCTCTGAGTTTTAGTTGTTTTTAATTTAGAATATTCTTCCAACTTAATCACAAAGTGTTTTTCTGGACCCATCTGTCTCATGTAATCATGGGGTTCTAGTTTAAACTATCAATGTCGATTTAGGTTCCTAATTTGCACGGTAAGATTTTCTAGGCCTTCTTCTAATACAAACATGTAACTGATTAATATCTATTTGGTCGATTAATCAGGTTTTCTTTTAAAAACTGAATTCTTATGTTATGTGTTGTTCTTAGGGTTAAATTTGAGTGGTTATTTAAACTGTAGAATTTGATATGATAAATGATAGGATGACATCTCTACTTGGCTTTTTGCCTCAGGTGAACTCAACTGATCCCATACTGAAAGATAGTTGGCGTTTGGAGGGGTCCCAGGACAAGAAAGACTGGAGGAGGGCAGCTCCTGATGTTGACATCAGTCGCCGCTGGCGTGAAGAGGAGAGGGAAACAAGCTTGCTTGGGAGAAGGGATCGCAGAAAAGAAGATCGTCGTTTGGAGAATACTTCAACATCAGAGAATAGATCCTTGCCCTCTGATCGCTGGCACGAGAGCCGTGGTTCTGGCCATGACTCTAGAAGAGAGAATAAGTGGTCATCAAGATGGGGTCCTGAAGATAAAGAGAAGGATTCTAGAAGTGAAAAAAGAAACGATGTTGAGAAGGAAGATGGTCACACTGAAAAACAGTCTTCTGTTGGTGGCAATCGCATTGGGTCTGACCGTGACACTGATTCTCGTGATAAATGGAGGCCACGACATCGATTGGAAGCTCAAGCTGCTGGTGTGGCTACATACCGTGCTGCACCTGGATTTGGGCTGGAGAAAGGACGTATAGAAGGCTCCAATGTGCGATTTTCACCAGGAAGAGGAAGGGCTAACCTTAATGGAAACTTACAAATTGTAAGGTCTCCTATAGGCTCTAGTCTTGGATCTGCACTTGTGGATAGGAATAAAACTATACTGGGGAAGTCTAGCCTTGGTGCCGATTTGTATTACTACCCGAGGGGTAAGCTCCTTGACATATATCGCAAGCAAAAGGTTGATCCAAATTTTGATAGCCTGCCTTCTGAGATGGAGTATACATCGCCCTTTACTGAACCTGGTGCTGTTGAACCATTAGCATTTGTTGCTCCTGGTGCTGAGGAAGAGGTATGCGAAATGCAAAATATGAAGCAAGACTTCCATCATGCCTTATCGATGTGTTTCAATTTTTGTATTCTTGAAGGGTCATTTTCTTTTCAGTATTGATATATTGATTATATATTTTTTCATCTTTTAGGTTGTCCTTAAAGAAATATGGAAAGGAAAAATTACTAGCAGTGAAGTTGCGGGCTATTCCTTTAGAGGAAGGGATGGAGGGTCAAATGATGATATTTCAGGTAACGTATGCATGGATTTGTTTGTTACTGTAAAATAATTCAAAGCTTACTCTTTCTTATCGTCTCCTGCCTTGGCTTATTTCAGGCCCTGTTATTGTAAGTGAAGGAAAACAGCAACCTTCCATTGGCAGCAGTGCAAAGGTTATATCAGGAAGTGATATCTCGGATGATTCTGATCAAATATTAATTAGTTCAGCATCAACTGCTGGTGGTTTATTGAGAAACATTGTTGGGGGTGAGAAATCAATGCTTTTTTTATTGTACTGTGCTAGTCTGTTGAAAGTAAAGATTTTTCAGTTTTTTTACACATATTGATTGAATACAAATAATCATCATTTTTAGAAGTTGCAACTGTCCAAGATGGCAAGCAGAAACAAATGCCTGCTATTGGTGTGCATGGCAGAGATGAGAGTTCTGTTAGCAGGATTGGAGACGGCAGCATTCCAGGAAACAAAGTTGTTGAATCAGCAACTTTTGATCTCCATCAGGGACAATCTTTAGCTTTTCTGGAACATGCTAATCGGAATGGTGTTGATTCAATTGGTGGTTCTGAAATCAATAGCAGTCTACCTGATGATTCTCGCAATCTCTTTGATTTTTCATCTCTGCAGCAAACTCCAAACATTAATCAACAGGACTTCAAAGTTAATGAGAAGACATATGTGCCTGAAAGTGTTATTGCTCTTGAGGAGTTGAGTTTGTGCTATCTGGATCCTCAAGGGGAAATTCAAGGACCCTTTCTTGGGATTGACATTATTTTGTGGTTCGAACAAGGATTTTTTGGAATGGACTTGCCTGTTCGCTTGTCAGATGCTCCTGAAGGATCACCATTTCACGAACTTGGTGACATTATGCCTCATTTGAAAGTCAAGTCAGGATTAGGCTCTGGTAGTAATAGGGTTATTCAATCAGAACCTTCTGATGCCATTGGAAGGAACCTAAAAGTAGATGTGCATAATTTTGATTATGATGGGTCTTCTGCCAGCGATGATCAACCTTGGTCTTCTTCCCGACCTGATACTAGCTCAAGTGTTGGTATTCCTTCTCAAATACCCAATCAAAGTTATCACTCTGAGGTCAAGTTCTCTGATGATCAGGGCTTCGGTAATATTGTTGCACATGATGAGGGTAATATATTGGCTTTCTCATACATACTGCTACTTTCATGTCTACATACTATTAATTTTCTTAGCAAATTATGTGGCCTTATTTGTGATATATGCATCTATTTCTTCTTTTATTCATATATTTGTTTTTGTAGATATCTCTTTGTCAAAATTGGCTGGAAGCATAAATGATAAACCTTTGATGAGGCCTATGGATGTCAATGCTTTGCATTCTCATCCTACTGGAAAACCTGTTGCCAATGAAGTTGCAGTGAGTGATTCTCACCATGAAGCTGATAAGTTGCACCCATTTGGGTTATTGATGTCTGAACTCAGAGATGGTTCTCATTTAAGGCGTGCACAATCTTCCAATAGTTCTATGAGGTTGGGTGATCAGGGTCATTTTCTAGATCCGTTAATGGATAGAGATGCTCCTTTTACTGATCAACAAAGCTGTATTAGTGGCATGGTTAATCAACCTTCTTTCAGGGAGAAATGGGGTGATAAATATGGGACAATTAGACATTTTCAGGAAGATCAGTTCCTTTCCCATATGGGACAAATTCAGAAAGAAAGGCTTCAGCAGCAGAGTAATATATCTAATCATTTCCCTGCTCATCTTAATGGGTCAGAGTTAGAGAGGTTTCCAGGTTTTGCACTTTCGCAGAACATGAACTCCAACCTACAGCAGATGATGCAGAATTCTGGGTCAGATTTTGAACGTATTCTGGAACATCAGATTCAACAATACCAGCTTGAGTTACAGCAACAGCAAGATATGCATCACCAACAATTATTACACCAACAGATGAAACTTCAGCCCCAGCAACAGTCTCAAGTCCAACAATTGCTTCATGAACAGTTTATGCAGCAGCCAATCCCTGATCCCAACTTTGGGCAGTCCAAACATGATATTTCGAGGGATAACCTGTTAGATCAGGTACAAATGAGGAGATATATTAATGACTTGCATCTGAATTCACATTCTTTAAGGCACCTTGATCCATCAATGGAACATATTATCCAAGCAAATATGGGCCTCAATGCTGCACAAGGAAGGCAAGCTGATTTGTCAGACCTCTTGTTGCAAGCAAGGCATGGTAATATATTACCTTCTGAACAACAGCTTCATTTTCAGCAAGATCAGTTGCAGGCACAGCAGCTATCTTTGGCTCTTAGACAGCAGTTAGGCTTAGATGGAGAAAGGCATTTTGGTAGGTCATGGCCAATTAATGAAACAGGACAGTTGATTAGAAATCCTGGAACCCATCAACTAGGTCTTTCAGCAGGATTTAATGTTTCAGATATTCACAAACAGCAGCAGAGGCTTGTGACACAAGAGGAGCAATTAAATTACTTGGGGAGGAATCTTCCAGAGCAGAACCAGAGAGGGTTCTATGATAATCCTATGATGTTTGAGAGGTCTGCACCTATTTCCCAAGGAAGGGAATTACATGACCGTCGTCGCTATTTACATCGAGGTGATCAGATGGATTCTTTATCCTCTCATCATCTACAACCTACTGACGATCTCTTTGGTCACCACCCTGATGCCTTCAAGGGTTCACTCCACGTCAACAATGGACATGTGGAAAATAGCTGGATTGATCCCCGGGTGCAACTACAGCAGCATCTTGAAGCTGTGAGGCAGAGAAGAGAGTTAGGCGATACTGTTTCATCAACAGATCTGAACATGTCTGGATCTGTTGGCTCTCATGAAGACAGTTCCGCACGAGGTTTTATGGACCTACTTCATAAAAAACTGGGTGTTCAATCCGCACAACCATCAGCTGTTGATAAATGGCATCCTCTTTCATCAAGAAGTGACAAATCTTGGCATGTTCCAGAGGCTAGTTCAATAATGCATCCTTTTGAGCTTCAGCCTGATCATCAGCAAGTCCATCTGAATGACCCTTTTTTAGAAAGGGCTCAGAGTACTAATTCCAATGCCTTAATCCATGATCATTTATCCAGCATGCATATCTCTGACCAATACAACAATCTAGGGAACACTGAAAGAATGCCTCTTCGGTCTAGATCTGGTTCATTACTTGAAGAACAACCAGTGTTATCTGCAAATATGGACCCTTTACATCCCAATTACAGAATTCCTTTTCAGATTGGTAAATCATCTATGGAAAAGGACTTACTGGAGTTAGAAGCAAATAAGGGTCAGAGACATGAATATATGGGCACAATTAATAATTTAGTTCCTGGGATGTCGGACATGTCAGAGCAAGTGGAAAACATCATGAATTCCATGGAACTACCTGCAATTGCCCATAGTAGACATAGCTCACTGAGCAGTGCAGGTAATATAGCACACAACTGTCGTTTTTTGTTGAACTTCTGTATATGATGGTTGAAAATAATAAACAAGATTCTGCAGGTGGTGATGGCTCATTTGGTCGAGAGATAGGTTTGAATAATTCACGAGATGAGGTTTCTGGTGACAGGTAGCATCTTTTTTTGCAAACGGTTCCTTTAGGTCCTAATTGAATATGGTTAACTGGGTTCTATAAATTTCTCTTGCTGACCGGTTTTTATTACACGTTTGTTGAGTTCAAAGTCTATTCCTGTATATGGTGCTTTACTGTTTTTAATTTTGTCTATTCCTGTTTATCATTTAGCAGTAGGCTTTGCCCAAGGTTGTTATAGTCTGGATAGCCCATACTATTGTTCTGAAACTTTTGCACTAACTGCAAAATTTTCCCCATGTTTGAAGAAGTTTGCAGATAATTATTTATTTTATATACTTTTTGAATGCAACTGAGTAGGATTTCATTGACTAAATTTATCTAAAAGTGATAAAGTAATTAATCTCCCAAAATGGTGAAAATGGGCTGGGGCTACATATTGGAAAGGAGGAGTAGCAGAAGAATGACAATTTGTTCTAGTTATGACTTTGTACTCGAGTTATTATTGTCAAAAGGGATAGCAATTTGGATATATCTAGGTTCATGCATTCGTCTTGATGCATTTGCATGCATACATGGATGAATTGATATAATTGAATGATTATTGTTGGAAAAAAATTATTAAAGATGTTTGATTGTCTTTTATTGGCAGGATACCTCCTTCAACCAAAGGTTTTGATAATACTTTCCATAAGCGCCCCCATGTGTCTCGGGTTTTATCTTCACCTGATGTCCAGTCAGACCAGCCATCCGCACCCAGTGTCAATCAAAATAACTTAATAAATCTCACATCTAGTGAAGGTATGTGATTTTCTCACAACATTTTACATTTTACGTATGAAAATTTCAGCAGTCTGAAATAGAAGATTGTATGGTAGGGAGACGAGAACCGTCTGCAAATTCGTCAATGAGTAGCATGACAGATGCTCAGGCTGCTGGAAAAAAAGAGGTTCGGTTTAGATCTTCTTCGTTCAGTGAAGGTGCTGTGTCAGAGACATCATTTATGGACATGCTGAAAAAGCCCGTTCTTCCTGAGGTGGTGGTGGAGTCGCATGCCGGTAGTGGAATTGGGAGTGAGTCATCTGATGCAGCACAAGCAGCAAGAGGGGGGAAAAAGAAAGGGAAGAAAGGAAAACAGATAGATCCTTCTCTTCTTGGTTTCAAGGTCTCCAGTAACCGGATCATGATGGGTGAGATTCAACGCCCTGAAGATTGATAGTTAATTGCTTGTAGATTAGGTGTAAAATTTTGCGAATTTTTGTTTTTTTTGGGGGGATAAAGGATGAAATGGTGTACAGTCCGCTAGAGCATAGCTATAATATCTGAATACATCTGTTTTTTACGATAGGTGTATAATAGATTTGCATTTTTAAAGCGTCGACGAGTGTGTACATAGTCAGTCAGTCAGTCACTGATGAGTGTATATAAACGAGGAAGCTATGCTTGTTATATGGCTATGCTTATTATATGGTGGATGATTTTGGTGTGTGGGAGGAGGGGGGATAGACACAATAGAAGAATCAAAGAGAATTAATTGTATCCATCGTGGTTTGTTCAAGAGTTAAATTCTTATTCTCTTCATTTCAAAACTAGGTCGAGTAAATCATGTTGTATTCCCTATCTTTTTTAATATAAAGTATTAAAATTAAATATTGCAATGCCGTGGTATCGATTCGTAAGATTAAAATTTAAACTTCATTTTGTTTTGAAGCTTGCTTATGAGAATTGAGAATAATGAATATAAATTATTAATGTATTTTTGAATGATTAAGTTCAGTAGATAAGGAATTTAACGATAACCGTTGAAGATCATCTTCTATCCTGTGTCACCGAATGAAAAAGATAAGAGCCTGTTAAATGAAAGAAGCAATTTTGGATCACTTTTTTTTTCAAAGTTTTATTAGTTATGATTGGTGGACGTTCTCCAACATAAATATATTAGCATGTGGCAGTTCCCATTCCCAAATGATGATGAGGAATGACAATTCCAAAGTGGTTGGTGCATCCCATAGCCTATGAGTGATGTCCATCCCACAGTCCATAATTATTTGACCTTTTTGGACTTATCCAATACCTTCATGAGACGACCAAAGACCAAGTTCTATTATTTTGGATAGTTGCGATAAGGTTCAGCTATTAAATATAAGAATAATTTATGTTATTGGTCGACACAAAAATATTTCTTCCATATTTAATTTTAAAAATAGTACTGTACTCCGTAAAATACAACAGAACTCTAATAACTCACTTTTGAAAACAAAAAGTATTTTACAGTTTTGTTTATAGTTAAATTTATATGTTTTAATACTTTCTTCTGCCCTTCTTTAAAGGTGATAGAGCAAGTTATCCAGCTCGACGTGGGTTTGGAATTCATTGGACCTTGAAAATGAAGTTCAAACTTATTATTTAGCTTTTGTGAGATAGGGTCAACTCAAGTTATCGTCTAATAACTCAGGGCGATTGCTTCCAACCACTCTTAACATATTCTCACCCAAACCGTTATACAACTCATTTGTTACCAAATCACAAGAGTCTAACATTCAACTTTATCATCAACAATACAACCAAAATTATTGTATATTTACAATGGATGATCGTCCACTGTTATTGTACTATTATTACGCCAAAAATATATTATTATTATTAATATTTTTTTATCATTGTTGTTTTTTAATTTTTACTTAATAAGAATTAAGAAGAATGTCTGATTTATGAAAGATTTGTTGCTTTCAACAAATATATTTAATACATTTTTTAAAATTTAAAAAACGTATATAAATTTTAGAAATATTCGTAATTGTTTTTAATAAGAATGAAGTAATTATGATTAATGATAATTAGTATTTAATTTGAATTTATGAGTATTATGATCTAAGTTATAATTATCAATAATAATAATAATAATAATTAATAATTATTATAAAATTAAGTTAATATAAATTAATAAAATATTTAAAATTATAATTAATGACTATTTATATCTAATTCAAACTTTTAAGTATTGTTAAAAATGTTATAAAATATGATTATGAGTAATCATTATAACTAATAATTATTTTAACATTGTGCTAAAAATAAAAATAATAAAATATTTAAAACATTAACTTAGAATGTTGATTTAAATGATGATAGAGGGAGTCATATACTTTAGAATGATTTTTAAATTAAGTCATACTTATTAATGATGGTTTTAGTATGAAGTTTAAGATGTTGACAATTATTATATAGTGAGTTATAAAATTGGAAATGTTAATTTAAATTATTTTCTAATATTAAGAACTATTACTAGTAATTTAAGTATGTTATTAAAAATTTTAATTAGAAACAATAACTGTTTTTTTTTGGTTTTGAAGGAAATAAAGATGCTAGGTATAATTGTGGATGTCACTTATAAATGAAGTGGGCTATGATGTTAAAACAAAAATAAAAGGAGTAAATGATATGACAGTTATGAAGTGGATTTTGATAAAAAAAAAGATAAAAACAACATATTTGATGATCATGACATGGATAAAGTATATTTTGTTTTAAAGGAAAAGTAACGGTATAGATTTTCTATTGGATATTTTGGTGCTATCATCTATTGGGTGTGACGATAAAACAAATTACTTTTTAATTATTATTTATTTATTTATATTATTTTTTATACTATACTAAAAAAAAATTTGAAACATAATTTTACGATAACATATTACATGATTAAAATATTCATATAAACATATATTTACAATACTGTATGCATCTTATATCTACACCATTTATTATATTTTCTACACTAGAAGAGGAAGAAGTGTTATTTATTTACGGTTTTCCCTTCATATACTGACTTTCAAATAGGTGGAGGGAAAAAACTTATGGATATGATTCACTTGGACTGTTGGGATAAAAAGAAGGTACTCCAATTTGTCTTTCTGACAATCGATGCATTTGAAGTAGAGAGGAAAGTAATAGTAGAGTTTCCTGTTCCCTGAAATGTCACATAATTATTCACTGCATTGGTTTGCCATACATTCTCCAAGAAAACAACCACAATGTCAGCGAAGAAGGATCAAACATGTTGGGAGCAGCCCATCTATGATAAGGTTATAAAATTTTGTTTTTCACACACAATCATAAAATAGGGAAGTGAGACAAATATTACATAAAAAAATATACAACATATCATAATAAGATAAAATGAAATGAAAATTCTCCCAAATCATAAAACTGGATTTTATCATATTTTATAAAGATATTGATTAATTTTGTAGTGACTAGTTAGGATAAATGAGCTCATGGCCAACCAAGTAACATCTCATCTTGAGTAATACTAACTCGTTTAAATCCCCAAGGTCATACCTCCAATTTAAATAATCAAATTTTTATTTATCATAAATTTTATTTCAATATTAAACCATATAATTATATAAATAAATAAATAGATATGATCAATAAGTAATTAAAATAAATATAAATAAATAAAAAAGACTAGTACATAAATGGAGATAAATATAAATAAGTAAATGAAAGTAAATATAAATTGAATAAATAGGACCACTGCACAATTAGAGATGAATATAAATAAATAAATAAGAATGAGAACTAAGTATAAATTAGAATGAGGTTAGGGACATCTCACTTAAGGTAAATATAAAGATAAAAATAATTAAAGTAAAAAGATAAAATGATAGATGTCTTATCTCCTTACCTTAGTTATTGTGAAAGATATATCCCAAAAATTTGTAGTTACTCTGTGAACATTTTAGCCTTCTTCTTCTTCTTTTTATCTTCAATGTCAATCTCCACACTTTTCACACTCACAAACTCCTCTTCTATTTCTTTTTTTGATCTTACTTTCTCCGTTTCCCTTTCACATTCACTACCCCTATTTATAATACATGTGTAATCATTACCTTCAGTTAGAAAACACTGTACATTTTCTTCTCCTTTCAATTTCTCTGGTGAGTTTCGTTTCTTATGGATAAACTTTCCATATATTTTTTTTTCTAACCTGTATTGTATTAAATCTCAAATAGCATTTATTATCCATCTTATTCGATGCAAATACGTGGAGCAGAGAATTGTGGTGAAGATTTTTCTCTCTTGTTTTTTTTCCATTATATATCAATATATGAGTTTATTTATTATTATATGTACAAGTTTATTTGTAACCGTAATTAATATATATTTTATATGATTATATATACATATTTACGTAAACTTAACTTTTATATTTTATTGTTTATATATATATATATATATATTTATTATAATTTAGTTTTATTTCTAATTGATACAAAAAAATAAAAAATAAGATTTTTAATGTCTTTACAACAATCTATCATTGGAAAATGAAATAATTCTACACGTTGAAAATACATTTTGATATTTTAACATATTGAATCCATTGGTTGTTATATCTTAATTATTTCATAACTTTGATGTTAGATTTTTATATTTTAGAAACCCATGGTGTGTTAATTGACAAAGAAAACTTTGGTTACATACATAAAAAATGGAAGATAAAGAAAACAATCCTCTCAAAGACAAAAATCTAAATCAACATTTTAGTAACAAATTTAACAATATAGCGCATGTCGTAGACTTCTATTTATTGTGTACAGTTCTTGTTCACTACACTTACCAACATCGTCTAATTGATCATTACTAATGAGAAATTGATGTTGCAAGAATTTATAAGTAGTTGAGTAAGTCTTTTTTTTAAATAATTTGTAGTGTCTTTTATTTTAATTTCATTTCAAAATTTCTTTTATTTTTTTTTTTGATGTTACATTGAGCATTAAAGATACACTATATTGGTATTTAATTTTTTTTAATATATTTCAAAATTTCAAAATCAGTGCTCATTAGTGTATTTTGAATGCACACTAAAAGAACAATACATGAAAACCCATCAAAAAATCCAAAGCAAAAAATAATGAAGTCAATGACCATTCCTATGGTTGGAGTTGGTTGGATAAGTATGAAAAATTTACCTTCTATTGAAAAAAAGTTCGTTTAGTAAAGGTAAAAAACACAACTTACAACTTACTTAGCATACATCAATTATAGGGCGATGGGTGTGAAGTTGTTTTTGATAAAGACCAATGTGTAGTTTACAACCTTGATGAGACTAAATCATTTCCTACAAATATACATCGCAAATTTTATAAAATCTATATAGTTTTAGAAACACAATCTCATTAGGGTATTTTAGTTATGTTATTTAAAAACAATATTCTATAAGTTGTGTATAAGAGGCAAGCAATTTAAAATATCTTTTCAAATTGTTGATTGAGTTTCCAATCAAAGACCTAATTTAACTTATACAATTGGACTTGTTTAGATCTACCAAAATTACATCTATTGGTGGTAAATGATATAATTTAATAATTGCATATAATTACACTAAAGAGACATGGGTGAGAAACCACGAGAACAAGACTTTCAAAGTCTTTTCATAATTCTATAACAACAATAAAAAAAAAGTCAATTATTTATAGTAGAAGTGGTCATGGTAAAGAATTTGAAAGTAAAAATTTTCAAGTTTTGTCTTTTGCTAAACTTAGTATATTAACCATAGTTTTTTTAACTTCAAGAATGCCTTAAGGTGTAATGGAGAAGAAAAATCTCTCTTTACAAGAAATCGTTCCAATGATGATCAACACAAAGTCTACTCCAAATAATTTCTCAACAAAAGCAATTAACACAACTTGTGCTAGAATATGATCTAGCACACTCTAAAATTTTGATTTAGTGTTGGTAAACAATAAAGCACAAATCATGAAAACACTTTGTCTATACGACACAAGTTTTATAAAAGACAGATCATGTGACATGCGATGAGCTTCGTTTGACAAACAACACAACACATGTAATCTCTTTCCATCATCTAATCATAAGATGATACACATGCACACAATGTTTTAAGTTAACGTTGTACCTAATGAAAATATTTATGAGATTATTTTATGTTGTAGAGGATATTCTCATCTTTACATATGCCAAGATGATCTTACAAAGGAAAAGTCAATGTAAAAAATATCTTAAAGGACGTGCTAAAAATGCTTCACGTTAATGCATATTTTGACGCACCGATGTCAACTTTGGAGATACTATCTTCCTTGTAAGGTGCTATGTCATACTATAGTTTTGTGAAAAGCTCTCTAATTGAGGCTTGATAAGTCTTGCCACTATTAAGATTTTACTTTAAGAATTTATAAGCATTTAATAAAGCATGAAGAACATTTAATGCACCTCTATGTTCATTGGTGAACATACAAAGCCCTAGAGATGGAAATTAAGTGAAGTCTCTTAATCAATAAAAGCGGATTTGCAATGACTATTTTCTCAACTCCAGTTTTAAAGAAATCTTCCAAGTTGAAGACAAGAAAGACAAGATGTCGCAATCGAGATCGCGGCGGGACGGCGAAAATAATTTTAAAAGAAATAGAGGAGTCGCCACCATAGTTTATTATGGAAAGCTATAGAAAAACCTTAAAAAGAATGGTCACTGACTTGGGTTTGGGAGTCGGTTATGTGTGGGAAAGGTATTAGCACGCCACAACGCCCGTCTTAAGACGATTCCCTCGTTAATTAAGTGTGCAAGATAGAATTTAATGTTTAAAATATTCGTTGTTCCCCAAAAAATCAAACAAAATAAAAAACACATACAAAAATAATAAAGATTAAAAACAAAATTATTTTTTACTTTTTTGGCCCGACAAGGATTGTACCTTGCTCCTATGCCATTTGGAAAATGAGGGATAACGTAGTTCTTTTAAAGAGACTGTTTGATATTATTATTATTTTCTAAATTTTAGATATATATATATATATATATATATATATATATATATATATATATTTTTAATATAAAGAGAACAAGA
>Ga0214543_1002744_pt1 | contig 34639 bp, 11 predicted proteins | sample CNSS2metaG_FD_160094 | JGI IMG/M metagenome (GOLD analysis project Ga0214543, IMG submission 160094) | Root nodule microbial communities from cowpea collected in UCLA plant growth center, Los Angeles, California, USA - CNSS2 | ecosystem: Host-associated > Plants > Roots > Nodule | place: USA... | reverse complement strand
TTAATATATTATGTATATATAATATATATATATATATATATATATATATATATATATATATATATATATATATGTTCTTCTAATTTCAGTAAATTAAATTAATCAAAAATACATTTTTATATAAATGATAATGTGAAACGGACCAACGAATTGGCAGATCCGTTAAAAAAATTAAGAACGGATTGAGTATTTTAATTGGCTGCCTGGTTTAGTCTCTTCTGTTTAATTCACATATACGCCTGGTTTAATCTCTTCTGTTTAATTCATATACCTACGATGAATATGATTTGCATAATTTGTATTGATTTAAATTTCCAAAATTTGGTGACACCAACACGATAAATTATGTATGTTTTTATAAATAAGTTGTTAGAGTTTTTTTTTTTTAATTTATCCAATAACAATATTTTATTTGTATCTTTTTTTTGTTTCAATCTTAATTATAATTATTATTATTTTTAACATATTTATATCTAAAAATTATGAATTATAAAATTTGAATGTTACTTATTTTATAAAAAAAATTACTAATTTCAGGCAGACCGATCCAGAAAAATTAAACCGTATTTCATATGTAAAATGGGGACCGACCTTCACGCATTGTCGTCTCTATATTTAGAAGGTGTGTCTTTATTAATACTGTAAATAAATTAAATTTTAAAAAAGGAAAATGCACTAAAAAAGTTAAGGGTAACTTAAATCTCCTTGTGGTGCTCTAAATGATATTATTTTGATTAAAAAAAAAAAAACTATTGTTTGCACGCTTTATGTTAGTTTGTAATTAACATCTTTTATAATTTGTTACGAAGGTTCATACTTAGAGCAATATAAAACATATATAGATATGTGCGTTTGGGGAAAATATATGTTTATTATAGATGGGTGCGAGGGATTTGGAATTAAATTATTTATGGCTTAATTGTGGTTTAGGTCGTCGAAAACTTTGTTGAATTTTTAATAATATAGTTTATTGACTATTTAACAAATTTAATTTTAGAATTAAATCTTTCTTATTAATTGTTTGTTTTAAGTTAGTTATGTGAATATTAATTATGTTAATTTTTATTAAAGTTAAATTGCACGCTTGAGTTTACAATAACTAAACATTATTTGATGTAATAAAGTTATCAAATTTTAAAATTAAAAAAACTTAAAATAATAAAATTATAACTTAAAATTTGAAAATAATTAAATTATATGTAACAGCAATCTAACGACGTGGCAAGATAATAATAATATTAAGGTTAAAATATTTCATCTTATTTACCAAAATCTCAATTTGGTCTCGTATCTTTATTAGTCTTAATTAGGTTCACATTTTTGTAAATCAGTAACAATTAGGTCTTTTTATAGAACTAAAACCGATAAGTAGGTGTCACGAGTCAATTCTTAATTTTTTTGAATTTTTTTGAATTTTTCTTTTTTCTTTAAATTTTTTTTTTTAAATATTTATGTCATGTGTCACGTGCTACGTGTTAATCTAATATGGTGACACGTGTCAAATTATTGTATGAATCTCAATTTGGTTTCTTATTTGTTAATTTGATTTAATTTCAGTCCCAAATTTTTTAAAAAAATTTTATTTCATGTGCTTCAAATTTAGACCAAATTTAATTTTTATATAAATATAATGATGATACTTTTATTACACATGTTATTTCTATTACATATTTTTAATAATATTTAATTTATTTAAATTTATATTTTACATTAAACTTTATTTTAAAACTATAAATATATAGATTAATAAATTTATATTCGAAATATTTGTATAACATTATATATCAACAATTTTGTAGAGTTGGCTTAAAAATAACAATTTTATAAATTCAAATGTAAAATTTTAAAACAAGTTTATAACAAATTAAAATAAATATATTTAAAATTTTAATATTAAATACAATTAATGTTATTAAAATAATTAATAAAAATATCAATTTTAATAAAAATAATCATAACATTATATAAAAGTAAAATTTGGTCTAAATTTGGACGTCTGAAATTGACAAGTTTTAAAAAAATTTGAGACTAAAATCAAATCAAATTAACAAATATGATGACCAAATTGAGATCCATACAATAATTTGACACGCATCACCATATTAGATTGACATGTGGCACACTACAGATGTAACACGTGGCATAAGTATTTAAAAATAAAAAAAAATTCAAAATTCAAAATTCAAAAAAATTAGAAGCTGACACGTGACACCTACTTACCTACTTAACAGTGTTAGTTCTATACTAACCGAAATGACCTGATTGTTACTAATTTACAAAATTATGAACCTAATTGAGACTAATAAAAATACGATAACCAAATTAAGATTTTGATAAAAAAACGAGGAGTAATGGAGTATTTTAACATAATATTAATCATCTAACACAACATTACTATCATTAAACAAAAAAAAAGGTAACTAACAGTGAGATTCAATTGAAAAATATAACTTATTAAGTATTCCATATACTATAAAGATTTATAGAAACTCTCCAAGTTGATTAGAACATAAAACATAATTAAATCATTATTTATTATTTATGATTTGAGGGATACATTGTTTAAAATATTTAAACCATGGTGTTGGATGGATGTTGGCATGGAACAAGACATTTTGATTGAATTTGTTATTTATACCTTAAATATTTAAGAGATTTTTTTTTGTCTCCACTTTTTTTTTCGCTTTTACTGCATTTCATTCAGATTTAATTGATTTTGTAAATTTAACTAATTTTTAAAATTAAATAAATAAAAGATATTTACAAAATAAATAAAAAATATCTATATTTAAATTACAATAATATTTATATTTATTTGTATAATTATAATTTTATTAGTTTTTGTTACAAGAAGTTAGCAACATGTAACGCATGTGTTCTCAATTATGATTATAAAAACAATCTACAAAAGTAATATTAGGAATCATAAGAAACTAAATTTAAAGTTTTTTATGCCACGGCATGCCAAATTGTTAATCCTTATCATCGTTGAAGAAGTAATACTTTTAAATAAATCAACCAAATTAAATGTCATACAAAAATAAGTAAATGACAAACCAAACTAAATTTATGTATAAACAAATAATACTTTCAAGAAATAAATCAACCAAATATAAAATAGGAGATGTTAAAACTATTTTAAAAAAGAAAACTAATTATAAGTAAGTAAAGATGTCAAGATAAATTTTAATCTATGAGCTAAGGGTTAAATCTTTTTTTTTTAAAGTGGATTGAAGTTAATTCGGTCACTTAATCCATGGGTTCGAACCGGATTGAGGATGAATTGATCCACAACCCATCAACATCACTATTATTTTTTAAAAATATCTCTATTATAATTATTTATTATTTTTAATTATATATAGGTGCACAATTTGATATTTTTAAATACTAGAATGTTACTAAATAATATTTAAATAGTTTGAATGTTTAATTTATTTATTTATCAAGTTAATTATACATGTATATACCTTATACTTTAATATTTAACTATTATCTTTATAATAATATGTAAACACTTTCATTTCACCATTACAAATAAATTGAGTTAATTCATTTTCATTGTAATACAATGAATATATAAAATAAATTGCAAAAAAAAATCATAATTAGAATGAGTTAGTTATCGAATAATGATGATAATTATATTAATAGGGCGATTAAGAGCAAAAATGTTATGGGTTAATTTAAAGGAGATTTCATTTTATATTCTTTGATTAAGAATTTATTTACCACTTTCTACGAGGCATTGTAAGGATAAATGGTTGTTATTTAATAATTTTTTTGGTAAGAGTCATTTATTATACCTTTAACACTACTAAAGTACCATCTTTTTCATACTCATTAGATTTAAATTTTTGTATAAAGTACATAAACAAAAACTCATTATTAATTGGTTCAATTTAGGAAGTTAAAAAGTATTTAGATTACTACACGTTATTATATTCCCATCCCATGTTAAATGGCCCTAATTTTGTTGCAACGAAACGACGCCGAATCATGTTCCCTTTTAAGTTAAAATAAAAAGATGGCATAAGAAATGGTGTCGGGGGTAGCCATTGTTACGCAATCCTATATGGCGCTGATAGCGTCAGTTATCGTTCTTTTCTCCACTCTCTCTTCTTGTTCTTGCCCTTCCAACGCTCCGGTAAACGACGTCGTTCGCGGCAGCGTCTCGGAGAACGACAATGCCGTTTTGATTACGGCGGCGGAGGACGTAGCGTGGGTGCAAGACCAGATCCAACTGAACGGACTGCACGTGCACAACAACATCCCCCGCAAAGGCATTAACCCGCGCACCAGGGCTCACTAACTCGACGATCTCAGAGAGTAAGCTCTCTTTCCTGCAATTTTCTCTTTAACTCGTTCTTTTTCGGATCACATGTATTTTACGGCCATTTTATTTGTCAGAATGATAGAAACATGCACGGGAATCTGCATATGGGGAATAGATTTGCGATTAAACATGAATTTGTTTGCGTTATTCCCTTCTTGTTGTAATTGTCTTTTTCTTTGTTCGGCCACTGTAATGGAATGTTTCATCGATGATAGTAGAATTTTTTACTGAATGGTACTCTGCCATTAATTTACTTAGATAGGATAATGACTAAAAGAATTTCACAAATAACACTTATCTTAATATATTTTTATTTTGAGATATTCTTGTAAATTCCTTAAAAGCATCTTGGATAGGGGCGGCCAGCACGTAACTCAATGTTAGATGTTTTCTCTTTCATTTGGGCTGCATTTTTGCAATAACTAATAAAATCTTAATAGTGTATTTTACTATTATTATTCTGTCGAATCTTGGATGCAGTATATTGCAAGTTGTGGTTTGTAGGAACCAGGTAGACTTTGGACATTTGTGCATTGGAAAGTGCAATTCTTCGGTTCAATTTTTTTTAACCTCTTTGTTTGGATTCAAATTCAAATTCTTGCATATTCTTCTGACTCAACTGGTTGCGATTTCTGTTATGTTTTGCAGATATAAAGGTATATTGCAGATATGAGGGAGCTGATTCAGATAACCACCATGTCTTACCCTAGTCGAGGAGCACCATAGTAACTATGGAGAAACTTGGGGAGGTGGAAAGAGATGTGTTTGGATTTCTCGCTCTGCCCCCTAAACTCAAACTCTACACCCACGTCCTTGAGATAGGTTTTGGTATAGCTTCCTTCCCCGGGCCTTCGATAGTGTAAGGGGAAGATATGGATTTCAGCAAGTTTGATTCTGGAGTTATGTATGATTTGATTTAAATGCCTGATAAACTAGTGTCGGTTGGACTTGAGAGGTTAGCTGATAGATTGAAACCTTATGATGGGCGAATTTTTGTAACATATCATGAAGTTATATTCTCAGTTAGGAGGAGAGGAATGCATAAGGAGGCTTACGAGTTCAGGGTTTGAGTATACAGGGAAGCATACACATGATAGTTTTCTATTTAATCATTATGAGATATGGTTTGAATTTGGCGGTTCAGGGCTTAATTTAGACACGGAAATGGAAAAAAAAAATTGGAAATTATCTCAGTGCAGTGGTATTGTGTCTCTGCTCTCAGGATCTATCCTTGTCCTTGAGCAACTCCATGTTATTTTTGGTTTAGTTAGGGAGCGAGCTCAGAATTAAGAACCTGGTTTGTGGATTTCGACGTAGAGAAGGATCATGTGATTTTGGCGGAGGACTCAACAGAACCAAAGGCTTGCGATTATTTATTTGATGTAATTGCTTGCCTGGCTTTGGCTTCTTTTCTGATAAAATAATTTGATGTAATTTAGTCTATGCTGTAACAGTCATAGTTTAGCCCTTATTCTATGTTGCAACGGTCATAGTTCAGCAAATTTCTTTCTGTTTTTTTCTTTTATTCTCTTATATAACCGGATTTAATGTACTTTAAAACAACAATGCAAACATATCCCCAAACTTTGTGTCAATTAAATAAAGAACTTTTCAGTAAATACTTACTATGTTTGAGTAGCAGAAATATGATTATCGAGTTACCCAATTCATTCTATATATTTTTTTTTTCAACCTTGATGAAAAGTAGAGGCAGAATAAGTATGTATGGTATTATTGCAACAACTTTTTGAACTATATTCTTATTGTAGAAAAGGATAAACATGGCGACCGGTTACCATTTTTATACTCCTGAGAGGTTGTCATGTTCTGCCACCGTTTTATATCCACAAAATGTAAATAGAAAAAACAAAGAATGAAAGGGATTTGGAAAGGAAAAGTAAAACAGTGGCGGTTTGTATTAGAATCCTCAGACAAAAAACGGAAAATGTTTCATAATATTGAAATAACATACTAATGATAACTTCTAGTCTAGATTTTATTTTCAGCATTAATATATCTATCTATATATATATATATATTTATTTATATATGTATGTGTATGCACACACACTTATATAAATAAAACAAAAGTTTCAGACAAGAGCAGTGCACTTAAAACGACGTCGTTTAGGCCTAGAGTCATCATTCCAATTTTGAGGGCAATTCTCTAACCTCTAGCAGAGTTGAGTGTTCAACTCAGAAGTTTCGATGGCTTTACTTCGCATCGCAAGCAAAATTTTACATTCAGCAAGAAACCAAAGTTCCAAGTGCCAGCACCGAACAATCTTTGCCACGGCACAGTTGCAGGTTTCATGGATGGAGAAGGTCAAAAACGTCATCACAGGCCCGAAGACCACGCAGTCCCAGGAAGACGGGTCACAAGCCGATTCCAATTCATTCACTCTGCTTCGTCAGTTCCTTTTAATTCCAATTTCGCCCTTGCTTCTCCTTTCTCACATATCTCCACAAACTGTTTTTTACATTTACTTAACCTCGTAATAATGATATCATTGATCTCAGGTTTTGCGGATGAAATGAAGAATGCAAGTAGAATCGGCGCTTTCAAGGAGTTCATGGTTGGGCGAAGCAGCGAAGCCACTTTTTCATCTGCGTTCGAGAAATACGAAGCCATAATTCGATATCTTGGGGTTTTGGACCCCACTGGAGAGGTTTCTGGATAAATTTATGCTTCACGATGTTTATTTATGCATATATTAATTGATTTGTGATTTATTCTTCTGCCTTTTATCCTTTTGTTTTGTTATCTCCAGAATCTCCAGACTGCTCAGAAGCAACAAGCGGCAAAGCATTGTAGCTGCACGATTGCTGATGTAGAGAATGCACTTGCTAAGTTTACTTGGGCCAAAGAAGCACAGAAGAAGATAGAGAAGTTAAAAGAAGAAGGAAAACCATTGCCAAAAAGTTTTGCTGAAGTAATGCTTCTTATTATCACTTTAATTCCTTGCTGAAGTTGGTTCAATTGATAATTTTTTGGAAGAAATTTTAGTTTTGTCATTGGTTTATTAAAAGCTTATCGTTTTTTTACTCTCGCTTTTGTAGTAGTTCTACTCCAAAATAGGTCTTGATCGGGCAGTTTTATCTTGACATTTAGGGTTTGGTATAAGTAGCACGATTTGGGTCAATTATTAGCCTAACAAAGTGCAAAGCCTCGGCCATTGGATAAGGTCCATAGTTTATTTGTAGTGATAATTTAAAAACCAATTACTAGCTTATTCAATAGGATGCCAAAATTTCAGAATCATGTTGTAGATTCATTAGGACTTCTTGATTTTGGCTTATGTTGCTGGCAATGCTGTACAGCATTATGCTTCAAACAAAAACAAACCATGTAAATGTTGATGTCTCCGTCAATGTGTTATATTTTATTCCTTATCTTTTGTTGTTGGTATAGATAATCATTTCTTATTTCAAAACTTGTTTGATTTGGATGTATTACCTTTTTTGATGACTATGATGCTTGTGAGTATGTGCAACAAGATAACAACTGAACTTTGAATGTAAAATAATTAGTGTAATTGCTTTTCTGGGTGCTTGTATTGTAGCCATGCTTTGATAACCAGCCATATTTATATTTCATCTTCTCTAGGTTCAAAAGCTGGTTGGTTCTACCCCTTTAGACCTTGCAAGGTCTAATTTGGCCCAATCTGGACAAATTAGCAGGAATGCGCTCTGTCCATGTGGTTCAAAGAAGAGATATAAAAGGTTAATTTTTCTCCCTTTTCCTGTTTTGTTTAAGCGAGTAAAATATTACTGTGTGTCCATATGTAATTCCTTGGTTTTCTTCGCATACTTTTACACTGTAGCTGATTATGAGGCTAAAATAATTGATTTCAAAACTCCTTAATCCGTGGCCTTCTCAGTTTGCTTCTGTTTGTAATATCTTGTTAGATATTAGAGTAGTTTCCAGCCTACTGTCTTTTATTTCTTAATTTGTTTCTCAAAAGCTTGATTTGGAGTATTAATACGTATTTGTGTATTAGAGTAGTTTTTCCTTGTCTTTTATTTCCAGCCTATCGCGTTGTTCCTTGTCTAGTTGTAAACAGTAAATTCTGACATTTCTTTCTTTTGTATTGAAATAGTAAACGGCATTTTTTATCCACCAAATTATATGAACTTTAATATAAAAAGTCCAGAACCCTTATGTTCCTCATTATTAATTTATGAAGGTGCTGCGGAAAGGATTGAAGGAATTCAGAGAGTTAATGTTAAACTGCAAGTAAGCCTGATCGGTTATGGAGGTACCCCTACACATTGGTGAATTGATCTAGAGTTATAACCAGTTTTGTTCAGTAACCGATCTAGCTGCCCAATTCACTGGACTGCAAGAATACCAACAATAAGTTAATTTAGCTTTCCAATTTTGCTGAACAGTTGCACAATTTTGTTTAGCTTTCCAATTTTTGAGGTGGTCACAGGCAACATATTTTGTTCAACTGAAGAATAGTTAGTTAGTTCTCTTCTTTCTGTCACACCTGCCCAAATAGGCAAGGGAATAATAAGAATGATTGTGTTCGCTTTAAAATTCCAAATGGTTCAACTATTTGTTTACCGATATATAACATCATTTTAGTAAATCTTCGGGATTTGGTATTCAAGTTGCATCGATAGATTTTTGTTTTGGTATATTTGGTCAAGGTGAAAAAGAGATTGGATGAGGGATACACGGTTCAAAGATGGCAGTGAAGTGAAGTGGTCAGGCAAAGTTGACCTCATACTCTCACCCATTGGAAGTGCTTAAATTAATTATCAATCTGGGGATGAAAAATTAACATATGAATGCAGGAAGTATTTGCTCCAAATGATCAAAGTTAGGTGTTTGGACTCCTATATAACGTGCTTCCTATTCTCTGCATGTGTTCTAGTTCAAGCATATCTAAGCAATCTATGTATAACTTTCTCCTAAATCGTGACATTAGAGGCACTATCAGAACTTAGTTTACTAATTACAAGTCAGGAAAAGAAGATATAAATAAAAAGAAGAAAAACAAAAAAAAGTTAATAAAGATGTGAGAGATTTTTGTTAGCTAATGTATAAACTAATTTTAGTTTATGCTTGTGATTCAAAGTTGATCGGTAAATCAGTAGACTATTTATTAACTCTATTATTTGATATGAAATTGTAATAATAATAATATCATTTTTCAATTAAAATAATCTTACTTAAAAAAGAATGAGTACAAGTATTTAATATGGGTATTATATATATATATATATATATATATATATATATATATATTTATATATATATATATATATATATATATATAAGTAATAAAATAATACAGGAAGATTTGCAGGAGTATTATCCCGTTACTAATGACCATTGTCTTTTACTAGTAAGTTTCATAAGTAAGCATAATTGTTTTTTTTTAATTATTTAGTTATCAAACACAATTGTAACAAAATACCGTGCCAATGCAGGTATTACTATTCTAAGAATGTTATGAATCTTCACGAGTTAGAAGTTGGTAAGGTCATCTGAATATTTTATATTTCACTCATCCTTAATTTTTCTTTTTTTTTTATAAAATTTCATCCATTAAACATGGGAAAGTCTATTTCAATTACTCGGTAATTATTAGTTCAAGCAAGAGAATATTGTTCAACAAACATATGTTTAGAGAAGAAAAGATGAATTATTGTGTTATCTCACTTCCAAAGAGGTAAATAGGTGCGGGAAGTACATTGAAAATTTCAGGTTATGACATTATTGTAACAGCAGCCTGCACTATTCAAGTCAGTTTAAACCTACTTTTAGAGAAAACCAGTTAGAACACTTCAATGTAGTCAAAAGGTATGGTTTTCATTTTATTTATTAGAAATAATTTTCATTTCATAAGGAGTTATTTTATTTGGTACATGCATTCGGAGTACTTATTAATAGTCCCACATCGGTCAGTAGTAAAAAGCAGTAGTCTTCGTAGTGTTTAAATAAGAACTAACTCTCTACGTTGAAACATACTTACCTGGATGGGGTCTATGGGCGATCATTAAGGTCCATGGCCTAAGTTGGCAACCTCCATTGCACATTGGAGGGGTGCCCACTTAAGGTCTCCCTACATGGGAGAGCCTACATCATAATTTGTGGCAGAGGGGCCTGCGTTCGCGCGGCCTCTACTATTTTGAGTTTAAGATTTATAATTTTCAGGCACCAGGTTCAAGAATTACAATTTTTAATCAAATTAATTACTCATTATCTATTGATTTGCTGAAATACCCTTACCAATTTTAGTTAGTATTTCTGGATCATCTTTCTCTAAGCTGAACATTAGAGTGCGTAACTGATGGCATAGTATCTATGTTCGTCTACCCATTGTTGTCCTTGAGAAGTGCTTGTGGTGAACCTTATATAGCAACGTCTGGTTTTAATATTTCATTTCTTCAGAAAAACTCTTGGACACCAATATATATATATATATATATATATATATATATATTTGTTTTTTTTCTCTCATGGTAATTTCTCTTTGTTCTTCAATTAAACTAGTGAAATATTGCTGTCTGTTCACGCTTTCTGTAGTTCTTGGTTTTTCTGTGCATACCTTTACACACTAGCTAATGTGTTGAACTTAATATATTTTATGTGTGACTAAATGGATTGTTCCAAATTCCCTAAGACCCAACACACTCATAGCATGATACTTTACTAAGATATTATTGTAGTTTGCTGTCTCATGCATTTTATTTCTCCCATCTCTATCAGAAAATCAGTTCTACATGATCAGTAAAACAACAATTTCTATTAACACAGGAGATGGTAATAGTAAAACAACAATTTCTATTAACACAGAAGATGGTAATGTGCCTAATATTAAACTGGAATTGGTGGTTTATTATTTATAAACAATGAAAACTATTGCGTGCTTATTGGCATTTGTCTTTCTTTTTTTCTTTTAACCGTAGTAAATGAATTTTCTTTTATCTCCACATATGTTATGGATTTAATATTTAACATAAGAATTCCACAATCTTAAAGAGATGGTTTCCAAAATTGACCACAGTATGTTCCTCGTTATTCATTTATGAAGGTGCTACGGACATTGTAGACACATGATTGCTACAGCTACACCTGCTTGCAGTTGTAAGTTCACAGTAGAAATTTGATTGAAGTGTGCATTGTTATTTGGTTAGAAGTGGTTACAAATTTGAATTCGCAGAAGAACTCTTTCTTTCATCCATAAGAATTTTAAGACCAGGAGTAGAGTTGCAATTAGTTTGTTTGAATCAGTTATTTTCAAGACAACAAATGGTAATAGTTTCTAAAAACTAGAACCAAGGATCTTCTGGCTATGTCTGTTGAACTAATATTAAACCTTTTTCATCTTGTCTTCAGTTCAAAAAGATTTATATGAAAGATACATTAGTTAAATTAAAATTTGATATTTTTTCTGTGAAGTTCATGAGTTCAGGGTTTGACAGCAGCAAATCCTACATAGGTGAGGGTGATTAGAAACGCACCTAGACAGTATTTTTATTAGTCCCACATCGTTAAAAGATATACATTCTTTTCATCTTAGATAATTTAAATATAGAGTCCCTAGCAACTTTTTAACATACTTACTTGGATGGGGTCAATGAGTAATCAATAAAGCATATGACTTAGCCGGGTGACTTCCATTGCACTCAGGAAGGGTGCCAGACTAAGGTCTCCCCAAGTGGGAGAGCCTACGTCATAAGCCAATTTTCTATTATGTTTATCAAATCATATTTCAATTCAATTCTTATTTAATCATGTTTGACAGACAAAAATCCTTTCAAATTCTTTATTTTTTTTGTGTAAATCAATATCTGAAACTTCAGAAATCAGAACAACACATAGTTTGACCAAGATGACACCAGTGGATCTGTCCACCATTACTCTCCGGCCATTCAAGATGAGTGATGTTGATGATTTTTTCTTGTGGGCAGGGGATGATGAAGTGACAAGAAACCTCAGATGGAAAACGTGTGGATCCAAGGAGGAGGCTTTGGCCTTCATAAGGGATGTTTGCATACCTCATCCATGGCGTCGTTCAATTTGCCTTGACGACTGTTCCATCGGCTTTGTTTCAGTGTATCCTTGGTCAGGTGAGGAAGCTCACAAGGCTGACATAGGTTATGCCATTGGGACTAGCTACTGGGGCCAAGGGATAGCCACAAAAGTACTCAAGATTGCTGTGCCTCAAGTCTTCAAGGACTTTCCCAATTTGCTGAGGTTGCAGGCTTTTGTTGATGTTGAGAACAAAGCTTCTCAGAGGGTGTTGGAAAAAGTTGGATTCATGAAGGAGGGTGTTCTCAGAAAGTATACCTGTATCAAAGGAGTGGTTAAGGATTCTGTTGTTTATAGTTTCTTGTCAACGGAGGAAGTTCTTGTCACTGACTAGATTACTTCTGGTAATGTTTGGTCTTGTTTGGTGCAAGTAATGTTTGGTCACTGACTGTCAGGAAAACTTTTTGTCTGTCAGTTCCATTCCAAGAATAATGCATAAATAATGTTTCTCATTAATTCCTTATGATTTCACTATAATTTGAGACCTTTGGTGTGAAGTTTATCTTAAATCTATTACAAACAAAGGATTGGTTCTGCAAATTTACTTTTCCTTAATCTTATGATTTATTGTTGTGGTGCACTTTCCTGATTCTAGTTTAGTTATTGATATTTTGACTATACTGAATTGGAAGGTTGATTCCGACAGAGGTTTTGTTAATCGACATAGAGATTAGTCCCACATCGTTCAAATAAGCAAAAATATTGTTTTGGGAAAAAAAGTGGAAATCTTGTAATGGTCAAGTCAAAATTATTGGGCTAAAAACAAATTCAGACTATTTTTTATTTTTTATTTGTTGGTTTGATGTATATTTATTTCTCTTTTAAAGTATTACTTATTTCAATTTTAAGACCAACTAATTCAACTTTTTATGTTAAAGAAAATTTTGATATTCTGTTTATTAGAGATTTTTCGAAAGACATCCATTTATTTATAATTAATCATTAACGATATATAATTAAAATAGGAAATAGTGAATAGTTCAACTTTTCTTAATTGGTAGATTTCGTTGGACAATTTAATTGATCTCCGAGAAAAAATCTATTAATTAATCGTCATTTAAGATATTCAAGTTTAGTATAAGTCAAATCCACGTAATAATAATAATATATATTTCTTTATCTTCATTCAAGTTGAATATTCAAAATTGTTTTTTTTTTCACATATTTTTCCTCCCAATTATAGAATTTATCACATCTATTCCTTTTATTTTGATTGTGAAAAAAAGAAAAAAGAAAAACGATAAAAAGATGGGTTTAATTTTTGAGTCAAGACAACCTCCTAAAATACTTGATCTCAAAATGAGATATTATCTTTTAGCCATTATAATTATTCAATTGATTTTTTAAAAAAATATATTTAAAATTTTCTTAAATTCCGATGAAAGAAAATCTCCTCCAACTTGCTAATAGTCAATGTGCAGTGGTCTGATCAACATAAAACATATAAATGAAGTCCATATGAATTTGTTATAAAAAGGGGTCATGACACCAATCTTAGCAATAGTTAATTACACTAATACTATATGGTAACAAATTAATTAAATTAATAATATGGTGGGTGCAGATAACAACACACGTTAAATTGTCATCAGAAACAACAAAATTCATCTTAGATATATTGCACATTAGATAGTGACCGCAACTAGTTAGCATTTGAAAATGACTACAACAATAAATTTGTCAGGAATCAATCATCCTTCTACCATTAAAGATTTTGATTTATGTATTATTTTGTTGTAATCTTTATAGATATATATTTTTTTTCATCCTAAGAGTAAACAACACAAATCATCAACATTAAATAAATAACTTTATTGCATGCAAGAGAAATTTCAACAAATGTATAAGGAATACATACAATCAATGATAATAAACTGAAAATATCCAATAAATAAGAGAGAAAAGCATGATGGAAGTTTTTCTTTTTTTGTCAAGATCGTCACAAAAGTTTTTTGTTAATTAATTGTGCAACTAAGCATCCAAAAATACATACTTAAATCTAATTCACCAGTGCAGTAAAGGCTTTTTGTCCCGATTATTTTCCACATTTTGCTTCGGGTCTGGAACCGAGACATATTGGGGCGAGGCTAAAAGGTACACCCGAAGCCATATACCCAATTTTATGCCTCGGTTGTTTCAAAACCGGTGCCATATACCCAGTTTTCCAACACCGGCAATGGCAACCTTCTTACCCTTCAAGGTCCTACAATTGTTCTTGGTTCGCTGGCCTCTGCAAGGAAGCCCCTGAATATGCCTTATTCCTCTGTAGCACTGACTGTCCTTCAGTCTCTTTATATCAATCGCATTAAATCGTCTCTGAGGCCGCCAACGATATCAAAATTCACAAAGAAACTCACAGAAAAAGGAAAACAAAAATGTAATAACAATATCTTCATTACCAAGTCTCCTTCAATCATGTACCTGGAGACTTCGTCCTTGAGAGTGATGATTTCCTCCTGAGTGAGCTCCTTTGTCAATTTGTTATCCATGCTTATATCACACAAGATCTGTCGCGCTCTGCTCCTCCCAACTCCATGAATGTACTGCAGCGAATACTCGATTCGCTTGTTGTTCGGAATCTCCACATCGCCAACACGAGCGCATTTGATGCTCAATCCTTGAACCTGCACGCACACCTCCAATTCATGTTTTACTGTGCCAAACACGAAACCCTAATTGTGTGTGGTTACCTTTGGAGTATGAGGATTCAGAATGTTAACGGAGGTGGTCGAAGGTGGCTGAAGGGTGTGGTGGCAGTGGGTGCAACGTAATAGAGAGAGAGAGAGAGCACGAGAGAGAGACGCGAAATGAATGTGCAGCACAGGGGGTTCGTTCGCGTGGTGGTTGCAATGGCCGGAGGTGGTCGATCGACGGTGGCCGGAGGGTGTGGTGGCAGTGGTTGCAGCGGAGAGAGAGAGGAGAAAGAGTTGCAGAGGCGCATGCGCGGGGAAGAAGAAGGGTTCGCGAAATTCGAACCCTAAATAAACCCTATGGCTTCGGGTGTTAGAGGAACCAAAGCCATTGACCCCATTTTGGCACCGGGTCTCCTTGAACCGAGGCCAAACAACTAACGTCCAACCACTTTTTGGCTTCGGGTCTTACTGGACCGAGGCCTATTCCACTGTTTGGCACCGGTTTTGAGCGAACCGGGGCCTATACCCCTCTTTGACTTCGGGTATTTGGAGAACTGAGGCCTAAAACTTGACTCTAATTGCAAAAATGCCACCGCGCCATTATATGCTTCGGTTCCTGGCCAACCGAGGCATATAAGGCGAGGTAAAATGGGAATTCTGCACTAGTGATTTCAGATTTTTTTACTGAATATTTCTACTGAATATATTGGTACTATCGTATGCTGAATATTAAAGATATACTATGTTGATATTTTAAAAATATTTTTAATATATTTTAAAATTTACCGAATAAAATTTTGCATTAGCGACCGAAATCGTAGTGGTTGCTAATTTTTTTTTATGACAATTAGCGATTGAAAAATATTTGGTTGCTAACTAAAATTTTTTTAATACATGAATCAGTGACCGAAAGTATAGTGGTCGCTAAATATGTATAATTTTATAGTTAGCAACCAAAAACTTGGTGGTTGCTAAATATTTATTACATGGTAATTAGTGACCGCAAATTGTTTGGTCGCTAAATGTAGTATTTTTAACATTTCAATTTGTGACTGATATGTGGTGGTCGCTAAATATTGAACATATCATTTAGCGACTAAATTGTTTTGGTTGCTAAATTCAATATTTTTAAAATTGCATTAGATGTGTGTATTTAGAGTTTGGGATTTAAGGGTTAGGATTTTAAGACTTAGGGTTAGGGTTTATGGTTAAATGTTATATTAAGATCCAAAAATTTAATGGTTGCTAAATGTTTATTGTTTTTAGTTGAAAAATAAAATTTAATATTTAATTGTATCACTAAACATTGGCATGTAAAATAATATTAGTTATGAGCTAGTTCGTCATTGATTTTTTTTTTCATACAATAGGTATTGAAACTTTTGAATTTAATACAATTGAAAACAATTGACCACTTTTGTGTAATAGGTATAATTTCGTTTGACTTTTACTTGTTAAGTTAAATGCTTACTTAGACATCATGTGTGAGACTATTCATAAGTTGAATGCTGAACTTATGACAAAGAATGCCAAGGAGAAGACACTTGAAGAAAAGGTTGAACACTTGCTGAAAAATCATGCCAAACAAAGTGAACATATGCATGAACAAAATGAACGTATGCGCTAACAAGATGAACAAATGAAATTTATTTTGCAACATATTCATTTGAAGAATGTTGTGTCAGGTCCTAGTGATCCTACTATTATTGGAGATGATAGAGTAGACCATATCAGTGATAGTAGACTAGGAGATCATTAGTTTCATGTTTAGTTATTTGGTGTGTTTCAATGTTGCACACTTTCAAACTATTTTTGTTTTGTTCTTTTGGATCATGTTATAATATATTTACCACTTGTTATGTATGTACTACACTTTACTATATTATGTAATGTAGTTTGTTATTACTTAGCTAGATTAAATTTTATCATTCATAAACAGGTAAAAATATTATTTTTAAGCAGGTAAAAATCGTAAATAATTAAAACAAAAAATTTTATTTTTTTGCTAATCAGCGACCGATTTTATAGGTCGCTGTTAGTTTCCAAACTTTGCCACCAATTTAGCGACCAACCAATATTAGTCCATGTTGATAAAAAAAATTGCCACCATTTCAGTGACCCCAAACAAATGGATATCTAAAATAATCATACTTTAGCGACCGATTTAATTGGTCGCTGTTTGTCTCATAACTTTGCCACCAATTTAGCAATCAAAAAAATTGTGTATAAATATAATAATCATACTTTAGCGATCGAAATATTTGGTCGCTAACTACCTTCCTTTTGCGACCAAGCTAGCAACCGAATTTAGTGTCACTTCTGGTTGCTAAATTGGTTATGCTTGAGAAGTGACCAAACTTTTAACGACCAAATAGCGGCCGATATTTCAGTAGCTATTTAGCGACTAAATAAAAATTGGTTACTATTGTTTTTGCCACCAAGATTTTTGTTACCATATACATTCGGTCGCTAATTCAGTCACAAAAAGTATTAGCGACTGATTTTTGTTATTTAGCTACTGAATTTGGTGATCGTTAAAATACATTTTTTTAGTAGTGTTATATCATACACATAAAAAATAAATATTAATATTTTCTATGCACTAACTAAAAAATTGATCTAGTTTTGTAGTTATATAACTCTTTTCTTCGGACCGAAATTTAAAATTTACACAAATACAAATTTTCACAAATGCTTGAAAATGATCCAAAATATTCTACAGTGATAGGTTTATCAATCACTTCATGTTTATTTGTGATTTGTTTAAGATTAGACTTAATAAGTAATTAGTTCTTATAATAATTTACTCTTTTATATTTATTTTTATTCAATATTTATTTAAAAAACTGTTATATTAATACCAAATTACTTATTGAACATTGGAATTATAATTAAGAGATTTGTTTTCTCATAATGCAAAAGTCATGTTATTTGGAATAATGTGTTTAAAGTTAATAACTCGGTAACCAATCTTGTCACATTTTTTGTGTTTTACCTAACATTACAAGCACAATAGTTTAGTATTTTAAAGATATATTTAATGTATTTTAAAATTTCAAAAGTGAGTCATCATTCGTATTTAAAGGCATATCATAAAAACAACACATAAAAAGCAGTACAAAATCTAAATTCTCACAATTTTTTCTTTTAAGTTTGTTTCCACCTTTTTCGTCCTTCCTTTTGTATGGGTAAACTTAAAAAGATTTTTTTTTTTAAATATATATTTTTCTTATATGTAAGATGAGATTCATTAAGAAAAAAAAAGTAATTCTTTTAATTTCGTTTTTTTTATTTTAAATTTTACATGATATAATAATTAATTATTATTCTATTGTTCATTTTTATGGGTTACTTTTTTTATATTACTTTTATTCATTTGGTTATATAGCATTGCAAGATTGACTATTTTTATCAATTGAAAAATATTTATTCTCTAAACTAGGATGAAAAAGATGTAATAGGTTTTCTTTTAAAGAAAATCTAAAACCTTTTAATCAATTGTGCTGATGACCTATAAATTAATTTATAGAAAGAATGATGTAAAAGTGCTAAAATTTATAATTTTTTATTAATTCTAATCACCTTGCTTCCAAGTTGTTTTGTTGTTTCCTTTAATTCCATCTCCTATTTTTTTTAATGTGTTGAAAATGATAAATAATATGTAAAGAAAATTATTTTTTTAAATAAAGTTTTGCCAACAAATTTCTAATAATATACGTGATGGTACCTTAAGAAGGAACAAAAAAGCAAAATTATTGTAATTTGAAAAAAAGAAGAATATATATTTAGTGTATTTTAAAGAATAAATTTTGTTACACCTTATTTATAAAAAAGAAAGTTTAGTAAAGTATCATATTCGATTATTATCGTGTGTAATGATAAATTAATTCTCCCCAATGATATCAAGGTTTATTGTAATGATATTTACTATCCAAACATAATAACGTACAGATAGATAAATAAATAAATAAATATATATATATATAAAGTTTCTTTATATAATTTTTTAATATTAACACTATTTTTCATGTTATAGAAAAATCTCAAACTTATCCATTAAGGTGTGTTACCTTGTTAAAAAATCATTAATTCTAATTAAATAATTATAACTTATTATATAATCTGAAAATCTCAATTGAACTCTTTAATTAAGATCTTTTATGTTAAAACAAGTTCTAATATTAACAAAAAAAATCTCTATTTTCTCTCTCTCTCTCTCTCTCTCTATATATATATATATATATATATATATATATATATATATATATATATATATATATAATTTGAAAGGCTCACTGATAAGTAAAGAAATTATATAAAAATTAACCCCTAAAACCTAAATGCCATACACTTAATAAGAGATTAGTGAACTAACTCACACCTCTCAATTATATGCTACTTATTAACAATTTAACCAACTACACAACTACTCATAATCTATGTTGCATTATTACATGACCTGCACCCACCAACCTGAACTTGGCACACCCTTATGCACCACAAACAGCATGTAGTACCCCGGCGGCGCTATCTCCGCCGTCGAGGGCCCCACCACCGTCGCATAATAAGCCTCTCCACCCACGTATGTAACCCCCCGCAACTTCAACACCACCATCCTCTGATTCTGTCCGAAAGAGTGCGTCGTAAACGACGGCGCCACGATCCTGATCGACACGTCACTCGCCGAACCAAAATCAGCCACCGTAAACGTCACGTAACAAAAAACCCTAAACCCTAAAACGTTATTATTCGTGACATACCTAATCGTTGGCCGCACCGGATTAAACTCCGGCGCCAAATACGGCGGAGAAAACGCCTCCAGGCTAAGATCAGTGGGGTACTCTACCCCAGTGAAGTTGTAAAAAACGTGAGGGTTGCTACCACCGACTAAAACCCTTCCATCTTTCAACAACACAGCTGAAGAGTGATACAACCTGGGTCTTGCCGCCGGTGCCATGATACTGAACCGATTCACCGTCTCCGATGGCCGGAATATCACCGGCGTGAACACCGGCTCACGGCTATGTTCCCACCCGGCGGTTCCCGCCCCTACGCCGTTAATTATAACGACATTGCCGTCAGGGAGGAGAAGCATGTCACCCATTGCTCGTGGCATCGGCATCTTCTCCATCACCCAGTTAGGGTTAGAGTCAGAGAGTCTCAGCCTCCCGCACGTGGCAAGGGCTTGCATGAACGCCCCACGCACGGCGCTCTCGAACGAGCCACGTGGCGCTCCGCCGCAGACGACCACTTCAGCTTGGAGTGGAGCAAGGTTTTCGTCCAGTGGGAGAAGAACGGAAGAACCCGAGCTAGGGTAGTTACGAGGATCTTCACCAGGAATCGGAGGGAACTCTTTGATTACACTATTTTGCTTGTAGTCAAATAACACGGATTTTGTGTTGGCGAAGATGAATAGGTTTCCGTCGGGTAAAAGATGGACGAAAGGGTATAAATTATTTTCACTTTCATCGGTGGTTCGTTGCAGAAAGTTAAGAGGAATAGAAGAAGGAATATTGTTGTTAGGTAAGAACTCGTAGTTGAATTGTCTTCTACCTCCAACAACAACGACACGAGCATCTGGGAGTATTTGGTTTGTTGCATACCATCTTCTCTGTGACAACGAACGTGGGAATTCGACCCAGTCGCAGGTTTGGTCGAAGCATGGGGTGAACATGCGAATGGTGCGGTCACCATCGTTGTAGCCTCCGGTTTGAATCAAAGTACCGTTGGGGAGAACCGAGCCTGAGGAACACCATGTGTCGGTTTGTATCATTAAGGGTCGTAGAGTGTTCGTGACAACGTCGTATAGAACGGAGTGAGCGGAACAATCGAGTTTTAGGGCAATGTCGGAGGGATCCACGCGACAACGACCATTGGAAAGAGGAAGGTAGGAGTGACCAAAATCAGTTCTGTCGAACATGATGACTTTGTCGTTGTGTAGAAGTTGCATGTGCATTGGAGATATTCCAATGGTTGGGTGCAAGAGTTGCCATTGGCCTTGGTTGGCGAAGGGTGATGATGGCAGAATCTGAGTCTGAAAACATGGAAATAGTGAAGACAGAATAAAGGGTATTGGTATTAGGATCATGATAGTGTTCATTGTTGGGAGAACGTGGTTGAGTTTATTGGTGAAAAGTTGGTGGAGTTTAATTTATATTTGTGTAGAGAGTGATAAAGTGTGAAACATGTCTGTGATGAGAAGAAGAGAAAAAAGATGCATTGATATAATTAGAGGGAAGAATAAAAAGGAGGGTATCTTTGAAAGGAATGGTTATGATTGGGGAGCTATAAAGGGGCGAAGGTGAAGTTTAAAGGCAAGAAATATGACACCAAAAACCTACACATCTTCAGCTGATTTTAAATCATATTGCTCACATGTTCAGAAAATACAGGACCAGATTCCAGGTTAGATTTTGAAGTATTCGTCCTTGAAGCTCGTAGATCTGTGATAATTTTATCCTGAAAAAACGTATCAAAGAGTTGAAAGAAAAAAATATACATTTAAATTATTTAATCTCAATTCTTGAGTTATTAAGTGTATATGGAACAATATATTAGTTTGGTGGCAAACTATCGTAAGTTTACGGGATTTTATCAATTTTGACCAAAATTATAATCTTATTTTTCAAGTTTTTATTATCTGGGTATTTTAGTTGTCGTAAGTTAAATTTTGGACAATAATATTTTGATAATTTTTTTTATAATTATCTTTTAAAAAGTTTTGAAATATAAAGAAATAAAAAAAAAGATAAATATAAAAGAAATATGTCAAAATTTAGTTGTTAAATTTTTTTTCTTTTAAGTTTTTGTGGTTTAAGATTATTTTAAAAAGCATCTCGTACATTTAACTTTCACAATATCTATTTTATTTTATATATATATATATATATATATATATATATATATATATAATATAAGAGAGAGAAATGTTTTTTGACACACATTGACACTTATAATTAAACGTGACTTTTGCGTGGGCTTTTAAGAAATGCTAACTTTGAGATTTGTTGTAGTGTACATCAAGATCACATGTCAAACGTAAGGGTGGACAAAAAATCCATTTTTTATGATCTAATTAATTTTTTTATGATCCAATTCATTTAATATTCATTCTATCAAAAATTTAATCCATTTTATTGGATCTGGAATCTAATTTACATTTTATATATTTTATGGATTATATATTCATACTCTAAATATAGATTTTCAAAATGGATAATCCTAAATATCCAATCCAAATTTTCAGTTTATATTTTTTGTTAGGTTAGGCTAAAGGTTGAGACGGACTAGCCCAAATTTAGTCATATTTGATTGAGTTGGCGTGACCCTATACAAAATTTGGCCGAATTAGGCCAAATTCTGTCAAGTCGGTCCTGATCGAGATTTGACCCAGTTGGTCCTGAACAAAATTTGGAAGTATTCGGCCAAATCTGTCAAATTCTTTTTTGTCAGCCCTATGGACACAAATTTGGATCCACATCCATTATTTGGATCCAAAATGGATGTGGATTAGATTTTCGATAGGGCTGACACCATAGAATTTGACAGATTTTTTGTCGAGGCCAACGAGGCCATATTTCAGCATAGGATGAACTTGGATGACTTTCGAACGAATTTCGATCGAGGACGACGTGACCAAATTTGGGCTAAGGTCGACTCGACAAAATTTCAGTCGAGATCGACTTGACTTAATTTCGGCCAGGTCCAATTTTGCCTAATACGACCAAATTTTGGCCAGAGCCGATTTGGCCAAATATGGCCACATTTGGGTCAGGGCCTGATCAGTCAAATTTCGGTCAGGGTTGACTCCACTAAATTCGTCGGTCGGGACCGACTTGACTGAATATGTCCAATTTTCGATCACAATCGACTAAGTTGAATATAGTCAAATTTCGTTCGAAACTTAGTCGACCGAATACGGCTAAATTTTGGCAAGTGCCGACTTGACCAAATTTTGGTCATGACCAACTCGATTGAATTTGACCAAATTTAGGTTATGACCAACTCGCCTAAATATGACCAAATTTTGGTCGCGATCGACTCTGTCGAATACGACCAAATTCAGGTCAGGACCAACTCGGTCAAATTTTGGTCGAGGCCAACACAACTAAATTTTGACCGGAGCCGACTCGACTGAATTCGGCCGACTTTCGGTCGTGGTCGACTCAGTTGAATACAACCAAATTTCGATCGTGATCGACTCATTTGAATACAGCCAAATTTCACCCAGGCCATCTTAGTCAAATATGACCAAATTTGGGTCAAGGCCGACTCGGCCAAATCTCAATTGGGGCCAACTCGATTGAATTCGACCAAATCTTGACTGGAGCGAACTAGGTTGAATACAACCAAATTTTGGTCGCGGTTGTCTCGGCCGAATACGGTCAAATTTTGTCTAGGTCGATCATCCTAATGCAGTCAAATTTGGGTTGGGGTGAACTCAACTGAATACTTCCAAATTTTGTCTAGGACTAGCTGGGCCAAATTTCGATCGAGACCGACTTGACAGAATTCGGCCAAATTTTGTATAGGGTCACGCCAACTCAATCAAATACAACTAAATTTAGACTAGTCAGTCTCAACTTTTAGCCTAACCTAACCAAAAATATAAATTGAAAATTTGGATTGGATATTTTGGATTATCCAATTTGAAAATCTAGATTTAGAGAATGAATATCCAATTCATAAAATATATATCAGATTGATATCCATATCCAATAAAATATATTTTAAATGGATTGAATTTTTAATAAAATAGATATTAAATAGATTATATCATAGAAAAAATAGATTGAATTATAAAAACTGGATTTTTTGCCCACCCTTAATTAAAATTTTGTGACACATCTCTTCGCATATTGAATATCAGAATAGAAAACCAATAAAAAAATATTGCCTCCCAAAATCTAAACACTTTTCTAAAATCATTTATATAATGATACCAGACATCTGTAAAAGCTTCAAATTACAGTTGTTGTATAAGGTTAGCTTTCCTATTTCCGGTAAAATAATGTCCTTTCTCTTCCTTCTTTCGATCAATAAGAAACTATTATCTAAAGAAGGATAAACAACAAAGAAGAACCTTACCAAAGCACCATTATTTTATGAAAGAATAAAGTATTTTAGTGAAATAATGTGAGACGTTTGACGTGGAAGGTGAGACGTTGGCGTGATACGTGGGATGTGGGACGCGAGACGTGAGACGTGGTACGTGGGACATGCGACTAGAGATGTGAGACGTAGGACGTGAGACGAAGTGGGACCTGAGACGTGAGACGTGAGACGTGAGAAGATATGAGACGTGAGACGTGAGAAGATATGGGACGTGAGACGAGAGACGTGGGACATGCGACGTGAGACGTGCGACTAGAGACGTGAGACGTGAGACATGGGACGTAGAACATGAGACGTGGGACGACGTTAGATGTGAGACGTGAGACGACGTGAGACGTGAGACATGGGACGTGAGACATGAGACGTGAGACGTGGGACATGGGACGTGAGACGCGGGACGTGGGACATGCGACGTGAGATGTGGGACGAAGGAGGTGGGACGTGGGACGTGGGACATTGGATGTGGGACGTGAGACGTGAGAGACGTGACACGTGGGACGTGAGACGTGAGAGACGTGACACGTGGGACGTGAGACGTGAGAGACGTGACACGTAGGACGTGAGATGTGACACGCGGGACGTGAGAAATATGAGACGTGAGAAACGTGCGACATGCGACATGAGACGAGAAACATGAGACGTGGGACGTGGGACGTGAGAAATGTGGGACGTGAGACGTGATAGACGTGCGACTAGAGACGTGGGACGTAGGATGAAGAACGTGGGACGTGGGATGTAGAACGTAGGACGTGGGACGTGAGACGTGAAATGTGGGTCGTGGGACGTGAGACGTGGGACGTGGAACGTGAGACGTGAGACGCGAGACATAAGACGTGGGACGTGAGACGTGAGAGACAAGAGACGTGAGAGACGTGAGACTTAGGATGTGAGACGTGAGAGACATAAGTGTGAGACGTGAGAGACATGAGACGTGAGACGTGAGACGTGAGAGACATGAGAGGTGAGAGATGTGCGACGTGCGACGTGAGACGAGAGACGTGGGACGTGGGACGTGGGACGTGCGATGTGCGACGTGAGAGACGTGAGACGTGGGACGTGAGACGTGAGAGACATGAGACGTGAGAGACGTGAGAGACGTGCGACGTGCAACGTGCGACGTGCAACGTGAGATGTGAGACGTGAGACGTGAGACGTGAGATGTGCGACGTGCGATGTGAGAGATGCGACGTAAGATGTGAGACGTGAAATGTCTGTAAACACTAAACCTTGAAATTTATATTCATAAACTTTAAACTTTACAATTTAATTGCAAATTTTAGAAGTTTAATAAGGTATCCATAAATTTGTACTAACAAATTTAAATAATACTTTTGTAAAAAAATGTATTAATAAAAAGAGATTAAATACATATAAAAGTGAAAGAATAAAAATATGAGGGTAAAAGTAATAATTAATGTTTATTTAACACATAAAAATAAAAATTATGAGAATAACAACAATAATTTATATTTATTGAACTCTTAAATGAGCAGAAGGAAGCAGAGGATGATCTGAAAAGTTAAACTAAGGATGGGCAAAAAATCTAATTTTCATGATCCAATCCATTTTTGCTATGATTTAATCCATTTAATATTCATTTTATTAAACATCCAATCCATTTTATTGGATTTGGATAATCTGATCTACATTTTATATATTTTATGGATTGTATTCATACTCTAAATATAGATTTTCAAAATGGATAATCTAAAATATCCAATCCAAATTTTCAGTTTATATTTTTTGTTAGGTTAGGCTAAAGGTTGAGACGGACTAGCCCAAATTTTGTTGTATTTGATTGAGTTGGCGTGACCCTATACAAAATTTGGCTGAATTAGGCCAAATTCTATCAAGTAGGTCCTGATAGAAATTTGGCCCAGCTGGTCCTTGACAAAATTTGGAAGTATTCGGTTGAGTTCACCTCGACCCAAATTTGACTGCATTGGGCTGAGTCGACCTAGACAAAATTTGACTGTATTCAACCGAGACAACTGCGACCAAAATTTGGCTGTATTTAGCCTAGTTGGCTACAGTCAAAATTCGGTCGAATTCAATCGAGTTAGTTGAGTCGGTTGTGGCCCAAATTTTGTCATATTTGGTTAAGACGGCCTAGGATGAAATTTGGTCGTATTCAAATGAGTCGGTCACGATCGAAATTTGGCCGTATTCAACTGAGTTGGCCACGATCGAAATTCAGCCGAATTTAGTCGAGTCGGCTCCGGTCAAAATTTGGTCGTGTTGGCCTCAACTAAAATTTGACTAAGTTGGTTCTGGCCTGAATTTGGTCGTATTCGGCAGAGTCGATCGGGACCGAAAGTCATATTTAGGCGAGTCGGTCCTAACCTAAATTTGACCAAATTCAGTCGAGTTGGTCATGACCAAAATTTGGTCGAGTCGGCACTAGTCCAAATTTAGCCGTATTCGGTCAAGTAAGTCCCGAACGAAATTTGACTACATTCAACTTAGTCGCCTGTGATTTAAAATTAGAGCTGTCAAAATGGGTTAGAACCCGCGAGCCAACCCAGCTCACCACGGTTTCGGGTCGGGTTTGGTTGAATTTTTTTTTATAAATATCAATACGGGTTGATTTTTGACTCGGCTTTGACTACATTCAACTTAGTCGTCTGTGATTTAAAATTAGAGTTGTCAAAATAGGTTAGAACCCGCGAGCCAACCCGGCTCACCACGGGTTCGAGTCGGGTTTGGTTGAAATTTTTTTATAAATATCAATACGGGTTGATTTTGACTCGACTCATTCGGGTTGAACCCGTCGTGAGCCGGGTTGGCTCACCAACCTGCAGATAAAAGGGTCACAAAAGTATTTTTATTTTATTTTTATTAAGTTGGGCTTTATATTTAGGTCATGTTAGGTTGTTTTTTTATCCAACATAAAAATAATTTGTATTTTTTTTATTTTGGTTTGTATTTGGATTGTATTAAAGTTTATTTAGATTTTAATTAGAATTAAAATTTAGTTTTGATTGAAAAAAAAATTAATTTTTTTAATTAAGTGAACCTATGAGCCAACCCGTTTAACCTGTCAACCCGTGGTGGGCCGGGCCGAGTTCGAACTTTTTTGGCTCGCTAAAAAGTGAGCCGGGTTGGGTTGGCTCACTAAATCTTCAACCTGTGTGGGTCGAGCCGGGTCAGAACGGGTTACCCATTTTGACAACTCTATCGAAAATTGACCATGTTCAGTCAAGTCGGTTTCGACCGACGAATTTAGTGGAGTCAACCCTGACCAAAATTTGAATGATCAGGCCCTGGCTCAAATGTGGCCATATTTGGCCTAGTCAGCTCTGGCCAAAATTTGGTCAAGTCGGCTCTGGCCAAAATTTGGTCGTATTAGGCAAAATTAGCTCTGGCCGAAATTCAGTCAAATCCAGTCAAGTCGATCTCGACTGAAATTTTGTCAAGTCGACCTTGTCCCAAATTTGGTCACGTCGTCCCCGACCGAAATTCGTTCGAAAGTCATCCAAGTTCATCTCATGCTGAAATTTGGTCTCGTTGGCCCCGACAAAAAATCTGCCAAATTCTATAGTGTCAACCCTATGGACACAAGGTTTACAAAATTTAATTTGAATTTATTTTATGAAAAATGTATTTTGGATTTTGAACTTGATCCAAATATTTAGATATGGATTTAAACTTGATCTAAATATTTGGATATGAATTTTTAAAAAATCCAATCTACTTTTTAAAAAAAATAGTTTTGGATTGAAAATTTAATTAAGTTATTTCGATCCAAAATGGATGTGAATTGGATCATTAACAATCCAATCCATAATCACCCTAACCAAACACATCTACAACTTTTTATTTATCCTAGGATGGTTATTCTGACAGTTTTTACTCTATTTTTAAATAAGAAACAATTGTTGAATAATGTTTTGTTCGATAAATTTTGACAAAAATCATTTTTAATAAAAAATTATAAAATTTAATTATTTTATTTGTGTAACTTTTATAAAAAATAAAAAAATAATTTTATTTTATAACTTTGTCAATTAAAAAAAAATATTTATCTAAATAATATTTTCCTTTTTAAACACTTAAAACCAACTGATTGTTATAAGTATTAGTTTTGTTGTTATTATAAAGGGTTAAATATTTTTTTGTCCCTTAACTTTTAGTCAATTTTGAAATTAGTCAAATTCGAAATTTTGGAGTAATTTAGTCTCCCAACTTAGAAAATACACATATTTAGTTTTTTAACAAAATTTTATTAAATTTATTTGATATTTTATATGAATTTTTAAGTTAACATCGAAGCAGGAATGTGTCAGATGATACAAATAATATAAACAACTTAAATACTATAATTAAACATGTTTAAAACATCAAATAAATTTAATAAACTGTGATAAAAAAAAACTAAATCTATATATTTTTAAAAGTCAAAATACTAAATTAAACCAAAATTTTTTAAAAAAATTAATTTTAATTTTTACTAAAACTTAAAAATAAAAAACATATTTAATCCTAAATATTTAAGACGATCTGTACGATATATGAATAATAGAACAAGCAAATAATTCTGATACGACAGAAGGAAAGGAAGGGACCATTTTGTAAATTTAGAATTTCCTACTTTACTACAGCAAACCAACACTGTTTATTAAATAGCTCTAATTTACTATTTTTGTATAAATACTGTAAACTATTTTTTTTCTCCATCAAAGAAATTTAATAGATTGGTGACCTGATGCAGGAAGGAGTTGGTGCAAGGTAGTTGGAAATTTAATACTTTAAACATTGGACAACTTATTTAACTCCATAAATTTTAAAGAATTCAATCAAACAAAAGTATAGGTAAATTAATGTATTTGAAAGAAAATCAAAGTATAATTCTCTTATATGTAAATAAAATTTTAAATAATGGTTAAACAAATATCAACCGATTAGTTATTATCTTATAAATTCAATAACTCATTTTTTAATTTTATATTCAATAATTTAATTTATATTTTAATTGAAAAGTTTAATATTTATACTTTTATATATATATATATATATATATATATATATATATATATAAATATATATAAAAAACATTTTTTTTGTGTGTTTATATTTTTTTTTATATTTGTCCTTCAAATAAAAGTTCTTAAATTAAGATAACTATTTCATCATTTTTATTGTTTAACTGACTCTTTAAATTTTAACTTTTGTTTTAATTTTAATATTTTTTAAGTTTAATAATTTTTAATTAAAAGATCACATATAAAATAAATGAAAATTATTACTTTTTTATTATCATACAAAATGTTAACATATATCTATTTTATCTAATATTATTAATATTATTAACGGTTTTTATATAGACGTGAAAGGAGAAGAATGGTGGCAAAACATTTTTTTCCATTTAAATGTGGTAATTAATTTTATCAAATAATTTAATGTAAATAATTATCTTTTCAAATATTAATTAAAGTTGAAATAAAATTATTATACAATATTATTAGAAGTAAAAACTATAATAAATAGACAATAAAATAAAATAAACTTTTTTTAATAATGCACTAAAATTTAAATTTTAGTTAATTTTATTTTAAGTGACTAAATATTATTGTATTTCTTAAAATAATTAAATTAAATTCATATAATTATTACATTTAACGGCATAAAATTGATTTCACGTATATAAAAAAGCAATTAATACAAATTATAGATTAATATGTTGATTTCACGTACGTAAAAACAATTGGTACACATTATATTTTAATGTTATTTATAGAAAAAAATGGTAATTGTGTAAAAAGAAATAGTTTATTACATTCATTTCAGAGAAAATTTTAAAAATAGGTTGCAAAAGCGTACGTTAAATCAGAATAATCTAAATTAAAAAAAATGTTTATTCAAATCCTATGTAATTTATCAAAGGTTTATTAAAAAGCTGTCAATCCTTAAATAAACCTTTTAAAACTTTAACCGACAATAAAAAAAAATAGACAACAATAAATATCAAGTCACGAAGAAAAATATTAACTCAAGAATATTAGTATAACTTCCTTAATCCATACTTTAACATATTATACCATAATTTACCTTCAACACTACATTAGATATATACTTAAAAATAGTAAACCAGATTTTATAATTTTAATTATAACTTTAAACTAGTTTGTCCCACTTTAAATTAAAATACATAAATTTCACTTTAAAATATTAAATTCTAATTTTAAATTACTACACCTACTTAAAAAAATATTAAATCATATTCCAATTTGAAAATCGTTCTTTGAAAATATTACATCTTAATTTAAAATTAGATTCCCTAATTTCACCTTTCTACTTTAAAATATAAACTTCTACTTTCAAACTTGCCTAACTTAATGGTAAAAACAATAAAAATATAAAGTCCAAAAAAGTTACCTACTGCATATTGAAATATTAAAGTCAATAGTTCAAAACTTAGTACCTATTTCAAATTATTAAACCCGATTTCACATTTTATATTCATACTTTGAAAGTATCAAAGTTTAACTTAAAAATATAATCTTTAATTTTAAATTAACTTCCTCCAATAAAACATTAAACCTGTTGTAATTAGTCCCGATCAGTGATAACAATATTAAATTTATATTTTGTAATAGTTATAGTTTGATATTTTAATAACCAGACACGATTGAATGAAAATAACAACGAGCTTATATGCAATTTCAATGTTTGTATTATAATTTAAATATTATATAATCAATTATTCTTCAACATATTCATTATTTCTTTTATTTTGAAAGTGTACTTTAGTAGAGCTTTAACAGAACTACCATAAGCACATTTACGAGTACAAAGATAATAAATCACGAACTCATTATACTACAAACCCATTTTAATACACTCATTTTTATTAGCTAAAATTGATTAAAGTTATAAAATCAGGAAAATTAAATGAGAAATACTTGATTTTTGAATAAATTTTTATTAATAATAGGAAACATGTTTTTTATATATATATATTGGAGTTGAGTTATGAGAAATCATGTATCATGTGTGACGTTTGATTAATCAACTAGATCTTTGATTAATAAAAGAATATGTTTAAACTGTACTTAAAAATGTGTGACGTTTAATTTTTCTAAAATTCAAGGTAATTCTGGTTCTGGTTCCCCAAATTTCAACAAGTCCCTTTGGTCTTTTGAAATTGAAAAAGAAGAAAAAAGACTCTAAGCATTGTATTTGAAAGGAATTCATAAAGATTTTAGTCGTACATCCATAATTCTAAAATCAACTCAATTTAGCCATTTGAATTGAGTGTTTATAAATTAAAATCATATTATTTTAATTTTAGAAAAATGTTTTTAAGAAAATAAAAAGACCAAAATAATCCCATTTTAGAAAGTAAAATCTTATCGATCATTAAAAGATATTTTGTTAGTTTTCCTAAAACACATTCCTTTTTAAAAATGGACAATTTTATTTAAAAATTAATTATATTTTGATCTCTAAACTATAACATAATTTTATAATTTTCGATTTTATTTAAAAATTAATTATATTTTGATCTCTAAACTATAACATAATTTTATAATTTTCGTTTAGATATGAAATTTTGATTATTTTGAACTCTTATATTTAAGGAAATATGGATGTAGTACTTTTCGTCTGACAAGGTTCATTGCTTTTTAATATCATAAATTATAAATTAATTTGAATACGGTCCACCAATTTTCCTTCTATTACTATCTTACAAAGTCAACATAATTTATAGTTTATGATGCCAAAAATCGATTAACGCAGGTTTTGGACCGAATAAATTTTTAACTAATTTTTTAACACATAAATAATAATGACTTGTTTTTCATTCAACACAATTTTTTTAATTAATTTTAGAAAAATTAAATACATATTAATTTTATATTAAAAATTAAATTTTATCAATTTTATATTAAAAATTAAATTTTATCAATTTTATATTGCTTTGACACAGAATAAAACACAAAAAAATTATATTTATGCAATTTTTTAAGTATAATAACACAAAATGATAAAACTTTGAAGAAAAACCAAAATCGCATTGAAGGATAAAAACATAATCAACCTCATTTAATTTTATTTAATGAAACTTAATTAAAATCATAGGCACAGGGAGAGTACAGGTGTAAAGACCATCCTACCCTCAATTAAGAAGGCACGAAACGGGTCAAAGGATCTACCGGAATAATAAATCTGGACGCCCATATTTTTACGCCCACGTTCGCTGCCTCACCTTACCTCACCCTTCTCTCTCTCTCTCTCTCTCTCTCTCTAAACTTGAAACGAAACCTCGCCACTGCAACGAACACAACCACTTCCTAGTGCTTCCAATTCCTCACTCATCACGGTTTGTTCCTCTTCCATTTTCTCCCTCTCCAACTCCATTTCCTTTTCTTCCATTTTCGTCTCCTTTCAATTCCATACACCAATTTATCGCATCTCATAATTACTCTGTTTTAGCTCATAGCTTTTGCATAGTGCTTAACCTTATGATCGCCCTAGTAGGGTTATGGTTTCGTTTTCTCACCTTTTATTCTCTATTTTTTCCTTCCTTTGGGTTATTTCTGTCCATGATTTGGGGTATTCGACAGCTTCTGCGTGTTCGTGTTCGTGTTCCTTATGTTATGACTTTTAGCTGTGTGTTTGTTTATTGATTACGTAACTATGCGCTTTTGATTTGATTCGCATTGAGTATTTGCTGCGTTTGGTACGCAATTATGCTTTAACTGCTGATTCAGACGGTATTGGAAGAACGAGTTTGAACTTTGCCTGTGGAGTTATTGTAAAAAATGGTGTAGCGTGTTTGGGAACCTGTTGAGAAGTGAGACGAGGAACCCGTAGCTATTAGCTTCTTGAAGCTATAACTATTACTTTCTTAGTAAATGTGAAAAACTACGTCTGGAGTTGTAGATTTTAGTACTATTATTTGGGATATTGTGAAGACTAAGCTCCATCTTATATGATAGCTGAAAATATTTGATAATAATTAGCTACTGTTACAGAGAATTCTTTGTGGTTGTTTCTAGGAACTCTCACGTTGTACTGTTTGGATCTGTCTGTCATTAAATGTGCCCCTGAAAGAGTTTTTCAGCACAGCAAACTTCCGTTTATTAAAGAAACGGTGGTAATCCATAAACTGCATCATCTGTTTATTTGTTTTTAAATTTTTATTTATGCAGTTGGAAACGCTCCTAAGTAGAATTCCTGTTAATGGCATTGATTTCTCGCTTTACTCCTGGGGTTATTTTTTAAGTAATGTGATTTATTGACATGTCAGTTTCGGCAATGCACCGCGTGGGTAGTGCTGGTAATGGAAACAGTTCAACTCGTCCTCGCAAGGAGAAGAGATTAACCTACGTGTTGAATGATTCTGACGACACTAAGGTGAGGTCATTATTTATTTAAGTATTCAATTTGTTTCAGGGAAATAGACAAGTTCAATATTTGCTTCTATTAGTTGCATCATTATCTTTTCAAAACTTTTGTTTGATGTCTGCTTTATAAATCTGTTAACTAGTTGAACTTGATTGAGATGTTTTTAATGATCACAACCGTTTCTTACTTGAATGAAAAATATTCTTCAAATTATATGGTGAATTCCCACTTTGGTCCCTGCAAGATTTTTTAAACTTAAATTTTCTTCTCAGAAGGTTAGTGATGTTAAATGTTGCTCCCGTGTGAATATTTGGGTCAATCGGGTCCTTGTGAACAGTATTTGCACAAGTTTGATTTTAGAACCTTTTCTTTGAGGATCAAATAGATGTGATCACCTTTGGAGGGCCAAATTGATGTTCCTACAAAGATCAAGATGGAGGTTTACCCTACCTTGTGATGTTAGTTTGTCTTTTTACATTGACTCAGACCCATTTAGTGGTTTGCAGATTTTGACCTTTTTTTAATATTTACCCTATGTTTTACTTTCTAATCAATCAAAGCTTCATTTATAGTTCAAAAAGCACTTGGCTCCTTTTCTAACAGGTACTTAGCATTTTACTGTGAAAGGTGTTATTGTATGGATTTTGTTCTTTTCATTAAGATTTATTGTCCTGGTTGAAATTCTTTCAATTTTAATCGTTTTCTTGGTTGCACAGTTTAGAATTGCTTCAAAGTTGTCTCTTCTCTGCAGCATTGTGCAGGCATAAATTGTCTGGCTCTACTTACATCTGTGGCATCTGATGTGTCTGATTATCTCTTCACTGGGAGTCGTGATGGCAGGCTAAAACGATGGGTATTAGATGTGGATAGAGCAACATGCTCGGCTACCTTTGAATCTCATGTTGATTGGGTAATATTTATGTTCATTTTTTCATTTTATTTTTCTTCCTTTCTATTTTTTTTTGTTGACTTCTTAGTTCTAATATAGTAGCTAGCATGTCTTTTTAATCATGGTTACTTGATTAGCACTATCTGCAAAGGATCCACTGCCTCTTCAGCTTTTTCTTGCGGAGGACATCTTGTTTTTGGTGGACTTATGTTACATTTTAATAATGCTCCTTTATATATATATATATATATATATATATATATATA